>Ga0209417_1000419_pt1 | contig 103229 bp, 105 predicted proteins | sample RifGroF2_FD_184002 | JGI IMG/M metagenome (GOLD analysis project Ga0209417, IMG submission 184002) | Groundwater microbial communities from Rifle, Colorado, USA - Groundwater F2 (SPAdes) (version 2) | ecosystem: Environmental > Aquatic > Deep subsurface > Groundwater | place: Rifle, Colorado... | reverse complement strand
GAGCCAAGATCCGGCGGTGTACGATGGAAGATTGTTCCCGAACGAAGACGGACCCGGGCTGATCGCCGACCCGCAGTCGTTAAACTCATACACCTACTGCAGGGATAATCCGCTGGGGTATGTGGATGTGGGAGGGGAGGAGGCGACGATAATTATAAGAGAGGCGAGGGAAGGGGAGTCGCGTGATTGGGGACATGTCGTAATTGAAGTAAACGGCAACGTATATGAGTTTTATTCGAAAAATCCCATGAAAAGCATAATATCTTCACAAGAAGGGATCGTACAATCTTATGACGGTGTGGATGATTTTGTAGATACTTATAATACAAATACACATGACGAACAATTTATAGCGATAGAACTAGATACTACGGCAGATCAAGATGCCGCTATTGAAACTTATTTTGCAGAATTAAGCGAAAATACACCTGATTACTCATTGTTCACTTCAAATTGTACAACAGTTGTAGAAGGCGCGCTTGAATATGCAGGAATTATTAATTCCAAAGATTGGAATACGACCAACAATATGATTTCGTATAGCAAGCGTCCAGTCACTCCAAAAGGATTACAAAGCAGGCTTATAGAAATATCAAGGTATGGAAGTATAACGATTAGAGGAGTCGAAACATTTAAAGAATCTGATTTTGATAAATAAAATGTAAACACTAAAATATTATGCTTAAAAAGCAAAATTTATTTTTATGGATAGTAGCAACCGTGGTTTTAATTGTAATCGGCACACTCTTATTACCGATATTGCCTTTTATTTATGCCGCAATGCCGCTAACCAAGATCGAAGCTCGTTCTATTTTGGAAGACAGCGTCAATCCGATACATATTTCGTCGGCAATCAATTATTTTATGGAGAGTGAAAGCAACGATATTGGAAATATCAATTTGATAATCCATTATCTCGATTGCTCATGGGATTATTCGGCAATAGGATATTACAGAAAATATGGTTCTGAACATAACGATAAAATAATTTCACTCGCCAACGAAGCTCTCGAGCAAGCCACTGGTCTTGACCTCGGTTATGACGAAGAATTGGATTGCGAGTCTGAAACAAATCAAAAAGCCATAGAGGCTTGGTATGATTGGTATGAGAATGAAGATAGGTAAAAGCCATTGTAGTTCTTCTTCATTCCTCCACCTCTTCATGCTAAAATTTTCCCGCATATGAACAAAAAAGGATTTACGTTGCCGGAGATAGTGATTGCGATTTCGATTTTTGCGATTTTGGCGATCGCGGCGACGCAAATTTTCCTCAATGTTTCAAGAATGAATAAGAAGATTGAAATTCAAGAATACGTTTTTACCGAGGCTTCGGCGGCGCTGGAAAAGATGCTTCGTGAGGTTTCGAGATCAACCGTGGATTATAGCGAATATTACAGTATGCAGGTTTTGGGTAGTACTTATTACGGGCAAAATTACGGGATATACGGGGCGCTTTTTTATGATCCGGGTACGGGAGGGCCTCACGAGGTGTTGTGGGATGGTGGAGATGGGATTTATTGCGACGATGGGGTTTCGGAATATTTTTTTACCGAGGATTGCGATGATTTCTCGGTGGATTCTTATGATTTGGATATGGGTACCAATCCGTATGACGGTTTTGCGACCGAGGAGTATAACGCTTTTTGCGAGGGGTCGGCGGACTGTTATTCGGTGCTTGAGTCCGTGCAAGACGAACTCTATTTGATAAACGGTGACGGAACGAGAAAGGTGCTGTTTGCTTTGGAGAAAAAGTTGAATATTGACGAGTATGCGGTTTCGATGCTTGAACTTACGGGAGGGTATAACGTGACCGGAGATGCGAATGGCGACGTGGACGGGGATTCGATTACCGATTATTGGGCGTGCGAAGACGATTATACTTGCAGTGATGAGTGGCCGGTGGGGTATCCGATTCCGGAGCAGAATTTTGACTTGGTGGATGACGGAGGAATTTTTGACGGAGATTTTATGCCGATTACGCCCGAAGATATCAATATCGTGGATTTGAAATTTTTTATTGTGCCGCTCGAAGATCCTTATCGCGCTTTTGCCGAAACTTCTTCTGCAGTGCAACAGCATCCGCATGTGTTTATTACGATGACGGTTGAGCCTTCGGCGGAGTTGAGCCAGGGGTTGCTTGGCGAAGAGTGGACGTTGACCTTGCAGGGGGTTGCCGGGGCGGCGGTTTTTGATGTTGTGCCGAGCGAATACAGGGGGTGGGGGGACGAGGATAGATACTAGAGGTAATTTTTTGTTGTCTCTCACTAGGTCCTCGCTTCCTATTTCGGGTATTGAAATAGGATCGCTGTGGAATCGTTCGAGACAACAAAAAATTACCTGTCAGGATTCAAAGTTGCATTTTTTTTATTAAAATTGTACTTTTGCGACATGAGCGTGATTTTTTTATCTCTCGGAACAAATATTGGGGACAGAGTGGCTAATTTGGAAAAGGCTCATTCTTTGATAGAGGCGAAATTTAAGATTTTGAATAAAAGTTCGATTTATGAAACCGAGCCTTGGGGCGGTGTTGCGCAAGGTCTTTTTTTGAATCAGGTTTTACAGATAGAAACTTCGGTTGAGCCCCGGGAGCTTTTAAAGATGATTAAAAATATGGAATCGGAGATGGGGAGAACGGAGACGGCGAAGTGGGGGCCGCGGGTTATAGATATAGATATTCTTTTTTACGGCGATCTTGTGATTGATGAACCGGAATTGATTATTCCGCATAAGTTTTTGCATGAGAGAAAATTTGCGCTTGAGCCTTTGAACGAGATTGCACCGGATTTCGTGCATCCGGTGTTGAAGAAGAAGATTTCGGAGCTTTTGTCAGTTGGCAAGCGGTTTTTTTAAAAACCGTTTGGTGTTCGCTTGCATCATGGCTTATATTAGCCATTGCTATGAATTTGACGGAACTTCGAAAATTAGCGGAGAAGATACGGCTTGATGCCGTTATTTCGATACATAGGGCGGGATCCGGACATACGGGGGCCTCGATGTCGATTGTTGAGATTTTGACGGCGCTTTATTTCGGGTCGGTGAATGGGGTTAAATTGATGAATTTTGATCCGACGAAACCGCAGTGGGAGGGGAGAGATTATTTCGCGTTGTCGAAGGGGCATTCCGCGCCGGCTTTGTATTCCGTGCTCGCGAATGCCGGTTTTTTTGATATCGCCGAGATGGGTTATTTGAGGGATAGCGGGGCGCTTTTGCAGGGTTATCCTTCGTTGAAAATTCCGGGAGTGGATGCCGTTTGCGGGGTGATGGGGGATGGTTCAAGTGTGGCTTTGGGGATGGCGTTATCATTGAAAATGAGCAAAGAGCATAACAAGGTTTTCTGTTTGGTTTCGGATTTCGAACTGCAAAAGGGCGTTTTTTGGGAGAGCGTTTTGTATGCGGCGAAACACAGGTTGGACAATTTGATTTTGATAATAGATGCCAACAAACCCCAGATAGATTTGCCTTATTCCGTGCCGGTTACGATGGATATGCTGCGTGAGAAATTCGAATCTTTCGGGTGGAAAGCCATTCCGTTATTTTCGGGACATGATATTGAGGAAGTTGCGTATGGGATTTATCGAGCAAGGATGATAAGTCGTCAGCCAATCGTGATAATTGCGCCGACGGTGAAAGGTAAGGGGATACCTTTTGCGGAAAACAAAGGGTCTTATTACGGGGTGCCGCTTAGCGAGGCGGAAGTTCATGAATTAATGTCAAATCACACAAGCAATGAGTGAAAAAATTTCAGTAAAAGCGGCGTTTTTCGAGACTCTCCTCGAGGTTGGGGTGAAGCATCGCAATATTGTTGTGATAAATGCCGATGTTTTCGGAAGCATTAAGACGGACAGATTTTTGCACACTTTTTCAGACAGGCATTTTGATTTTGGAGTGAGTTTGGATTGTGCGATAGGGGCGGCGTGCGGGATGGCGGTGCGAGGGAAAGTGCCGATTTTATGTGCGACAGCCGCGCAGTTGTCAGGCTGTGGGACCAAGATTGCCAATTTGGTTGCTCTCCCAAATCTTAATTTGAAAATTGTTGGTGTTAATTCCGGTTTGTCTTCGTCCGAGGATGGTGCTTGCGCGCAGGCGATTTCCGATATCGCGTTGATGAGGGCGATTCCGAATATGAAAGTTTATTGTCCCGCCGATTATTGGGAGGCAAAGAGAGCCGCTATCGGAATGGCGGACGATTTCGGACCGGTTTATTTGAGGCTTCATCGAAGCGGGGTGCCTATAATTTATGATGAAAATTACAGATTTGTTTCGGGCAAAGGTACGGTTGTTCGAGAGGGAAGCGAGGTCGCGATTTTCGCGATCGGGCCGATGGTTTATGAGGCTATTTTGGCGGCGGAGTTGTTGGCGAAAGAGGGTGTTTCCGCGGAGGTTTTGGATATGTGCAGTATTAAGCCGATTGATAGCGAGTTGATTTTAAAGGTTGCGCGGGGCAAAAAGAAGTTATTTACGGTTGAAGATCATTATGTTGACGGAGGGCTCGGGTCTGCGATTTCGGAGGTGTTGGCGGGGGGCGGATGCGGGGTGCCTTTAAAGAGAATTGCGGTTGAAAAATTTGGTGAAAGCGGGAAGCCCGAGCATTTATATGGGAAGATGGGGTTAAATGCGGAGGGGATTTATAACCTTGTTTTTAAGTCGTCGATGGGTTAAATTTACCTTCCGGATGATTTAAAAAATAAATTATGGCATCACATCTGAAAGTTTTCGCCGGAAGTTCGCATCCCGAACTGGCGAAAGCTATTTGTTCGAAGCTCAAAATTAAATTGAGCGAGTTGCTCGTTTCGAAATTCGCTTGCGGAGAAATTTACGCCAAGCCCGTTGAAACGGTGAGAGGCGATGATGTTTTTATCGTGCAGACCGGGACCGGCAATGTGAATGAAGATTTGATCGAGCTTTTTATTGTTTTGGATTCGATGAAAAGATCTTTTGCTCGAAGCGTGCATGTTGTGGTCCCTTATTATCCTTATGCGAGGCAAGACAGAGTCGCTTCACCGAGGGAGCCGATATCGGCGAAATTGGTTGCGAAATTGATAGAAGCGGCGGGTGCGGATCACGTGATAACGGTTCAAATTCACTCCGAGCAACAGCAAGGATTTTTCAGCTTTCCGATAGATCACTTGAACGCAAGAAAGCTTTTTGCGGAATGTTTGGGCAAGAAGAAACTTAAAAATCCGGTAATAGTCGCTCCCGATGCTGGTGCGGCGAAAGATGCCGACAGACTGGCGAGACTTTTGGGGACCACGATTGCCGTCATGAGTAAAGTCAGGCCGAATTTCAATCAAGCGGAAATAACTTCTTTGGTCGGCGATGTGAAAGGCAGAGATTGCGTGATTTTTGATGACATGATAGATACGGCGGGTAGTGTTTGCGCGGCTTTCAAAACTTTAAAAGCTCATGGAGCGAAAGACGTTTATGTTGCGGCGACGCACGCCGTTTTCTCCGGTCCGGCTGTTGAGAGAATGAACAAAACCGGGTTTAAAAGTGTGATTGTGACGGATACGATTCCTGTGAATAAAAAAATAAAAAACCTCGAAATTTTATCTGTTGCGCCGATGCTTGCCGGGGTGATAAAAAACGTGCATGAGGGGAAGAGTGTGACGCAGGTGATAGGGGGGAGGCCGTAGATAGTAGACTTAATACAAAAACATGCATGTATATTTAGGATCAGATCACGGAGGATACAGGATGAAAGAAACCTTGAAAGAGTGGGTTAAAGGCGCCTGTTATGAGCTTACCGATCTGGGGTGCTTTTCGGAGGAGGCGTGCGATTATCCGGATATCGCGAAAGAGGTTTGTGAGAAGGTTAAACAGGATCGCGGATCAAGAGGGGTTTTGGTTTGCGGTACCGGTATCGGTATGTCCATGGTGGCGAATAAATTCCCGGGGATTAGAGCGGCTTTGTGTGCTAACGAATTTATGGCGCAGATGGCGCGCGAGCATAACGATGCGCAGATTATTTGCATGGGCGGGCGAGTTGTCGATGATGCGATGGCTAAGAAGATGTTGGAGATTTTTTTGAAAACGAATTTCTCCGGGGAGGAGAGGCATGTGAGGAGGGTGCGGAAGATAGAGGGTAGATAGTAAACCGTAGTATGAAAATAAAAGTTGCACCATCAATTTTGTCGGCGGATTTCGGGAGACTCAACGAAGAGGTTGCGTCCGTGGAGTCATATTCCGATTTGATTCATGTTGACGTGATGGACGGACATTTTGTGTCGAATATTACGATTGGGGTGCCGGTTGTCAGATGTATTGAGACCGGGTTGCCGCTTGATGTTCATTTGATGATAGACAGTCCGGAGGACTATATCGAGGATTTCGTGAAGGCGGGGGCGGATTATATAACCGTGCATTTTGAGGCATGCAAAGATGTGAAAGGTGCCTTGAAGATGATTCAAAAATATGGAATCGGTGTCGGGATATCGATAAAGCCGGGGACGAAGGTGCAAGTTTTGAAGCCTTATCTTCATTTGCTCGATTTGATTTTGATAATGAGTGTCGAGCCCGGGTTTGGCGGGCAGAAATTTATGTCTTCCGCTTTGGAGAAAATAAAATGGTTGAGGGAGCAGGGGTTCAAAGGGGAAATCTCGGTTGATGGTGGGATAAATGGCGAGACCGGATCTGCGTGTGTGAAAGCGGGGGCGAGTATTTTGGTAGCGGGAAATTATATTTTCGGAGCAAAAAATAGACAGAAGGCATGTGAGTCGCTGAGGGGGAAGTAGGGGGATTATGGGGTGATATCGTATAATTCTCCCCGGAGAAAATATTGTGCGGGATTGCTTGACGTTGCCTGGATACTGTTTTTAACTTAAAATCCTTGTGCTTTGTGGCATGCGCCCGTAGTTCAGTGGATAGAACGCCAGGTTGCGGACCTGGAGGCCGCAGGTTCAATTCCTGCCGGGCGTACCAAGAAGATTTTCTTGAAGCATGAGACGGTAGTGCTACTCCGTCGTTTGAGACAACACGAAAAATCCCGATGTTGATTCGTTAGGCTTCACATGATGTCCTCATGGCATCCGATACGTTCCCTGATCTTCTCCGTAGCATCCCGTCGAGCCGTAGAAATGTGAAAATCCGCCAACTCCTTCCGTCAAGATATCCGTTTCGGCGATGATATTGTCGGTTTCTCCTTTTCGGCAACCTGCCAAAAACGATATGGTTCCGATGGGAGTGGCTCCTATGAGCCGTTCTTCATCATCGTATACTCTGTCTATCAGTGGCGAACCGTATAGCTGGATGCTTCCTTGATCGCTTTCTATTTCGAGCATGTTGCCTCCCATGTCGGTTACTTTGAAACCGTAATCCGCCAACGTGCCTGCGATTCTTTCCGTTTCAGATTCGATTTGTCTGCCCGCCTCCGCCAACTCCTCTTCCAATAATCCGGGGTTCCAACATTCTTGTCCGGGTTGGTCGTCGCACGTTTTTTTATCCGGCGAAGGGGTGGATAGCAGAAGGGCGACGGTATCCCTGCATGCCAATTCCAGTGTGTCCAAGTAATCGTCGTCGGTGAAATCCTTTTCAATATCGTATTTTATTCCCGGTTCGCCCAAGCCTCTGATTTCTATTTCGTGTATGTACCATGAAAACGAATGAACTCCGATGGATCTGCCACCTTTTGAAGGGTCTTTGAATGTGCATCTGGTGTCCGCGTCGCTTCCGGAGCATGTGAATGTTCCCGTTTGCTCGACGCAATCTCTTATCGTTCCGACTTGATCGATTTTTCCGTTAGGGAATCTTAACAGTTCCGTTACGGAGTGATCTTCAGATGTCGGTTCTTTTTCCGGTTTGATTTCTCCGAGTATGCCAAAAATTCTTATCAGCCTTTCTCTCGTGTTTTCGATCTCTTTTTGATCTTCATCCGTCAAAAATGGAGCGCCCGTGTTTTTATTTGGGGCGTATTTGCTTATGCCGATGGTGGCGGCAATTGCGATGATGGCGGTTATCAAGAGTGGTCTTTCGGATCTGTTGGAGCCGGTTTCCTGCATGACGGCATTTTAGGCATACGTTTCGGTTTTGTCAAACGGGCGGAGTCATGTTATCTTTAATCGGCTTATGCAAAACAACAAATTCAAACTTATTTCAGGTTTTCAGCCGATGGGAGATCAGCCTGCGGCGATTGCCAAGCTTTTGAAAGGGCTCGAGGAAGGTAAGAAATTTCAGACTTTGCTTGGGGCGACCGGCACCGGTAAGACTTTTGTGATGGCGAATTTGATTGAAAAAATGCAAAAGCCGACCCTTATTGTGGCTCATAATAAAACTCTCGCGGCGCAGTTGTTTACGGAGTTCAAAAGTTTTTTTCCCGAGAATGCAATCAGTTTCTGCGCATCATATTACGATTATTACCAACCCGAGGCGTATATTCCGCACAGCGATACTTACATCGAAAAAGATGCGCAGATTAATGAAGAGATTGAGAAGTATAGGCATGCGGCTACGATGAATTTGCTGACGAGATCCGATACGTTGATCGTGGCTTCGGTCTCCTGTATTTATGGTTTGGGGTCGCCCGCCGATTACGATAGTTTGAAGGTCACTTTGAAGGTGGGTGAAGAAAGGAAAAGGGATAAACTTTTACGACATCTGACGGATTTGCAATATACGAGATCGCAACTGCAGTTCAAGAACGGAATGTTTCATGTTTTGGGTGATATGGTTGAAATTTTTTGTCCCGGGATGGATACGGTTTACAGGATAGATTTTTTCGGTGATGAAATTGATGCGATTACCGAAGTAGACTCTTTTACGGGAGAACTTGTTGGAAATTTGTCGGAGATCACGATATTCCCGGCGAAACATGATGTGACGACGGATGAGAAGATAAAAAAAGCCGTCGTTGGTATTCGCACGGATTTGGACGCGAGAGTGAATCAGCTTCGTAAGATTGGTAAAAATCTTGAGGCGGAAAGGCTTAAAACGAGGACGGAGTATGATATTGAGATCATGCTCGAAACAGGTTATTGTACCGGTATTGAAAATTATGTTCGCTATTTGAATGATCGTGAGCCGGGTCAACAGCCGGCTACGCTTTTGGATTATTTCCCGGACGATTTTTTGTTGATAATCGATGAGTCGCATATGACGATTCCGCAAATCGGCGGGATGCATAATGGCAATCTTTCACGCAAAAAAAATCTTGTCGAGTTCGGATTCAGGATGCCTTCGGCTTATGACAACAGGCCGCTTACTTTCGATGAGTTTGAGAAGCATGTAAAGCAGGGAATTTTTGTTTCGGCGACACCGGGGAAATACGAGGCGGCGAATGTTCCCAAGAAAGATATCGCCGAGCAAATTATTCGTCCGACTGGGCTTTTGGATCCTGTTGTAGAAGTTAGGCCGACTGCCGGCCAGATGGATAATTTGAAGGTAGAAATCGATAAAGCTATTGCTCGTGGGGAGAGAGCATTGATTACCACTTTGACTAAAAAATTGGCGGAAGCTTTGACGAAATTTTTGGCCGACAAAGGATTTAAAGTTAGATATTTGCATTCGGATATAGAGACTTTGGAAAGAATTGAAATATTGCGCGACTTAAGATTGGGGAAGTTTGATGTTTTGGTTGGTATAAACCTGCTTAGGGAGGGTCTCGACCTGCCTGAAGTTTCGTTGATCGGGATTTTGGATGCTGACAAGCAAGGATTCTTGAGATCTGAAAGTGCTTTGATCCAGACTATCGGACGATGTGCGAGAAACGTAAATGGTCTTGTAATCATGTATGCAGACAAAATGACGCCGGCGATGGATGGCGCTCTTGGTGAAACTAACAGGAGGCGTGCCAAGCAAGAAGCTTATAACAAAAAGCACGGTATTACTCCCGTTACGATTATTAAGAAAATTCACGACATGGAAGAGTTTAAGAAGCAGGAGGCGAAAAAACAAGTTAAGAGATATGAGGGTAAAGTTGTGCCGAGGGAAGAAAGGTTCAGACTTATCGCTTCGCTTGAGGCCGAGATGGATATAGCGGCTCAAAACATGGAGTTTGAGAAGGCGGCGGAGATTAGGGATGAGATCGAGAGGTTGCAGGAAGAGTGGGAGATGCAATAAGGCAAAAAATCATATAAATATATTCCATTGGACCTGCTCCTCGCGCTTGTTACCAGGCGCTACCGCTCCCCCCACCTCCCGCCGAGCCTTTCGGTCGCGAGCTTAATGCCGTACTTATGGACGACATTGCGTGATCCATGTTGCTTGTGAATTCCATCATCGAGAAATGTTCCGTGGTTAGTCCCGTGCTTACATACCAGCTTGGTGGAGCCGGATAAATGTCTTCGAATTGTTTTGCCCAGTGGTTTGTTTGCATGAAAACCATTGCGTAAGGCAGAAGCTCTTCGAAGTGTTTTTCTTTTTCGTGAAGTTGTATGCGATCCTTTTCGGCGGTTTCGATGTACATTTTCAGACCGAGAATTTTTTTGTAAAATTCGTTGCCTTCGATTGTTTTTTTCGACATGTAGTAGCCGAAAATCATGGTTAGGATTCCGCAGGTCATTATTGAAAATCCGAGTACGAATTTCCATGTTTCGGATTCTATACCGCCAATGAATGAAAATCCGGTGCCTGCTATAATACCGCCTACCACGAGTTGTATCGTTTTTGCCGTGACGGGATTTTTTTCGAAGATTTTTTTCTCAACCACCGAGTTGATTATTTCTTTTCGGATTCCGTTTATGTGTTTGTAAAATTTGTTTTTGAGGTCGGAGAGGTTGATTTGACCTTTTTCTTCAAAAAGTTTTTCAATTAAAAGTTTTTCAAAAGGACGCAAAGTTGTTTCCTCGGCTTTTTTCAATCTGTAAAGCGTATAATTTCTGAATTTAAAAATTCCGAGAATTTCGTCTTTCGTTTCTTCGATTTTCAAATATTTCCTGATTGCTAAATCTATCAGCGTTGCCGAAATGTCTTTCGCCGTAATTTTTTCGTATGCGATGAATGACACTTCCGCCGGAGAGAGTTCTTTCACGGGTTTATATTCGGGTGTGATCGTTTCAATTTTTTCGTCCCGCCCGTATTTTTTCCATCTTTTGAAAAGTATGACAAAAACGATTAGCGGCAAGATTGCCGGCCAAAAATCTTGGAGGATCCACAATTCTTCGATCGGTTCGGATACATGCCCGAGAGGGAATTTGATGGCTATGGTAAGCGCTTCATATGGATTGAGTGGCTTTGTTGTCGCGAATTCTATTGTGTTTGCGGATGTGTTTTGCCATGTGCAGTTTTGTTCGGTGTCGTCTTGCGAGCCGGTGTAACAAACAGCGTCGAGTTCGTCGGTTGCGGTTATTGATTCGGGGAGAATTATTTTTGCGCTCGCGCTCAAAATTTCGGTCTGCCAGTCGGAACCCACCGTATTCCAATAAATCTCATCATGGTCTTCGAAAAACGAGAGGCCGTTTTCGACTTCGTATTTTATAATGTAGGTTGTCGGTTCTTGAATCAGGATGTCCGAATTTCCCGTTGCGTAAGTCGTTCCGTCGAATCCGCTCGTGATTGTAAAGGGTATCGCCGTGCCGTTTTCGTCGGTTATGCTTATCAAATCGAATCGCAATCTTTCATCTCCGATTTTATTCGGGATTATCCTGTAAATCCCGTGATGAGCATCGTCTGAAAAGTTTGCCGTTATGGTTTCCTCGATGACGATCGAGCCGTTTTCTCGGATTTCGATCAGGGTGGAATAGGAGTCGATCCACCAGGCGTGGGTGGTGGGGAGACAGTAGACAGTAGATAGTAGAAGGCAGAGGAGGAATTTTTTCATGGGATTGGAACTTTGAGTTCATAAATATTCCGGCATCCTTCCGTCCAACGAAATGATTTTCTCCGCTTTCAGCCCGATCTTTTTTAGTTTTATCATGGTTGCGGGCAGGGCGTATTTCTTGAATTTTTCGGCTTCGGGACATTTGATTTGGACGGCGTTCGGGTGAGGGAAGGGGATGCGAAATATTATCAAGGTTTTGATCTCGGGTTTTGCTTGTTTATAAAAATCGTATGTGCCGACGACCACGGTTTTCCCGGGTGTTTCTTTGAGCATGGATTTGATTTTGCCGATGCCGCCCGAGGAGTTTTGGGCGAGGAGTTTTATGCCGGCGTTTTTTAAGTTGAGTGCCGATTCCGCGTGGATTTGTTCGCAAGCTCGTTGGGAGCCGGTCAGGACGTAGATTGGTTTCTCTTCTTTTTCCATGAGTTTTTCGAGGTCGGACGAAGTTTTTTCGATATAAATTTTCTTCTCGTCGCTCGGTGTGATTTTTATGTCGAGAGGGAGGTTTAGCGAGGATTTTATGAAGTCGTATTTCGGGCTTTCTTCAGCGAAAGTCAGCGTGCTTGAGAAGAGTTGAATTCGTTTCGCCTTGCTCCAATATTTTTCTTCAAGAAATGCGCCGATGTTGAGCGGCGTGATTGTTAAGAGGGGAGTGCCGTCTTCAAAAATTCTTATTGAGAGGTTTAAGTTTTCGGAATATTTTTTTGACTTGTTGAGAAATTTTACGACTCGATCTTCTTGCGGAAGTTTTTCTATTAACGTGGCGACTTTTTGCCATTCGGGGGTGTCGAAATGGTGTTCTTCGAGTTTGAATTCGAATCCCTCGCCGTATTTTTCGGCCATTATGCCGAGATGCGCGAAAAGCATTGTAACCGTGTCCGATTCGCCGAGTCTTTTCATCGAATATCTTACCGTGAGCGATTCGCGCGTGTGCTCAAAAAGTTCATCCGCGTCGAGAATGATCAGAGTTGAGCCTTCGATTAATTCGGGCATTTGCAGTGCGATTTTCGCGAGAGTCCGATGACTTATCAGTATTGTTTTATCGGTCGTGAGTTTTTTGATGATGTTCTCGGGGAGGCTTGCGCAAGCGAAATCCCACCATAAGTCTTTGCCGTTTTGCGGGAGCGTCAGTTCGTTTCTTGCGATTTCGCGATCTCCGATGAGTGGGATTATTTTCAGCGCGAAGACGGTTTCTTCCGGTGTGAAAGTTTCTTTTTGCAGGAATTTCTCGAACAGTTTTTGTTCGAGATAATTTGCGGGTTCGTGGATGCCGTTTTCGATTTCGGGCGCACAAATTATTGTTTTGTTTTCCGGGTTTTCTTCGATGAAATTTTCGGGTACGAGGTCTGCGATTTCGGCGAGAAGTTTGTCTTCTTCGAAGGAGACTTTTTTTTGCGATTTTGCGACCGATTTTTTTTGGTTGAGTTTGAAAGTTTTACAATTTTCAGATGCGATTTTTATCACTTCTTTCCATGGCGAAGCGCTTTTTTCGAGTATGTTTTTTATGTCGGGAGTTTTTGAAAAATACAGATCGAAAAGCTTGTAAAGAATTTCAATGTTAGACTTCACATCAGATAACGCGCGATGTTTGCCTCGCTCTTCCACGTCCAGAATTTTACCTATTATTTCAAGGCTGTATGAGTCCGTTTTCGGGAAAGCGATGTGGGCGATGTCTATTGAGTCGAGTCGCAAGTTTTTTATTTCAAAACCGTTCGCATTTAGAAATTCGATGTCGAAATTTATGTTGTGGCCGACGATCGGATAATCCCGAATAAACTCTTCGAGTTCGGTCTTGATGTCTGCGATTTTCGGTGCCGTTTTGACATCCGCGTCGGTGATGCCCGTGAGGTTGGTTACTTGGCTCGGGATTGCGACTCCGGGGTTTATGAAAGTCGAGAACTCTTTGATTATTTTTCTCTCTTTAAAATCAAAAATCGCCACTCCGATTTCGATGATTTTATCTCTGTCGGGGCTCAGACCGGTCGTTTCGATGTCGAGACAAGCTAGGGTTTTAGGCATTAGATAGTTGGTGTGGCTATGATTTCGGTTTTCAAGTCCAACATTTTCGAAACGATTTTGCAAACTTCGGCGCGGGTTATGTAATTTTGCGGACCGAAAGTGAAGTCGGTGTAGCCCGATACGATTCCGCCGGTTGAGGATTGCATTACATATTCATAAAACCAATCGTTTGTTGAAATGTCGGAGAAATCATTTTCCCAAGTTGTTGCGGAGCCGATAAATATGCTCGCGCCATCCATATTCGCGATGCCTGATGCCACGAATAATATTTTCAAAGCTTCGGCTCGATTTACGTAGCCGTCGGGCTTGAAAGTGCCGTCGTCGTAACCGCCGATTATGTCGTATTCGTATGCCGAGTTAACGTAATCTTCATACCACGCACCGCTTTCGAGGTCGATGAAGTTCGATTCCGCATTTTCAACTTCGTATTCAAAAGCGTTCAGCGCGATTTTTGTGATTGCGGCTCTTGTTATGTAATCGTTGGGACCGAAATTTCCGTTTTCATAACCTCCGACGACTTCTTCCGCCGCAAGTTCTTCAACGTATGTTTCCGCCCAATGACCTTCCGTGTCGGGGAAGCTTATTTCTTCTTCGGGGGCTTCCGCCGATTCGTGATCTTGTTCGTCATCTTCCTCTGTGTTTCCTTCTCCCGCCTCTTCGCTTATTTCTTCGATTTCAATTTTCGTTGTTGAACTTATGTTGCCTGCGTCGTCCATCGCGTTAATATTGAACTTATTTATAGCGTCTTGATCGAGGTTGACTTCGATTGAAAATGTGCCGAATGAGTCGACGGTTGTTTCTTCGGTGTCGGCGCCCGATATGATTATTGTGGAGTTTGCTTCGGCTGTACCTGTTAGAATCACAAAGTCCGCGTCTACGGGCGATTCAATATCGTCAACTTCCGGGGCGCTCGGTGCCGTTCTGTCCGAGCCGGTTTGCGCTTCGTATTCCGCGGCCTCCTCGATTCCTTCAACGATTGTTACGGTGACCGCCGATGATTGCGTGTTGTCGGCACCTTGTGCAGTTACGGAGAAGATGTTGGTTGTTTCTTGAGTGAGAGAGACTGTTTTCTCCCAGTAGCCGGTTTCGTCGTCGGCATATACCGGAGAAAGTTCGGATGGACCGCCCATTATTATGATTTTTGCTCCCGGTTCTGCGGTTCCGGATAAGGTTGTTTTATCTGCGTTTATCGGTGAAATCGGATCATTGATTGCCGGCGATTCGGTGGCTCCCGCTTTTAATATTAAAACGAGTGCGATAACGATTCCCGCAAGGATGGTTACGCCTATTGCGAGGATGATTTTGTTTTTCATATCTATATGAGTTTAATGAATTTATCGAATAAAAACGCTGTGTCGCTCGGTCCTGGAGTTGATTCCGGGTGAAATTGTACTGCGAAGAACGGCTTCTTGCTATGTTTTATTCCTTCGACCGTTTTGTCGTTTTGGTTTATAAACCAAACCTTCCAGCCTTTGGGGAGGGTTTTTGCGTCTATCGCGAAGCCGTGGTTTTGGCTTGTGATGTAGCATTTATTCGTTTCGAGGTCCGTGCATGGTTGATTTTGAGCGCGGTGGCCGTATTTGAGTTTGTAAGTTTTCGCTCCTGCGGAGAGTCCCATTATTTGGTTGCCGAGGCAGATTCCGAATGTTGGGATTTCGCGGTTTAGGCACTCTTTCATAGTTGCGTGAGTTTCTTTTGGCAGGGTCGGGTTGCCCGGGCCGTTACTGAAAAGTACCCCGTCGAATTTGGTTTTTAAGGTGAAAGGGTTTTTGTTCCATGGGATTCTGGTGACCGTCAGGTCTCTTTTCAGGAGTTCTCTGATGATGTTTGCTTTGCAACCGGTGTCTATGAGAGCGACGTGCTTGAGGCCGCGTTTATATGTGATTGGTTTTTTTGTTGAAACTTCCGCGACAAGATTTTCCGAGTCGGGTGCTTTGAATGGTTTGAATTTAAGGGGCGGGTGCGGTTCTGCATGCGTTACGATTTGGCCGAGCATGGTGCCTTTCTCTCTTATTTTTTGAGTCAAAGCCCTGGTGTCTATGCCGGTTATGCCGGGGATGGCGTGTTCTTTCAGCCATTTGTCGAGACTTTTTTCCGCATTCCAATGATTGAAATTTGTCGAGTATTCGGAAACGACGAGTCCTCTTATGTGAATATTATTGCTTTCGAGTTCGGTGTTCGGGACGCCGTAATTCCCGATAAGCGGGTATGTCAAAGTGAGGATTTGGCCTCTGTAAGAAGGGTCGGTAAAACTTTCCGGATATCCCATCATGCCCGTGTTGAAAACGACTTCACCTTCGGAATTAGTTGTCGCACCGAATGATTTTCCGGTCAGGATCACTTCATCTTCCAAAACCAGCGATGCGAACATTTTTTTATTGTGAAAATTTCTTGTGGTAGCTTATAGTAGCAAGTGTCAAGTTTCAAGTGCTAAGTCCGAAGTTATGTTTGAAAAAAAATCAAATTTGCTCAGCTCAAAAGATTTTACAAAAGAAGAGATTTTGAAAATAATGAAGAAAGCCGAAAAAATGCTCCCGTATGCGCGGAAAGAAAAGGTTTCCGACGAGATGAAGGGCAAAGTTTTGGCGACGCTTTTTTACGAGCCTTCGACCAGAACTCGTTTCAGTTTCGAAACTGCGATGCTCCGACTTGGCGGATCTGTTATCAGTAATGCCCAGATGAAAGAAACTTCGTCTGCGAAAAAGGGGGAGAGCTTGAGCGATACGGGAAGAGTCGTGTCGTGTTTTGCCGATATTATCGCGATGAGACATTCGGAGGCGGGGAGTGTTGCCGAGTTGGCGAAAGGGGCGACGGTGCCGGTTATAAATGCGGGAGATGGGGCGAACGATCATCCGACGCAAGGGTTGCTTGATGCTTTTACCATTTTTAAGGAGTTTGGCGGTGTGGACGGGTTGACTGTCGGGATGGTAGGAGATTTGAAAAACGGGAGAGTGCCGCATTCGCAGTGTGAACTTTTGAAGAATTTTAAAGGGTTGAAATTCGTTTTCGTATCGCCGAAAGAGTTGGCGATGCCGAGAGAGATTGTAAACAAGCTGAAAAATTGCGGACATGAGGTTTTCGAAACCGTCGATTTGGACAAAGTGATAGGCGAGCTGGATGTTTTGGCGTGTACGCGAATTCAACAGGAGAGATTTGCTTCAGAAAACGAATATTTGCAGTATAAAGGGGTTTACGTGATAGATGCCGGGCTGATGAAGTTGCTTAAAAAGACCGCGATCGTCATGCATCCTTTGCCGAGGATCGACGAGTTGTTGCCGGAGGTTGACAGCGATCTGCGCGCGAAGTATTTCGAACAGGTGACGAACGGGGTGGCGGTGAGGATGGCGGCGATGGAAATGTGGTTGTAGTGGAGGTCGGGGAGCCCGGCTGCGGCTTGTGTTGCGGGCGGATTTGTGTTATTATTAATAGATCAAAAAATAATAAAAATTATATGGGATCGCTATCGTTTGGGTTTAAGGGGTTTCTGAAGATGTGTTTTGTATTTTCGGCTTTGGTATTGGCTTGTACGGTCGGGATTGCGAGTGCGAGCGCCGCTGTTGTTACATGGCAAGGTGATGAAAGCGTTAACTGGGGTACAGGTGGGAACTGGAGTACTGGATCAGTGCCTGGCACAGCTGATATTGCCACTTTTGACGGTACCGGAAATACGCCATGCACTATCAATACAGCGGCCAATGTGAGGGGGATTGATATTAATACTGGTTATACAAATACAATCACACAAGCGGCTACCTTAACTGTAGGTATAAGTAATTATGATCAGGCTGATGGTATTTTTTCAGGATCAACGCAAGATATAGACATTAATGGATCCTTTACTCTTAATTCAGGTGCAACCTTTATTTCCACATCAGGTAATATATATTTTTTCAATACATTTACGATAGCGGAAGGTGCAGGATCAAATGCTTGGCAACACAACAATGGAACAGTTGTTTTTGATTCAAATGGTAGCCAGTCGTGGACTTTTGATAGTACAAATGTTGAAGCTGATGAAACTTTTTATAATTTTCAAATGAATCCTAGTGCGGGTTGTTCTATATCGATAACAGTCAATGAAACATTTGTGGTTACTGGTACGCTTACTTTAACAGATGGTAATTTAGAGCAGTCGACTATCCCAGCTGGTGGAACCATAGTTGTTACTGGCGCTATTTCTCAAGGCGCTAATTTTGATGGTGGTACTGCGCAAATCAATCTCGAAGGTTCTGGCACAGCAACACTATCAAGCGGATATATGACAGGATTAAAATTAAATGGGGCAGATACGGTCGTCACAGGTCCATCAAGCGGAACTTTAATTTTTGAGAATCATATGATAATTGCAGCCGGTACTTATAACGGAGGCGTTGGGGCTATCGGATTTTCTCATTATACAAAGACTTTTACTCAATCCGGCGGTACATTCAATGGAGGAGCTGGGACAGTCACTTTTGGGGGGGATATGACGATTTCGGGTGGCACATACAATAATGGGACAACTACAACATTATCTTGTTCAACATGCGTTTTTACACTTTCGGGTGGAACGCTAAATTTAGGTTCAGGTACCATGAATCTCGCGCATAATTGGGCACAGACATCTGGGTCAGTGACAGAAGGTACTAGCACGGTTAATTTTAATAGTGGAAATGGAACTGCGACTATTGATGTGAATACAGCTGAAACTTTTTATAATTTAACTTTCAGTACTGACACAGGTTGGACAAAACAAATTGCCAATGGCGATACATTGACTGTTACAGGAACGCTTACTTTAACAGATGGATTAGTGTCTCAATCATCGATTCCAGCTACCGGAAGTATTTCCGTCGCTGGAGATGTTGTTGTAGGTTCCGGTTATGACGGCGGAACAGCTACGATTGTATTGACTGGCGACGCAACGCAGACATTTACGCTTGGCGCTGTTGGTGTATTCAATGCTGATATCACTGTCAATAAAACCGGCGGAGCAGTGAATCTTGCATCAGAATTAACAATGGACGCCGTGAATCAGGATTTGACTATTACAGCAGGCACATTTGATATTTCAGGCTATACATTTATTGAATCAGGCGGAACCTTCACGGTCGCTTCAGGTGGAAATCTTCAGCTTCAAGGTGGGGAGACTGTAACCGGGACTCCAACTTTTGCTTCTGGTTCCACTGTCACTTATGACGGCGCGGCAGGTCCATATACGATGAAGGATTGGACAATGACGAACGCGACGCTTGTGATTAATGGCGGGGTTTCGTCAGTGTTTACATTGGGTGCAACCGAGATAGTTGCTAATGCGACAATCACATCGGGTATTTTATCGCTTGGTGCAAATGGACTTACGGTTAGTACAACGTTTTCAAACGAAGGTACTTTGAGATGGAGAGGATCGGGAACCTTGTCTTTGCCGGCAATGGATACAAACTCTGGAACAATTGAGTTTACGGGAGATGGGGATGCCGGAGCGGATACATATACTGTTACAACCCTTTCTGCGACCTATTACAATCTCATTATTAACTCTACGGATGGTGCTACGGACATTTTCGAACTCGGTGTCGCTCTTGATGTAAACGGAAGTCTTACGATTACCGCAGGAACATTCAATGTAACCGGCGGGAATTATCAGATAAATGTCGGTAGGAATTTTTCCAATACCGGCACATTCAATTCGAGTTCTGGTACTGTTGTTTTTGACGACGCAACGGGGACGGGAACAATTGCAGGCAGTACAAGCTTCTTCAACTTCACATGTACAACGGTGGCGAAATCGCTTGTGTTTACAGCGGCGACAACTCAGATGGTAACGGGAGCGTTTACACTGACGGGATCTGCCGGGAACACGATTGTTCTGAGGAGCAGTGCCGATGCAAGTCAGTGGCTTCTCAATATAAGCGGGACTTCGGCGATTTCGTATGTTGATGTAAAAGATTCCGATGCTTCCAGTGGAAACGATATCATCGCCAAAGGTACGAATTCCGTTAATTCTGGAAATAACCTTGGGTGGATATTCAATGTGGCGCCAACGGTTGCAACGATAACGGCGGTCGAATTAACAGATGGAACAGGAGTTGTAAACATATCTTTTATCATTGATGACGATGATGACGATACCAATCGCGCTCTTGTTGAATATAATGTTGGAGCGGGATGGCTGAAGGCGACATTATCGGAGACGAGTGGTACCGGCTCGACCTATGGTCAGTTCAATCTTGAGAATGATAATGCTTATCAGGTTGGTAATAGCAATGGCTATGTTTTGACATCTCCGGGAGCAAATACCATTACGGCGATATGGAATTCGAAGACTGACGCACCGACTGCGGATTTGGCTACGGCACAGATCAGAGTTACGCCTTACGACGGGTATGACATCGGCACTCCGGGGGCTTCGTCGGACTTCATAATCGATAACGCAGGTCCTGCAGGCGGTTTCGCCGGATTTGCCGGTGGAGCGACGACCTCTTCCACGATCACATGGATATGGACTGCCGGAACGGACAGCCATTTCAACCATTACGAGGTTTGGTACGGGACGAACGAAACGGATGTCGGGAATCGAAACGGAACAGCATCCGAGTGGGATAATGATCCGAATGATGCAACACTTGCGACTGCGACAACGGCAACAACTACGATTACCGGACTTTTGGAAAATACAACTTATTACGCGAAGATATGGGCTGTTGACGGATACGGTAATGAAACAACGCTGACGGTTGCAACTGCCAATAACAACGGCAGACCGATAATCGGCGGAGTAACGATTGCCCAGTCCGGAAGCGGTAATCAGTATGTAAACATACAGTTTGTTTTTGACGATGCCGATGATACGGATCTCGGACGGGTACTTATCCAATATAATATTGGTGCCGGATGGAACAAGGCGACAATAGATGAAGCGAGTGGTACAGGTTCGACGTACGGTTGGTTCGATGTCGAAAACGATGATACTTACCAAGTTGGTAACAGCAATGGGTATATCACGTCATCTTCCGGAGCAAATACCGTTTCTGTCGTATGGAGATCGGATGTTGATGCGCTTGGAATCGATCTTGAAACCGTACAGCTCAAAATAACTCCACATGACGGGATCGAAGCCGGTGCCGCCGTAACTTCAGATGCGTTCATTGTAGACGGCGTTGCTCCAACGACGCCGGAGTCATTTACTAAAACAGGAGGAAGTGGAACGACAGGTATTTTGACATGGACAGTATCAACCGAATCTCATTTCAACCATTACGAAATTTGGTATGGAACGAATCAGACCGATGTTACGAACAGAAACGGTACAGCTATAGAATGGGATAACGATCCGAACGACGTGCTTCTTGCAACGAAGGCTACGGCTACAACTACGGTTACGGGATTAACCCCGGGTCTGACTTATTATGCAAAAATATGTTCTGCGGATAACTATGGTTACGAAGGATGCGGATCTGCGATCAGCTTCGTTACCAATCAAACGCCTACGGCGGCAACCGTTACAGCCGTGCAAGCTACGGACGGAACAAGTAATGTGACAATTACATTTGTAATCGACGATGCGGATAATGACGATACTTTGCAGGCACTTGTTGAATATAATGTCGGTGCGGGATGGAACAAGGCGACTCTTTCTGAGACGACGGGAACCGGAGCTACATATGGCAATTATAATCTTGAAAATGACAACACTTATCAAGTTGGTAATAGCAATGGATATATCGTTACATCTCCCGGAGCAAATACGATAACCGTTATATGGGCATCGGCGGAGGATGTTACGGCACAAAATATCGCAACGGCGCAGGTGAGAGCGACTCCTTATGACGGAATTGCCGCCGGATCGTCGGTAGCTTCCGATAATTTTGTGCTTGACCAGGTTGTTCCTAGCGGAGGGCTGGCTTCTTCACTGACCGCTACGAACATTGTTGAAACGAGTTTCACTTTGGGATGGAACAGTGTAACTTCCGAAACCAATTTTGATAAATATGAAATTTACTATAGAACATCTTCAACCACTACTTATACTTTGTATGGCAGTAGCAATACGATGACGGCGTCATCAATGGGGATGTCGGGATTGGTGAAAGGCACGACATATATTTGATTATCGGAAGCTACCGATACGAAAGGTAACAATTTGACGAGCTCAACCATTACCGTAACAACGAAAAACTATGAGAATCCCGCTTACGGGGAAATTACCGGAGGTGGTGCGTCGAGCGGAGGCGGATATGATAATACTGAAGATAATGAAATCGAAGAAATCTCCGATGAGCTTGAGGAAGAGGTTGAAGAAATCTCCGAATCGGAAGATGTTGAGGAAGAGATTGCAGTTGTTATCGAAATTACGGTCGGAGAAACCGTAGAAGAAACGGAAAAAATATTCGAGGAGACGTGGACGATCGACGTTGTGCCGCAACTCGATCAACATTGGTCTGAATCTTATTTGAAAGATTTTTATCAGACGACTCTTATAAATGAAATCAACGCGGGCGATACGACAGAGGCGCAGATAATAAGTTATCTTTTCGACCCCGATGAAAAAGTTACCAGAATCGAGTTCTTGATGTCGGCGATGGATTTGATAAACATAGAGATAGATACGCATATGGAAAGCATGCCGTTTGTCGATATGACCGTTGCGAGCGAGGGGGCCGCTTATGTTCTAACTGCGTATAATATGGGGGTTATAACCGGGTATGATGATTCCACTTTCAAGCCGGATAATTTGGTCAATCGTGCGGAGGCGCTCAAGATTATTTTTGGACTCACCGGCGATGATATCGAAGAACGATATGGTGATGAACTTTTGGATTATTATTATTTGCCTTCAAATCCGTTTCCGGATGTTGATTTGGACTCTTGGTATGCGCCTTACATTGTGTATGCGTATACGAGAGGTATTGTTTCCGGTTACGGTGACGGTTATTTCAGACCCGAACGCGATATCGCTCTCGGCGAAATGGCGAAAATTATCACAATCGTGATCGCTCAGGAGGACTACGAGAATAGTTTCTATGCCGAGGCGGGGGTATAATCGGGGCATGGAGTATCCTGATGAAGTTGGGCAAGCCGATTATCTTGAGACTATGCGCACACGGTTGGAAGTGCTTCTTGCCGATAGTGCTCGACAAAGACCGCTTCGGTGTTAACCGGCGCGATTCTTTTTGAAGAGATTGATGATCCCGAAGAAGTAATTTCTTGTTGCAGGGAGGCTTTGAACAGGTTGGATGGATTGAGTCGCGGACACTTGCCCGCGATTGACGACCCCGATGAGATTCGGAGATATCTAGGCAGTGTTCACATATATTTTTTACGATGGTTTGGCGCATAACATGTCTGGATTCACGACACGAGGAGTGCGCAGTACCTAAAAGGTACAGAAACGACGAGTAACACAGAAGATAGATATGTTATGTTTCAACCCGAAGGGAAGCTACATATTTTGTGTATTTCTGCGTTACTCCTCCTTGTAATACTTTCCAGTATCACTTCGTCGTCGTGCCTTGAACTGCACAAAATCTGTAGCTTCCATCTGCAAAAAATATATGTGAACACTGCCTAATGGAACAGATTGCGCAACGATTTTGAAAGTTGTCATGGAAAACGATTGGTAAAAACGTGACAATGCGGGTTTTTTGTTATCAAATGAAGGTGATGAAGAAACTTCTTTTAAAAAATGGCACAGTTGTTAGCTCGAAAGGCAAACTCAAGGCTGATGTTTTGGTTGAAGGTGGGAAAATCGTCAAAGTTTCCGCGAAAATTTCAGATAAAGATGCAAAAATCATAGATTGCAAAGGCAAGTTTATCATCCCCGGTGTGATTGACGCGCATGTGCATCTGCGAGAGCCCGGTGCGACGCATAAAGAAGATTTTGAAACCGGTTCAAGTGCGGCTTTGAAGGGTGGAGTTACGACGGTTCTTGATATGCCGAACAACAATCCTTCGATTGATACTGCGGAGAGGCTTGCCGCTAAATATAAATTGGCGAAAGGACGTATGAAATGCGGCCACAAATTTTTTATTGCGGCTACCGGGGATAATTTGGTCGAGCTCAAGAAGGCGAAAGATGCTTGTGGTGTTAAATTGTTTATGAGTAAATCTACAGGTGGGTTGGTGGTTGGTGATGATGCGGATTTGGAGAAGATTTTTGCGTTTGCGAAAGGTTTGCCGTTAGTAGTTCATGCCGAAGATGAGGCGAGAATCGAGCAAAGAAAAAAAGAGTTTGAGGGCGATTTAAGTCCTTCCGTGCACTCTTTGATTCGTGATGATGAAACGGTTTATATCGCGATTAAAAAAGCTTTGCACTTGGCGAAAAAGCATGGGACTAAGTTGCATATTGCCCATGTGAGTACGAAAAAAGAGATGGAGGCTTTGAAGAAATTTAAAGATAAAAATATAACCGCCGAAGTTGCGACGCATCATCTGTTTTTGAATAAGGATGCTTATGCCAGTCACGGGAAGCGAAGCGATTCCGTGACTTATTATGACTGCAATTTCGTGAAAATAAATCCGCCGATACGCAGTGAAGAGGATAGGCTGGCGATGTGGTCTGCTCTCAAGAGTGGGTTAATTGATATCGTCGTGACCGATCATGCTCCGCATACATTGGATGAGAAGAAAAAACCTTATTTGGAGGCTCCATCCGGCGTGCCGGGACTTGAGACTTTACTCCCGTTAATGCTTGATGCCGTTAATCATGGCGAATTGTCGCTTGAGAGGATGGTTGAGGCGATGTGTGAAAAGCCGGCGGAGATTTTCGGGCTTGTCGGAAAGGGGTTTGTGAAGGCCGGGTACGATGCTGATTTGGTGGTTGTTGATATGTCAAAAGAGGGAGTTGTCGGTTCGGATGGATATGCTACCAAGTGTGGTTGGTCGCCTTATGATGGGTGGAAGTTGGTCGGGTGGCCGGAGAAAGTGGTTTGCGGAGGGAAGGTTGTATAGGGCAAGAACCTATAAGCGAAGGTTCGAAAGATGATCTCGAATTTGATGAGCCGCCCTTTCGTTGATATGTGGCAAATTTTGACTTTAAATCTGTTTTCCAATAAAGTCTTTTTTGATGAACATGACAATAAACTTTTGCGGCGTTACTTTCCCTAACCCGACGGTACTCGCATCGGGCATTTTGGGTGTTGTGGGGGATTCGCTTAAAAACGTGGTTATAAATGGTGCCGGCGGCGTGACTTCCAAATCCGTTTGGTTGACGCGTCACGACGGGCATCCCGGGCCAGTCATGATGGGGACGCAGAATTTTTATATAAACGCGGTCGGATTGCCTGATGGAGGTATTGAAAAAGCGCGTGAGGAGTTGAAAAAATATATGGAGTGGAACGAGTCTCAGCCCGAAGAAAAACAAGTGCCTTTGATTGGGAATATAGTTGCGGGTTCGATTAAAGATTTTGCCGAGATTGCGAAAGGTATGCGACAAATAGGACCGGACATTATAGAAGTGAATATTTCTTGTCCGAATGTTGAGGATGAGTTTGGTCGACCGTTTGCGCATTGTGCGATTTCTGCCGGTGCGGCGACAGAAATTGTTAAGAAAAATGCGGGTAAAATTCCCGTGATCGTGAAGCTTTCTCCGAATGTTGGAAATATCGGCGAGATTGCGAAAGCTTGCGAGGCGAGTGGTGCGGAGGGGCTTACCGTTGCGAATACTTTTGGACCGGGGATGGTGATAGATATTGATACTGCGGAGCCGATTTTGGCGAATAAAGTTGGTGGCGTGAGCGGGCCGGGGATTAAGCCGCTTGCCGTGAAGAAGGTTTGGGACACAGCGAGTGCCGTGAAGATTCCGATTATCGGTATGGGTGGTGTTATGACCGGCAGAGACGTGATTGAGTTTATGATGGCCGGGGCGAGTTTGGTTGGAATCGGAGCCGGTGTTTATTATCGAGGTGTCGAGGTTTTCTCGAGCGTTGTTGCCGAGATTGAAGAATGGATGGTTGAGAACAAGGTGGCAAATTTGCAAAACATAGTTGGAAAAGCTTTAAAGAAATAATATGAACGATATTCCAAGAGTGCTGAAAATCGTGGAGGTGAGGATGGAGAATCCGATGGTGAAAACTTATATTTTCAAAGGCAATTTGGGGGCGAAGCCGGGGCAGTTTGTGAATGTATGGATGCCTCGCGTGGACGAAAAGCCGTTTTCTGTGGCTTATTGCGACGATAAGGAGTTTTGGCTGACGATTGCGGCGGTCGGACCTTTTACGAAAAAATTACATAAAGATTTCGTTAAAGGTTCAAAGTTGGGGGTGAGGGGGCCTTATGGGAACGGATATACGGTTTTGAAAAACAAACATATCGTTCTTCTTGCCGGAGGTTATGGCGCGGCGCCTTTGTATTTTTTGGCTCACGAGTCTGTCAAGAATGGGTGCAAAGTTGAGTTTATCGTTGGTGCGAAGAACAAAGATTTACTTTTGTATACCGAGATGATTTCAAAAATGGAAAACGTGAGCTTGCATATTGCGACTGATGACGGAAGTGTTGGCATGAAGGGGTATAATACGTTGATTTTAGAGAAACTTCTTGCGGAACAAAACGGCTCATCTGATGGCCACGGAATCGCAGAGCTTTTCGTGGCTACTTGCGGGCCCGAGGTTATGATGAAATCCGCGATGGATATTTGCGAGAAAGCTGATGTGCCGATAGAGGTTTCGATTGAAAGATATATGAAGTGTGGGACCGGTGTGTGCGGGAATTGTTGTGTTGACGGTTTGGGTGTGCCTGTTTGCAAAAAAGGGCCGGTAATGAGAGGGGAGATGGCGAGAAAAATCAGCGGCTTGGCGAAGTGGCATCGGGATAACGTGGGACTTAAAATTAACTGGTAAATTATGGAAAACATTTCTAGAAAAGTTGCGACCGCTCTTCTCGATATCGGTGCCGTTAAGGTTCGTATCGATCCTCCGTTTACTTGGGTTTCAGGAATTAAGGCTCCCGTTTATTGCGATAACAGAATGATGATTTCGCATGTTGAGGGCAGAGATTTGATTGTTAAAGCTTTTAAAGAAAAAATAAAAGAAAAAGGGTTGGAGCCGGATTATATCGGCGGGACTGCGACTGCGGCGATTCCGTGGGCGGCATTTTTGGCTTATGAGCTTAAAAAACCGATGATTTATATTCGTCCCGAGCCGAAGGCTCATGGTGCCGGGAAGCAAATCGAAGGTGATTTGAAAGAAGGGAGTCGAGTTTTGATTGTTGAGGATTTGATTTCGACCGGTAGAAGTAGTGTAAAAGTTGCCGAGGTTGTCAGAAAAGAGGGGAAGTGCGAGGTGGCGGATATTTTTGCGATTGTAAGTTGGGAGATGCCGAAAGCGATAGCGGCATTTAAGGAAGGCAATGTGAATTTGACGAATTTGACCGGTTTTACGGATTTGATAGGGTTGGCGGCGGAAAGGGGTGATATTCTGGCGGATAAGGTCGAGGTGATAAAGGAGTTCAAGGCGAATCCGGGGGAGTGGGGAGGTAGGGTAGGGCTTAACCTGTAACTCGTAACTCATATGAATTTTGCAGACAAATTAATTGCGGCAATAAAAGCGAAAGGTAATCCGATTTGTGTCGGGCTGGATCCTCGTATGGCGCAGATGCCGACTTGCGTGAAAAAAGGGAGCCCGGCGGAAACTTTTCTCGAATTTAATAAGGGGATAATTGATGCCGTTGCCGATTTGGTGCCGGTTGTGAAACCGCAAATAGCTTTTTATGAACAATATGGGTCGGGAGGGTATGCCGCTTTTGAAAAAACTTGCGAATATGCGCAGTCGAAAGGGTTGCTTGTTATCGCCGATGCGAAACGAAACGATATTGGGTCTACGGCGGAAGGTTATGCCGAGGCTTTTTTGAGCGGCGGCGCGGTTAAGGCGGATGCGGTGACGGTTACTCCATACTTGGGATATGACGGGGTTAAGCCGTTTATCGAGGCTTGTAAGAAATACGGGAAGGGGATTTTTGTTTTGGTAAAAACTTCAAACAAATCATCGGGTGAACTGCAAGATTGCGAAGTCGTGATACCTGACGGGAAGTTGAAAGTTTACGAGATGATGGGTCATTTTGTTGAATCATGGGGCGCAGATGAGATTTCCGAGAGCGGATATTCGAGCGTTGGAGCAGTCGTCGGGGCGACATTCCCGGATCAAGCCAGGGTTCTTCGAAAAATAATGCCAAAAACGATCTTTTTGGTGCCGGGATATGGAGCGCAGGGTGGTGGTGTGGTCGATGTTAAGCCTTGTTTCAATAAAGATGGCCTTGGTGCGATTGTTAATTCAAGCAGGGGAATAATTTTTGCTTATGAAGGATCGAAACATGGTCCGGACGGTTATAAAGATGCCGCTCGGGATGCGGTTAAGAAGATGGCGAAGGAATTGCAAAAAGCCATTTGATTTTGGCGATCCGAACCACCGATTCTTATCGGAACTAGCTCTGGACAAAATCGTCTTTGGGTGTATAATGCGGTTCTTTTATATCATAAATCGGGGATGGTGGGCGAAAAACCGACAACAATACTGGTGGTGGAGGATGATTGTGATCTTCGGGAGATGCTGGAAGAGTTTTTAGCGACATTGCCGGTGTCTTTAGATGTTTGTTCCGCCGAAAGTTATTTTCAAGCGATGGATGGTATCGAAAAAGGTGATGTCAGTCCCGACATTGCACCTTGGGATTTGGGGGAAATGGTTCGAAGGGATATTGTTGCGGAAATTACCAAGGTTACTCGTCGAAGATTGATGCTAATTGTAATCAGTGGGTCGAATTATGGTGATGTTGTGTTATTGCCGTGCGGTACCGATGTTCAAATGGTTTATTTGAGCAAGCCATTCAGACTCGCTATTTTTAAGCGACTGATTGATGTCGGTCTAGCATTTGTGTTAAATGGTACAAGGGTTACTTCTTCGAGTGAATTGCCGGTAGCCGCTTGTTTAATCGGGGGACAGAAGGTTCAACATCTTGGCGAACCTTCCACATTCGATTTGTCTGCAAGAGATTTTCTCAATTACGTGGAGGGTGTTATTTTGGACGATACTACTGAAATCGCTTTTGCATCACCTGAAATCGGCAAACGGTGGTTTTCCGTTCTCAAAAAGTTTTTTTCAAAGATCGGTGATAGCGAGAATGCCGATGTTGAATTTTTAAAAAGATTTACCAATTCAAAGATAGGATTATTTCTCGTGCGAACTGCCGGCATGAGAGAGTTTGGGAATTTTGTAATGGCGGATTTTTTGCACGACCTTAGAAATGCGTTAAGTGCGTTTGATGAGGGGTTGAGTGATGGTGATACCGATGTCGCGCAACGAAGAAAAGAACGAAAACGAAAGAAGCTGGTTGCTTTTGTCGGGGAACAAATCGGAATTTTAAAGCAAGGATTCGAGGTCGGCGGATTCCATGAAGATGTGGATGTGAAAGCGTTTTTTGAGCGGTTTCAATATCTCGAAGGTACTCATAATCGAGTGGTCGTGAATGTTCCGGAAGGGGTTACCGTTAAGGTCCCGACCGGATGGTTGCATAGTGTTCTTAGAAATTTCGTGGTGAATTTTCAAAGAGGCTGTGAAGAGAAGTTCTGGCAGTGCGGTACGCCGGCTTCTCGTCCCAGGAATTCGTGGATGGATATTGATATTTCTTTCGACGGTCAAAATGTTGTAATTAAAATCGCCGACAATATCGCCCCTTTCCCCGATGATAAGCTAGACGCTCTTTTTGACAGCAGAATTGTAGCTAATGGAGATGATTTATCTTCGGGGTCCGGTAAAGGGCTTCTAAGCATGGCGAAAGTTCTTCGCAGATTGAACGGGTATGTTTCTTTGACGCAACGAAGTGGTAAGCGAGGATATGTTAACATCAAGGATATTTATGTCGGTTCCAAATCCAGAATTAACGACGGAACATTGTTGCCCAAAGGTGCGACCAAGCAATTCGAAATCAGATTAAAGGCCGATCGCTTGGAGCCTTAGTTCCATTTCTTCCTCGAATGCTTCTTTGTTTGCGCTGTGAGGTGGCGTTGCATTCGGCAGTCCGAATATGTGGCGCAGATATTGTTCGATTTCCGTGCGACCTTCTTCTTCGCCGAGAGCTTTTGCGAGTTTCGGGAGGGCGACTTGGATCGGGTAGGGGACGACTTTTTCACCTTCTCTGTCGTAAATTGTTATTGCGGGTTTCCCGCCTTGATTCGTAATGTACGAGCTAAGTCTTACGTTTGCAAATGCCATTAAAGCGGCATCGAGCGCGTCGAAGATTTTAGCTCCGTTATGTAATCGTACATAGCTGATCGCGCCTTTAAGTTGGCGAGTTTCAATTCTGTCCAATTCCGCGAGTCTCGTTGTTATGGCGTCTGTTTTTCTTGTTTTTATTATATTGGTGCATGTTTCTATTATCAAATCCAGAACGTTTAGCAGTTCCGCCAGTATTGTTGTTTGTATTGCAGTTTCCGTTTGGAAAATTCCTATTATTGCACCGGGGATGGTGCCGATTTCGACTCTGATGCGTGTTTGATTCGCGCTTATGTCGAATTGCGCTCGGAATTCTCTTAAATCGTGTCTGATCGTTGCCAATTTGTTCGTTCCCAACTTGTTGAGTTCGGTGGTGACATCTCTTGGAGAAGGCAGTGAATGCAAATCATTTTCCGCCGGAGCCGTTTTTTCCGGGTAAGTCTTGGCGGCGTTTATCGCTCTTTGTTCGCTTGCCTGATAACTTGTTGCCAAATTTTCAACCGTTGTGCGCAAAGTCCGAGGCAATTCGTATAAATTATTTCTATCGATTTCCGTTCTTTGTTCCAATCTGTCGACCACTTTCGCCAAAGCGGCTTGGAATTTTTCGAGCATGTTCGGATTATGCGGATATACTTCCGATTCAAGCGCAGTACTCATAATATAAAGTTAAGGCCGCTTACAATACCATACCCAGGCTTTTTAGCAAGTCCAGCCACTCTTTTGTCGTCAGATGTTCGGCTCTTAAGTTTTCATCGAGTTTGAGTTTTGCGAAGGTTGTTTTCAAATTTTCCTTGTTTACGTTCGCGAGTTGCGACAGGTTGTTTATCAGTTTTTTTCTTTTGTGTGAAAATCCGACGTGCACTATTTTGAAAAACTTCATGATTTCGGTTTCATTCATTCGCGGGTTTTGTATGTCGATTTTTAAGATTGCGGAATCAACTTTCGGGGCGGGGGAGAAATGTTCCGCCGGGACTTTCGCGATTATCGTTGGTGTGCCGAAAAGGCGTACTTGCAGAGAGAGAACACTAAAATCTCCTTCTTTTGCGCAGATTTTTTCCGCGACCTCTTTTTGAACCAAAAGTACGATTTGAGTTGGGCGCATTTTCGACGGTTGTTCGCGCAAAAAGTGATTTATTATCGGAGAGGTGATGTAATAGGGGATGTTGGCGACAAGTTTGTACGGTGTTTTCGGAGGGGTGAAGTCGAGAGCGTTTCCGTGTATCAGGTCGAAATTTTTCGTGTTCAGGAATTCCACTTTGAGCTCCGGAATTAAATCCGGATCAAGCTCGATCGCCGTGACGTGCTCGGCTTTTTTGACGAGTTCGGTGGTTAATACTCCGTGTCCCGGACCGATTTCGATTATTTGATCGGTTGGTTTTATGTTTGCCGCAGTAATTATTTCCGCGAGAGTTTCTTTATTCGTAAGAAAATTCTGTCCCAAGTTTTTTTTCGCTTTAAGCAATTTTGATTAATTTTATGTGATCCGTTTTGCCGCTGATTATCGTGATTGATTCTTTGCGTGTGCCGAAATGTTCCGCAAGGAATTTTATGAGTTCCTTGTTGGCTTTGCCTTTTTCCGGGGGTGCTTTTACTCGTATTTTGAGGGTTCCGTCGGCCATTGTCTCGACCAACTCGGTTTTAGAACTTTTGGGGATGACTTTTACTCTCAAATATGTCGGGTCCATAATTTTCTAAATTCTTCTATGATAAAAATTGTTGAAGACAGTGCGAATATTATCAGCCATTCGGTTGTCGACAGGTGAGTGGTGCCTACCAGATTTTGCAATGTCGGGATTTCGATCAGCGCCAATACGATGAGTACCGAGATGAGTATCGCGCCGAGCAGGTTTTTATTTTTTAAAAATCCTATTTTGAAAACCGAATATTTCGCGCTTCGTGCATTGAGCGCGTTCCACATTTGTATTAAAACGAGCAGTGCGAATGCGGAGGAGGAGGCTTTCAGATAAGCGTTGGTATCTCCGTTATACATGCGTAGCAATACAAAATAATATGCCGTTGTTATTCCGCCTATCAGTATGCCGAGATATGTGAAGTGGGCTATGAAATTTCTCTTTAAAATTTTCTCTTTCGGATTACGCGGACTTTTTTCCATTATGTCGGGGTCTGCTTTGTCGGCTCCAAGTGCGATAGCCGGGAGTACGTCGGTTCCCAGGTTTACGCACAGTATCAATATCGCGGTTAGCGGAGGTGCTATGTTCAATATTATTGCCGCAAAAACCGTTATCAATTCTCCGATGTTGCATGAGAAAACATATAGGATGAATTTCTTGAGATTGTCGTAGATTTTTCGGCCCTCTTCGACTGCGGTTACGATTGTGCCGAAACTGTCGTCGGCGAGGACCATGTTGCTCGCTTCCCTGCTTACATCCGTTCCGGCTATGCCCATGGCGACTCCGATATCCGCACGTTTTAGTGCTGGGGCGTCGTTAACTCCGTCACCCGTCATTGCGACCACTTCGCCATGTTTTTTCAGCACGGAAATGATTTTCAATTTATGTTCGGGGCTGACTCTCGAGAATATTATTTCCGGGTTCTCTTTCATTATTTTTGAAAGTCTCGGTTCCGACAAAGTATCCAATTCCGCTCCGGTTATAATTCTTACTTTTTTACTTTTTATCATGCCGATTTGTCTTGCTATGGCAGATGCCGTTGCACCGTAATCGCCCGTGATTATGTAAGTTTTTATTCCGGCTTTTTGGGTCATTTTTACGGCGTTTGCGACTTCCGGTCTTGGCGGATCTATCATGCCCATCAAACCCACGAACACCATTTCTTCTTCGATGTTTTTCTCTTCGTATTTTTTTTCTTTCGTTGTCTCTCTGTATGCGAAAGCCAAGACTCTTTTCGCTTCCTCACACATTTTGTCGTTGTTGTTTTCGATTTCTCTTACATCTTCCCTTGTCAGGTCTTCGACCTTGCCGTTTTTCAGTATATGCGTGCATTTTTCAAGGATTATATTCGGGGCTCCTTTGGACAATGCGAGTGCATTTTTTTCGTATTTGTTTTTTGCGATTACCGTCATCATTTTTCTCTCAGATGAAAATGGGAATTCGTATTCTCGTTTCCATTGATTTGAAATTTTATTAAAATCAAATCCCGCCTTTGCGGCGACCGTTATCAGTGCTCCTTCGGTCGGATCTCCGATTATTTTCCACAGATCGTTTTCCTGTATGAGCCTCGAATTGTTGCAAAGAATCGCTCCCAAACAAAGCTTCTCGAGATCAACTTTTGTTGATGATAACGAGCCTTTCGGTTCGTATCCGACACCGTCAACCTTGATGCTGTATCCAAACACGAAAATCTCCTTTACCGTCATTTCGTTTTTCGTGAGAGTGCCGGTTTTGTCGGTGCAAATTACGGTTGTGGATCCGAGAGTTTCCACGGATGAAAGTTGTTTCATTATCGCATTTTTTTTCGCCAAAGATTTCACTCCCAGTGCGAGCGCGATTGTGATGGTTGCGGGCAATCCTTCCGGTACCGCCGCAACCGCCACCGATGTCGCGAACAATAATGTTTCAACGAATTTTTGACCCTGAATGAAATAGCCCGTTGCAAACAATATTAGCGACAAGGCTATCGTTATTTTCCCCGCGAAAATTCCTATTCTCGCGAGTTCTTTTTCAAGCGGACTTTTATCTTTTTTGGTCGAAGCTGTCAGGTGTGCGATTTTGCCGAGCATTGTGTCCATTCCGGTTCTAAGCACTATCGCTTTTCCTCGACCTTTCGTTATTATGGTTCCCATAAACACCGTATTGGTTTGTTCGTCCAAGTTGAGGTGTTTTTTGTCCTTGGGTTCGATATCTTTTTTAACGGGTTGTGATTCGCCGGTCAGGGTGGATTCGTTGATTTCAAGCTCAATCTCTTCTATCACTTTTGCATCCGCTCCGACCTGATCTCCTTCTTCAAGAATTATCAAATCTCCCGGCACCAAATCTTTCGCTTCGATTATCTTTTCCGTGCCGTCTCTTATCACTTTCGCATGCGGCTCGATCATTTTCTTAAGCGCTTCAACCGCTTTTTCCGCTTTGTATTTTTGAAAAAATCCTATCAGAGCATTTAAGATTACTATTCCCAAAATGACTGTTCCATCCACCTTTTCGCCTCCGATGTATGCCAATATTGCCGCGACGATCAAAATCCCGATCATTACGTCTTTGAATTCCTCAAAAAGTTGTATTATTAAAGGTTTTTTGCCTTTCGGTTTGATGATATTTAATCCGTATTTGGCCTGCAGATCTTTGATTTGCGAAGTTTTCAGTCCGATTGGTTGCATTTTGCTTGTATTTTTGTGTTTTCCGGGAAGAATTATACCTTCAAGTGCGCTTTTCTCCACTTTTCTATTTCCGCATGGTTGCCGCTTAATAGAATTTTTGGCGCTTTCATTTTTTTATAAACTTCGGGCCTGGTGTAATGCGGATACTCTTTTTTGCCTTCGAGTTTTTCCGTGAAAGAGTCTTCAAGTGCCGAATTATCATCGTGTAAAACGCCCGGCAGTAGGCGAGTGATCGTATCAACAACGATCATTGCCGGCAGTTCACCGCCCGTCAGTACATAATCTCCTATCGAAATTTCTTCGTCTATGAGCTTGTCGCGGACTCTTTGGTCTACTCCTTCGTATCTGCCGCAAAGCAGTATTACCCCTTTCTTTTTTGCGAGTTTTTGAGCTTTTTCGTGTGTTAGCTTCTCGCCATGAGGGGTTAGAAAGATTACCGGACCTTTATTTTGCTTTTTTATCGCTTTTATCGCGTCAAAAATCGGTTGGCATGTCATTACCATGCCCGCACCGCCCCCATAAGGTATATCGTCCACTTTTTTGTGCTTATCTTTCGAATATTTTCGGATATCGTGAGCTTTTACTTTTATAAATTTCTTATTTATTGCTCTACCTATTATCGAGTATTTGAAATAGGGGTTTTCTTCTATGAACTGAGGGAAGATTGTAAGGATGTCGAAACGCATGGGCGGATAGTCCGTAGTACACGGTACGTAGTATATAGGGGGGTAGACTAATAGACCAGGTAGACTAGGGTCTATGCACACTATTGGTTCCGAATTGGAATATCGCAGATATTATAGCAGTTCAAGGAACGACGACGAAGTGATACTGGAAAGTATTAGGAGATTGCATTCCTGTCTGCCGACAGGCAGGCTTCCTTGCGCTGTTATCTCTTCGACCATTGCGGAGATCTTCGTGCTCTGCGCAAGCCCGGTTTTTTTCTTTCCTTTATTCTCGAATCTCTGGTTATATGGCCGGCTTTTTTAAGAGGGAGTCTAAGTTCGATGTCGTAACCCGACAATGCTTTTGCGATGCCATGCCTGATGGCATCCGCTTGGCTACACGGACCGCCGCCTTCCACTTGTACGGATATGTCGAATTCGTTCTCTTTCTTGGTGAGTTTGAGCGGTGATTTAATAACGTGAATTAGCTCTTTGATGGTTATGTATTCCTTGGCGTCTTTGTCGTTTATCGTGATTTTGCCTGTTCCTTTGTATAACTTTACTCTTGCGATGGATGTTTTTCTTTTACCGCATGCGTAATGATGTTTGCCGCTGGTTTTTTTCTTGGTCTCCATTAGTTAATTAAGGTTATATTTTTAACGATTCCGGATTTTGTGCGGAATGTTTGTGTTCTTTTCCGGCGTATACCATCAGCTTGTCCATTACGTGCTTTCTCAATCTGTTGTTTGGGACCATGCCGGTTACCGCGTCCGTTAGGACTTTTTCAGGCTTAGTTTCAAGCATTTCTCGGGCCGTGGTAACTTTGAAGTGACCCATGTAGCCCGTGTGTTTGAAATAAGTTTTTTTGTCCAGCTTGTTGCCCGACAATTTTATTTTTCCGGCGTTGATGACCACGACATAATCTCCGCAATCTATATGTGGCGAAAACACCGGTTTGTTTTTGCCCCTTAAGATAACGGCTATTTTGGAAGCCAGATCGCCAAGGATTCTGTCTTCAGCATCTACAAGATACCATTTTCTGGCCTTGTTCATTTCCGGTAGTTTCGGTGAGTAAGTTTTTTTCTTCATTTTAAATAATTTCGATTAATGCCATATGTGCTGAATCTCCCGCTCGTCTTCCCGTTTTTACAACTCTCGTGTAGCCCGATGCCTTGCCTTCACACTTCTTAACGATCACTTCAAAAAGTTTCTTGGATGCGTTTTTGTCGTTTATGTACTTGCTAACCTCTCTTATGGCGTTCATTTTACTTTCTTTCTTTGCCATATTGATTAACTTGTCCATAAATGTTTTCAAAGCCTTTGCTCTTCCTTCCGTTGTTTCGATTTTTTCGTAAATTATCAACGATTCAGCCAGGCCTTTAATTACTGCCTCCCTTCTTCCCGATGGAAGCGATACCTTGTTTTTTTTGTTCTGATGACGCATGTGATTTAGATTCGAGTTTAGAGATTAGAGTGAGATTTATTCATCTTTTGTTAAGCCGAGACCGCGTTCTTTGAGTGCGTTTTCGACTTCCGTAAGTGCTTTTTTGCCGAAGCCTCTCAGGTTGTTGAGTTTCGATTCGGTGCATTTTGTCAGTTGTTCGATCGATCCGATGCCACCGTTGATAAGGGCGTTTAATGTCCTTGGAGACAGTCCCAAAATCTCAATCGGTGTGTACATTTCTTGTTGCGGTTTCTTCGCTTCATCCTCGGCGCTCTTTTTGGCGATTTGATCAAAATCACTCATAAATTCGGCTTCAACCGGTTTGTCCGATTTATCGAAAATACCGAAATACGATTTGAGTACGTTGGCCGCGAATTTAATAGCTTCTTCAGGTTCGATTGAGCCGTTTGTTTCGATTTCCATTATCAACTTATCCAGGTTCGTCATTTTACCTACGCGGACAGCTTCGATGTCGTATTTAATTTTCTCGATAGGTGTGAATACCTGATCTATTTCGATGATGGCGGTATCTTGCCCTTCTTTTTTCTCCAATGTGGACGGCTTGAATCCGACTCCTTTTTCAACATAAATTTCCATTTCCAATTTTCCGCCGCGGTCTATTGTCGTTATGTACAGATCCTTGTTGAGTATTTCGACGTCACTTGCCGTTTTGATATCTTTTGCCGTAACTTCCCCCGTTTTGCTTACGGTTAGGTTTAATATCGATTTTTCTTTGCTCTCTTTTCTGACATTAAGTTGTTTCAAGTTAAGAAGGATATCCAAGATGCTTTCCTTGACGCCTTTTATTGTCGTATATTCGTGTGATATACCCTTGATTTTCACTCCGGATACCGCGGCGCCCGGCAAAGAAGACAACATAACTCTACGTAGAGCGTTGCCCAGCGTGATGCCATAACCTGATGGTAACGGGCTTATGGTTATAACTGCGTGGTGCTTCCCCTTTTTATCGATTACGATTTTCGGGAGCCCGATTTCTTCTTGGATGATGTGCATGTTAAGAAGATAAGGTTATGGAATTTTAAAAAGATACGGAGAATTTTTATTTTGAGTAGAACTCAATTACCAATTGAGTTTCGATTGACGCTTCGACATCGTCTTTATCCGGCATATTTATCACTTCGCATTTCAAGGTTTGACTATCCGCTTTCAACCATTTCGAACTTTTAAATTTCTTATTGGCTTTTACTTTTTCGAATATCGGACTTGTTTTCAATTTTTCCCTGACTTCAAAAGTGTCGCCGATTTTCAAATGTATGGATGGGATATCAACTCTTTTCCCGTTTAATTTTACGACACCATGATTGACGAATTGCCTTGCTTGATTTCTCGACTCCGCGAATCCGCTTCTGTACATGGCGTTGTCCAATCTGGTTTCAAGCGATTTCAAAAGGGCCATACCCGTTTCCTCTTTTTTCTTCATGGCCTCGGTACAATAAATCGAGAATTGTTTTTCGCTGATTCCGTAAATTCTGCGCGCTTTTTGTTTCGCTCGGAGCTGTTTTGCGTATTCTGTTATTTTCCCGAAAGTGTTTTTGGCAACTTGACCGGGTTTATAGTTTCTTCTCGTGATTGCGCATTTTTGTCCTTCGCATCTTGAGCCTCTCAAAAAAAGCTTCTCTCCTTCTCTCCTGCAAAGTCTGCATTTTGCTCCCGTGTATCGTGACATTTTTGGGTATTAGTTAATTTAAAATTATACTTTTCTTGGTCTCGGTCTCTTGCATCCGTTGTGTGGGACCGGAGTTTGGTCGTAAATCGCGCCCACTTCGATTCCGTTTGCTATTAAAGCTCTTATGGATTGTTCTCTTCCCGCGCCGACGCCTTTTATGTAAACGTCCGCTTTTTCTATTCCGTAAACTTTGGCCTTTGTTACTGCGTTTTCCGCCGCAACTTGCGCCGCGTAAGGAGTTGATTTTTTGGTTCCTTTAAATCCGCTGGCTCCCGAGCTACTCCAAGCCAATGCGTCTCCTTTTTCGTCGGTAATCGTTACGATAGTGTTGTTGTAACTGGCGTAAATATATACTTTGCCCGTTTGTATACTTCGTCTTTTTTTGGTGCTGGTTGCCATGGGGGAGTTTAGAGATTAGAGATTTGAGTGCTAAGTTTACGGACTATCCTATGTCTTTGTTTCCTTTCTTCGTCCGCTTCCCATCGTTACCTTCTTGCCTCGTTTCGTTCTTGCGTTTGTCTTGGTTCGTTGACCTCTTACCGGCAGTTTTCTTTTATGCCTATAGCCTTTGTATGAACCGACGTCTTGTAATCTTTTGATATCCAAAGAAACTTTTCTTCTTAAATCTCCTTCAGTCGGTATTTTGTCTATTTTTTCGCGAAGCTTGTTCAAATCGGCTTCGGAAAGGTCTTTGACTTTGATGTTCTTGTTTATATTCAGATCGTTCAATATTTTCGCACTTGATTTCCTGCCTATCCCGTAAATGTAGGTTAGGCCGACTTCTATTCTTTTTTCATTTGGCAAGTTGATGCCGCAAATTCGCGCCATATTGGAAATTTTAATTAATTGTTAGCCTTGTCGTTGCTTATGTTTCGGGTTTTTACAAATTACTCGAACGATATTTTTCCTCTTAATCAATCTGCACTTGTCGCATATTTTTTTTACCGATGGTCGTACTTTCATGTTTATTATTCGTTATTCTTACTTGTGTCTGAATGTAATTCTGCCTTTTGTAAGGTCGTATGGTGTCAACTCAACCGTTACTTTATCTCCAGGAAGGATGCGTATGAAATTTTTCCTCATTTTTCCGGATAAGTGAGCCCTTATGGTGTGACCGGCGGGATAGGACGGATCGTCTATTTTTACTTCGAACGTGGTGCTAGGTAAACAACTTAATACAACTCCTTCAACTTGGATTGTGTCTCCACTCATCCTTTAAATTTAAGTGTTTTAACCTGTTGACGGGTGCATTGATACAAAAAGCCCTTGAATTTTATAGTAATAAAACGCCTATTGCAAGCCTTTTTCACTGCTTTCTCCAATTAGCTTGACAACGTAAGTATTTCGTTGCCTCGAGGTGTTACAAGGATGGTATGTTCTACTTGGACAGCCAAGGATCCGTCTTTTGTTACTATCGTCCAGTCATCATCCAAAGTTTGTATGAACCTTGATCCGGCGGCGATAATCGGCTCTATGGCGAAAGTCATGCCGGGTTTTATGGCGGGTCCGGAGCCCTTACTGCCAAAATTGTTGATGATTGGTTCTTCGTGCAGATGTTTTCCTACGCCGTGTCCCGTGAGTTCTTTTATAATGTGAAATCCCGCTTTGTGTACCACTTCTTGAATTGCGAAACCGATATCTCCGATGTTGTTACCCGGTTTAATTTGATTTATACCTGCAAAAAGTGCGTTTTCTGCCGCTTGGATGAGTTTTTGTGCGAGTTTGTTGTCGGCGTTGCCTATGATTAGAGATACCGCCGCATCCGTAACCATTCCTTCAAACGTGATTCCGCAGTCTATGCTTAAGAGGTCGCCGGTTTTCAATAATCTTGAGTTCGGTATTGCGTGGACAACTTCGTCGTTTACCGAAGTGCAAATGGTTGCCGGATAACCTTTATAACCTAAAAATGTGGGAATAACTCCTTTCTCGGAGCATATTTTTATCGTGAGCTGGTCCAATTGCTCGGTTGTTACGCCCGGTTTTGCCGCCGTTTTCAAAGTTTGTAAAAGATTGCCAAGGATTTTTCCTCCTTTGCGCATGGACTCGATTTCTTGCTGAGTTTTAATAGAGGGCAGGCTCATAGTACATGTTTCAAAGCTATTTCCAGATCCTTGTCCACGTTTTCGATTGCTTGTTCGCCGTTGATTTTTATCATTTTGCCTTCGCGTTCGTATTTTTGAATTACAGGTAAAGTTTCGTTGCGATAAGCTTGCAATCTTATGATAATAGCTTCAACATTGTCGTCATTTCTGGTTATAAGTTCGCTGTTGCATTTTGCGCAGGTGTTTTCTTTGTATGTCGCTGGATAAACTTCTTTGCATTTTTTGCAAATTCTTCTGGTTGTCAGTCTTTTCATCGCGACTTTTTCCGAAATTTCGATAAGTATGCCCATGAATTCTCGTCCGAATTTTTTCATAAGAGTGTCAAAAGTTTCGGCTTGTTCCATTTTTCTCGGAAGTCCGTCAAATAAAACGATGTCATTTTTGCCAATCGATTTCATAAAATTTTCTATAATCTCCATTACGACTTCATTATCAACAAGTCGGCCGGCTTCGATTATGGATTTTATTTTCTTGCCGAGAGGGGAGTCTTCTTGCGCCAATTTTCTTAATTCCGCACCTGTTTCAAAAGTTTTCAAATTATGCCTCTTCGCAATGAGATTGCCTTGAGTTCCTTTGCCGGAGCCTTGCATACCGAATAGTACGAGATCCATATAGGGTAGTTAAATGGTAGATAGACTCATAGGCACGGTATCCTAATAGAATTTCTCGTAATTGTGCATCATGAGCTGGGCGTTGATTTGACGAATCAAGTCAAGTACGACGCCTACAACGATGATCATTCCCGCGCCGCTGATCAACATTGGAATGCTGCCTGTGCCGGATGTCGCTTTTTGTAGCAATATTGGCATTACCGCGATTACGGCTATAAATAATCCTCCGAAAAGATTTAAACGATTTGAAACCACTTTCAAGTATTCCGCGGTTTGCTTGCCGGGTCTGATTCCCGGGATAAACCCGCCTCTTTTTTGAATATTTTCAGCGACTTGATCCGGGTTGAAAGTGACAGAAACATAGAAATAAGTGAAAGCTATGATCAAAAAGAAATACAAAGTCATATACAGCAATGTCCCGGCGGCGAAGTTTGTTTGCATCCATGTGCCTGCGGAAATTACCCATGCGGATTCTCCGTTTGCCATAAATTGAGCGATAACGCCCGGAAAAGATACTATCGAAACCGCAAAGATAATCGGTATCATTCCGGCTTGATTGATTCTTATCGGCAAAGAAGCTTGTTCTCCTTTTATTGATTGCGATCTGCCCGCGTATGTAACCGGTATTCTTCTTTGTCCTTCGGTAATCATTATGATTACAACCGTAAGGATGATTGTGATCAGAATGCCGCCCGTGAAAGGAATAAGTTTTGAAGTGTCTTGAGACGCGAGAGCGAAAACTTTAGCCGCAATCGATGGTAATCCCGCGATGATTCCCGCGAAGATCAGTACCGAGACGCCGTTTGATATGCCTTTTTCCGTTATTAATTCGCCAATCCACATAAGTATTATCGTACCCGCCGTTACGGTTAGCATTATCGGGAGAATCACCGAAGGATCGGACATATTGTCTATTATTGGCGTTGACGATTGTGAATTGATGAGGAGGATCATTCCGTAAGATTGTATGAATGCGAGCGGGAAGCTTAGCCACCTCGTATAGCTTGTGATTTTCTGACGTCCTTGTTCTCCTTCTTTTGATAAAGTTTCCAGTTTTGGAATAATAACTGTCAATAATTGCACTATGATTACGGCATTGATATAAGGGGATAATCCCATTAGTACCACAGAAAAGTTTTCGGCACTTCCTCCTGTTAGAAGGCTGAATGCTCCAAGGATACTGTTTTGGTCAAATGCAGATTGTAAAGCCGCCGTATTTACTCCCGGGATTGTAATGTGCGCCAATATTCTGAATACAAGAACCATTCCCAATGTGAACAGGATCTTATTTCGGAGGTCTTTTGCCTGCCAAATTTGGCTTAGATATTTAAACATCTTTTTAGATTATTTTTTTGCTTTTTTGGCGGTTTTCGCGGCTTTCTTTTTCGCTGTTCTTTTCAAGATTTTTTTCTTTCTCGTTTTTCTCGGATTGCCGAGGGATTTTACTTTGCCGCCGGCGTTTTTAATCTTTTTTAAAGCTTCGGCCGACACGTTTTCAACGATCAATGTCAGTTTTTTTGTCAGTTCTCCCTGGCTCAAAATCTTTACCGGTTTATCGGCGCTCGCAATAAGTCCGTGTTTTAAAAGTTCCGCTTTTGTTACCTTTGTGCCGTCTTTCAATATGTTTAATTGACGTACGTTTAATACTTGATATCTGACTTTGTTTGGCGACTTAAACCCTTTCAGTTTAGGCATTTTTCTCATAAAAGGGGTTTGGCCTCCTTCAAAACCCGGTCTTACTCCTCCGCCCGATCTGGCTTTTTGACCTTTGCAACCTCTGCCCGAAAATGTGCCGCGACCCGAACCGTTTCCGCGTCCTTTTCGTCTTTTAACTTTGTTTTTTGCCGGACCTTTAAGTTGATGAAGTCTCATGGTGTGTGTTGTTGTGAAAAAATTTATTTTTTATCTTCTTGTGGCGTTTTTTTTGTAGTCGGTGCCGGTGGTATCGGTTGTTTGGGTGCTGTGGAGACATCTTGTTTCTCTCTTAAATTTAACAAAGCTTTGAATGTGGCTTTTACGCAGTTGATTTTATTGCTCGATCCGAAAGATTTGCTGAGGATGTTTTTGATGCCTACCAACTCCGCAACTTTTCTCGTTGCTCCTCCGGCGATGATACCTGTGCCTTTGCCTGCGGGTATCAGGAGGATTTTCGCGCTCTTGAATTTCGCTTGTACTTTGTGAGGGATCGAATCTCTGAAAAGATTGATCTTTTTCATGTTTTTCTTCGCTTTCGAGACCGCTTTCTTGATTGCGGCTTGAACTTCGGTAGCTTTGCCGATGCCCATGCCGACTTTTCCTTTTTTATTGCCTATTACCACTGTTGCTCGAAATCGCATTCTGCGTCCGCCTTTAACTACGCGAGTAACCCTGTCTATTTCTATCACTTCTTCTTCAAACTCTTTTGGTTCTTGAGGCCCTCTCCCTTTATTGAATGGTTTCTTTGACATTGTTAATTAAGTTTTAAAATTTTAGTCCACTCTCACGGGCGCCTTCGGCTATTTTCTGTATTCTTCCGTGATATTTGAATCCGCCTCTGTCAAAAACGCATTCCGCGATTCCTTTTTCCATAGCGAGTTTTCCTAAAGTGATTCCAACTTCTTTGGCTCTTTCCATTTTTGTTCCTTTCTTGATTTTCAAATCCGATGCCGCACAGATGACTTTTCCCTTCGAATCGTCAACGAGTTGCGCATAATTGTTGTTGAGACTTCTGAAAACGGATAATCTCGGTTTAGTTTCCGTGCCTTTAACTTTTGCACGGACTCTTAGATGTCTTCTTTGTCTTGTTGTAACTTTTTGGCTTTTCATTGTCTTTAAGTTGTTATGTTTTACGCCGCCGCCTTGGCAACCGCTTTGCCGGCTTTTCTTCTTACGTGTTCGTTTTCGTATCTTATACCTTTGCCCTTGTATGGTTCCGGTTTTTTCATTGCTCTTATTACTGCGGCGGTTTGTCCAACCACTTCTTTGTTTATCCCTGAGATAATTAACACGTTTTTCTTTTCTTCGTCCAATGAAATTTTGATGCCTTCCGCCGGGATGTATTCAACGGGGTGTGAATATCCGAGGCTCAGAATTAATTTTCTTCCTTGAAGCTGGGCTTTATAACCTACACCGATGATCTCCAATCTTTTTTGATACTCTTTCACCACTCCTTCCACCATGTTTTTCAATAAAGCTCGTGTTAATCCGTGGATGCTTTTTCCTCTGGGATTTTCTTTTTCTTTTCTCGATATTTTGATTTGATTTTCTACAATTTCAATTTCCACAAGTTCATGTTGCGGCATTTTCAATTCACCCTTCGGGCCCTTTACCGTTATTATACCGCCTGCGTCTTTTGTAACGGTTACGCCGCTCGGTATTATTACAGGTTGTCTTCCTATTCGTGACATATAGTAGAGTTAGTAGATTTCACATATGATTTCGCCACCCATCTTGTTCTTTCTTGCTTCCGTATCCGTCAGCATCCCTTTTTGAGTTGAGATTATTGCCGTTCCCAAGCCGCCCAATACTTTTGGAATGTTGCCGCTTTTTACATAAATTCTTTGACCGGGTTTCGAAACTCTCTTGATGTTCAATGCCTGAGAGTCTTCTTTGAGCGTGATTTTGATCTCTTCGAATTTACCGTTTTTTATTGTTTCGAAATCTTCAACGTAACCCTTGGCTTTCAAAACTTTCAATATTTCGTTTTTAATTTTGGAGCAGGGGACCACTATTACGTTTTTTGATACGGCCGAAGCGTTTCGTAATCTTGTTAGCAAGTCTGATATTGGATCTGTGTTCATTGTTTGGGTAGATAGTAGATAGTAGATAGTAGAAACTTTTACCATGAGGATTTGCGGAGACCCATGATTTCTCCTTTATTGGCCAGTTCTCTTAAACAAATTCTGCATATATCGAATTTCCTGATGTATCCTCTTGACCTGCCGCACAATCTGCATCTGTTGTAAACTTTTGTTGGCATTACGGGCTTTTTACCCTGGCTTATGGCTTTCAAGTAAGCCGCTTTTCTCCTTGCGCATTTAATTTTTAATGATTTTTTTGCCATGTGTTTAGTAAGGAATTATTTAATTTCATCTTTAAACGGGAAGCCCATTGCTTTTAAAAGCACGTATCCTTCTCGATTGTTTTTTGCAGATGTGATGATGCTTATTCCGATTCCGTGCGGCTTATCAACATTTTCGATGTTGATTTCCGGGAATACATTGCAGTCCTTAAGTCCGATATTGTAATTACCCTTACCGTCAAATCCTTTTACGCTTACGCCTCTAAAATCTCTGATTCTCGGCATTACGATATTGATGAACTTATTCAAGAAATCGTACATTCTTTTTCTTCTCAGGGTGACCGATACTCCCACCGGCATGCCCGCTCTCAGTTTGAAGTTTGAAATAGCTTTTCTGGCTTTTGAAGTAATGGGTTTTTGACCGGTTATTGCCATTATGTTGTTTACAACAGGGGTGAAATCTTTGTTATTCGCCTTGATTGTATATGTTCCTATTCCCGCGTGTACTTTGATTTTCTCAACTCTCGGGACGGCGAGATCATTTTTAACCCCAAGCTCTTGTTTAAGCTTTTTTGCGATTTCTTTTGGCGACAGGGTTTGTACTTCTTGTTTCTTAGACATGTTTTTATAAAGTGATTATTTTTTCTTCTTGGATTTCGCGATTATCGGTTGATCGACGGTTTCGGTGCATTTTTTGCACAGTCTTCGTTTGATATTATCTTTCCCGATTTTATATCCTATTCTTACCGCTTTCTTACAGTGCGGACAAACAACTTTTACGTTTGAAGCGTTGATCGGGGCTTCGAAGCGAATTTTCTCGCCTTTCCTTGTTGTTGTTTTGCGAATGTGGCGAGTTTTTATATTCACTTTTTCCACGACTATTGCGTTTTTCTTGGCCATGACGCGCATGACTTTTCCGGTTTTACCTTTATCTTTCCCCGCGATTACAACCACATTGTCGCCTGTTTTTATTTTCATTATTTTGAGGTTTAAAGTACGTCTGGAGCTAAAGATATTATTTTTTGGAATCCTCTTTCGCGCAGTTCTCTCGCAACCGGGCCGAATACACGTGTTCCCTTAGGTTCATTTTCTTTACTTACGATAACCGCGGCATTGTCATCGAATCTGATTATTGTGCCATCTTTTCTTTTAAGCTCTTTTTTTGTTCGGATGATAACGGCTCTTTCAACAGTTTTTTTCTTAACTAATCCGTGCGGGCTTGCCTTCTTGATTGCAACTACGATTACATCTCCGACATAGGCATATCGTCTTTTGGAACTGCCCAATACTTTAATGCACATAGCTTCTTTTGCGCCGGTGTTGTCCGCTATTTGTAGGAGGGTTTGTTGCTGAATCATGGGGGATAGGGAGTTAGGGCTTTAGGCTTTAGCGATTGGCTCTACAGTGGTCCATCTCTTTAACTTGCTGATCGGTCGAGTTTCGTAAATTGTTACTTTTTCATCCATCTTGCATGTGTTGCCCGGATTGTGGGCGTAAAACTTTTTGGAAACCTTGAATTTCTTCTTGTACTTGGAGTGTTCTTTATAAGAGTCCACCTTTACTACAATAGTATCCTTCATTTTATTGCTCGTAACTATACCTGTTTTTGAACGCATAAGACTATTGATTAAATGGTGGGTTGTTGTAGGTTGTTTTGAACGGTTTTAATTTGTGCTCGGTATCTTCTCAAATCTCTTGCGACGTGGGATTTTTTATCTTGGTTTGTTCTTAAATTCAATTCGGCTTTGAGCAGTTGAGACGTGGCTCTTTCCCATTCTTTTTGCAATTCTTTCCCTTCCAGTTTTTTAAGTTCTTGGATTGTAAGCATAATTTATTTAATTTCGCGTGATGATATAAATCTTGTCATTACCGGCAGTTTGGATCCGGCCAATCTGAGAGCTTCTTTTGCGGTTTTTTCGTCTATACCTTCCATCTCGAATATTACTGTTCCGGGTTTCACCATTGCCACATATTTTTCAACCGTACCTTTACCACTACCCATCGGTACCTCAGCCGCTTTTTGCGTTATTGCTCTGTGCGGGAAAATTCTGATCCAAACTTTCCCACCTCTTTTCATATATCTTGTCATGGCTCTTCTGGCCGCCTCAAGTTGTCTTGAAGATACTTCGCAGATTTCAGTCGCCTTCAGACCGAAAGATCCGAAAGAAAGTCTGTTGCAACTGTTTGCGACCCCTTTAAAAGATCCTCTTAATCGTTGCGATTTTCTGAATTTTTGTCTCTTTGGTAATAACATTATGATGATTTTTTAGTTGTTCTTGCCGGTTTGGCGGCTCTTCTAACGGGAGGTCGCGCCGGTTGCTCATCTCTTTTTGGAGTTTCGCTTTCAGTCAATGATTTCGAATATGGGTTTACCGTCGTGCTTAAATCTTTCTTGAAAACATCTCCTTTATAGATCCATACCTTTATACCGATTGCTCCGTATGTGGTAAATGCGGTTGACTGACAATAGTCGATGTCCGCTCTGAAAGTTTGCAGCGGGATTTTCCCGTCCGAGAAAGACTCTTTTCTTGAAATTTCGACGCCGTTCAACCTACCGCCTACCGATACTTTTATACCTTTGGCGCCGGCCTCCATGGCTTTTTGAAGCGCGAGTTTTGCGGCCCTTCTGTATGAAATCCTTTTTTCAACCTGTCTTGCTATCGAATCTCCTACTATTTTTGCGTCCAAGTCCGGTTTTTGTACTTCCAAAATGTTAATTTGGAATCTTGAGCCAAACTCTCTACCCAATGATTCTCTGAACTTTTCGATATCCTCGCCCTGTTTTCCGATGATTACGCCCGGTTTTGCGCTGTAAATGTTTATTATGGTTTCATTTGCGTTTCTGAGTATTTGAATTTTCGAAATTCCGCAATCAGCCAGTTTTTTAAATATGAATTCTCTTATTTTTACATCCTGGTAAAGCAAATCCTTGAACTTCTTCTTGTTTGAGTACCAGCTGCTGTCCCAGCTTCTGATTATACCTATGCGTTGAATTTTCGGATGTACTTTGTGTCCCATTATTTTTTAGGTTTTAATTCTTTTGTCGATTCGGCTTTTGGCGTTTTTACGTCCAGTTTTACGGTTACATGAGTATTCCTTCTTAAAATCGGATTAGACATGCCTCTTGATCTCGGCTTACTTCTCTTGTACATGGTGCCGTCGTTCACGATGAGCTCTTTTATGTAAAGCTGACTCAAATCTTGCTTGAAGTTGTTTTCTGCGTTTGAAGCGGCCGATTTAACAACCTTTGTCAGTATTTTCGCGGCTTTCTTTGGTGTGAATTTCAATATACTCAAAGCTTGTTTAACGTCTTTTCCTCGTATCATGTCCGCTACGATTTTGACCTTTGTCGGTGATATTCTGGCTTGTCTGAGGATTGCTTTCATTCTATTTTAAAAATTATTTTTTTGCTGGTGCCGATGTTGTTGCCGGTTTGGTTCCCGCCGTTGGTGATGTTGACGGGGCGGCTCCGCTTGCGCTTGTTGTTGCGGCAATTTTGCCCCCATGTCCTTTGAATTTTCTTGTGAATGAGAATTCTCCCAACTTGTGTCCTACCATATTTTCAGCGACATATACGGGTATATGTTCTTTCCCGTTATGTACCGCGAACGTATGTCCTACGAAATCTGGAGATATTGTGCAATTTCTTGACCATGTCTTTATGATTTTTTTCTGACCGGATTCGTTCATTCTCTGAACTTTTTTTGTCAGTTTCGGGTCGATGTAAGGTCCTTTTTTCGAGCTGCGTGACATGGTGTTATTTTATGATTATATCTTTTCCTTTACGATCCTTGATTCTCCATTTGTTGGTAGTGCTTCGTCTTCTTGTTTTTACTCCGAGAGCGGGGAGGCCCCAAGGTGTTTTCGGATGTTTCAAGCCGATCGGGTTTTTGCCTTCACCACCTCCGTGCGGATGGTCTACCGGGTTCATTACCTTGCCTCTTACCGTCGGCCTGATTCCCATCCACCTGCTTCTTCCGGCCTTGCCAACTTTAAGGTTGCTGTGTTCGATATTACTGACTTGCCCGATTGACGCATAGCACTCTTTTGGAGCAAGCCTGACCTCTTTTGACGGGAGTTCTATTTGAGCATATGGACCGTCCAAAGAGATTAATTTTGCTCCCGAGCCTGCGCTTCTTACGATTTGTCCGCCCTTGCCTTTAAATATTTCTACGTTGTGGATCGTGAATCCGATAGGGATGCTGTTAAGCTGCATCCTGTTGCCGATTTTCACCTTGGCTTTTTTGGCGCAAATTATCTTCGTACCCGCCTTCATGCCTTCTGGCGCGATGTGATATCGCTTGTTGCCGTCTTTGTAAGTTACGAGCATCAAATAGCATGTTCTGTTCGGATCATACTCTATACTGGTTACCGTTCCTTCAATGTTAAGTTTTTCAACTTGATTGAAATCTATTTCTCGAAGTCTTTTTTTATGTCCGCCTCCCTGATGTCTTACGGTTATTCTTCCGTTCATGTTTCTTCCCGCTTTGGAAATTTTTCCAACGAGAAGCGCCTTTTCCGGCTTCTTGCCTTTCGTCAGTTCTTCGAATGTATATCGACTGAACTGTCTTCGTGCATTTCTTACTGGTTTTACTCTTTGTACAGCCATATTATTTAGCTTCTTTTACTTTTGTGAAATCAAATTTTTTACCTTTCTCGATAGTTATCGTCACTTTTTTGCCTTCCGACCTTTTTTTCATATATTTCCTGCCTCCGACAATTCTTCCTTTTTCCAATACTTTTGTTGAGTTTACTTTTAAAACTTTCATTCCGTAAATCTCCTTGATCGCTCTTTTTATATCTATCTTAGTGGCACCTTTATCCACAACGAATGTAAATTTATTCATCGGTTCGCCGCGAGCGCCTTTCTCAGTTATAACCGGTTTTTTGATGATTTGCGTAATATCCATGTTTAGGCTTTGGCTTTTAGGAAAGTTTTCTCAAGAGATTTAAGTGCATCTTCCAGGAATAGGACATCTCGGTGCAAGCATATTTTTTCAACATTCAAGTTTCTGGCTTCCAGGGTCTCTACGTTTTTCATGTTTCTTGCGGCTCTGAATATCAGCGTATCCTTTCCGTTTGTTACGACCAAAACATCTCTCTTGATCGGGAGCTTTTTGATCATTTCCGCGAAAAGTTTCGTCTTCGGTTCGTTTTCATATTTATCCAAAGCCAAAACATTGCCTTCTTTCGCCTTGGATGACAGAGCGGAGAAGAGGGCCATTCTTTTTTGACCTTTCGACATGTTTTTTGAGAAGTTTCGTGTGTTTCTCGGACCGAAAGCCACGGCGCCCCCCCTGTGGTGAGCCTTCCTCGTTCCACCTTGTCTGGCTCGACCCGTACCCTTTTGCTTGAACGGTTTCGCAGTCGTAGTGCTTATTTCGCCTTGTTTCTTGGTGTGAGCGATCGCATTTCTCCTGTTCGCTTGAATCATTACCACCGCTTGATGAATAAGATCGGGATTGATCTTATACTCGAAAATTTCTTTATTCAGGGTTATTTCTCCTTTTTCCTCGCCCAGCTGATTGTAAAGTTTGATTTTCATAACTTATTTACGAGATTTTTCTTATTGTTACCGTATTGCCTTTTCCTCCCGGGATTGGACCTTTTATACCTATTAAATTCTTGTCAGCGTCTATATATACAACTTTATTTCTGATCGAAACCGTCTCCAAGCCCATGTGACCCGCCATTTTTTTACCTTTGTGGATTCTTCCTGGTTTAGATCTTGCTCCTATCGAGCCCGGTTCTCTTTTCATATGCGATCCGTGGGAAGCCGGTCCGCCGGCGAAATGATATCTTTTCATTACACCTTGATAACCTTTACCTTTCGAGGTCGAAGATATATTAACCGTTTCTTCGAGCTTAAAGATATCCACTTTTACGTTATCTCCTTTTTTCAATGTGTCGCCTTCAATTGCCGTGAACTCTTTTATGTGTCTAAATTTCTTATTTTTCGATGGTTTCTTCAACTTGTCAAAACCCAGGACTACCGCCGGATATCCGTCTTTTTCAGCTGTTTTAACTTGAACCACTTCGTTTGGTTCGCATTGTATAACTGTGAAGGGGATCACGCGACCGTCGTCTTGAAGCAGACGAGTCATTCCGATTTTTTTGCCTAGGATTCCAGGCATATTTGTATGGGTTAGTAGGGTAGTAGCTTATAGACACGTGGTCTATAGTACATGTTTGCTAGAAGGCTTTTGGACTTGGATTCTCCAGATGGAGAGCCTCTGCCTTGTGCTAACTTGCAAAATTTAAATGTGCGCGGGGTAATTTATAGAGTTGCGGGAAGGAAGTCAAGACGGAATTGCGAAATTTCATTTCTCTGTTTTTTCCGTTGTTATCATTTTAATTTCAATATCAACGCCGGCCGGTAAAGCAAGATTAGAAAGAGATTCGATTGTTTTTGATGTGCTTTCGCGGATATCAATAAGTCTCTTGTGTGTGCGGATTTCGTATTGGTCGCGCGCATTTTTGTGAACAAATGTCGACTTGTTGACCGTGATTTTGTGAATTTCCATCGGCAGAGGGATTGGGCCGGCAATGATGGCGCCTGTTCTTACTGCTGTGTCGATGATTAGTTTTGCCGCTTCGTCGATGACTTTGTGATCGAATGAGCGGAGCTTGATTCTGATTTTTTGCTTGGACATTGTGATTAGATTAGAGATTTAAAAACCCGGGACGAGGTGTTCCGGCGGGTAAGTCACTTGGTGACCTTAAGATTTTCTTAAAATTTCCCTGCCGGGGCCGAAGCATTAATAGCAATGTTTCGGACTTTAAAACCCGGATAAAATTTCAGCCTTATCCGGGCCATTAAAGTCAAAAATTACTCGAGGATCTTTGTTACAACACCTGCGCCGACCGTTTTACCACCTTCGCGGATGGCAAATCTTGTTTCGTTATCCATGGCGATTGGGCAGCCAAGTTTAACGACCATTTTGATTTCGTCACCAGGCATTACCATTTCAACTCCTGCCGGTAATTCGATTTCACCCGTGACATCCGTTGTTCTGATGTAGAATTGAGGTTTGTAGCCTTTAAAGAACGGAGTGTGGCGTCCGCCTTCTTCTTTGTTCAAAACGTAAATTGCGCATTCGAATTTCGTGTGAGGAGTGATTGAGCCCGGTTTGGCCAATACTTGCCCTCTTTCGATTTCTTCTCTTTCAATACCTCTCAAAAGAAGACCGACGTTATCACCGGCTTGACCTTGATCAAGTAACTTCTTGAACATTTCAACACCTGTAACGACAACTTTTCTTGTTTCTTTTATACCAATAATCTCGATTTCGTCATTTATTTTAACTATACCTTGTTCGATACGACCTGTTGCGACAGTACCTCTTCCTTTGATTGAAAATACATCTTCAACCGGCATCAGGAACGGCTTATCAAGAGGTCTTTGCGGTAACGGGATGTATTCGTCAAGAGCCTTAAGAAGTTCAAGAATCGGTTCCGCGTCCGGTCCGGTCGGATTTTCAAGAGCTTTCAAAGCGGATCCCTTAATAATCGGAGTTACGGCACCCGGGAATTCGTATTTGTTTAAAAGTTCACGAACTTCCATTTCCGTAAGTTCTGCGATTTCCGGATCGGCAACGTCCATTTTGTTCATGAAAACAATGATATATGGGACGTTAACTTGTTTGGCAAGAAGGATGTGTTCTCTTGTTTGCGGCATTGGGCCGTCTGCGGCGGAGACTACGAGGATAGCGCCATCCATTTGGGCGGCACCCGTAATCATGTTTTTAATATAGTCAGCGTGACCCGGACAGTCTACGTGAGCGTAGTGCCTGTTTGGGGTTTCGTATTCCTGGTGAGAAGTCGCAATTGTGATACCGCGAGCTTTCTCTTCCGGAGCGTTGTCAATTTTGTCGAACGGTATGTATTTGTTGTTACCGCCATATTTCTTCTCGGCTACTGCCGTGATGGCCGCCGTTAATGTTGTTTTTCCATGGTCTACGTGCCCGATGGTTCCAACGTTAATGTGCGGTTTCGTGCGTTGAAATACTCCTTCTGCCATAGTGTTTGATTGTTATTGACTTGTTAAATGCCTGCAAATTTTATTTGAAAAGGTTGTAAAACGCAAGCTGAAATTATGCTCTGGCTGTTGTTCCGCCGCCTCTTTCCTCTTTTACTTTTTCGGCAATATTGCTCGGTACTTTGTCGTAATGACCGAATTCCATTGTATATCCGGCGCGTCCCTGAGACATGGATCTTAAATCTGTTGCGTAGCCGAACATTTCAGCGAGCGGTACGAGAGCTTTTATGAATTTTACCATCCCTCGGTCTCCCATTTCACGAATTTGACCTCTTCTCGAATTCAAATCTCCCATTACGTCGCCCATGTAATCTTCAGGCGTTGTTGCTTCGATTTTCATTATGGGCTCGAGAAGTACCGGATGACCCGCTTTCGCGGCTTTTTGAAATGCAAGAGAGCCTGCGATTTTGAATGCCATTTCGGAAGAGTCTACGTCGTGGTACGAGCCGTCGGTGAGTTCAACTTTTACGTCTACGACGGGGAAGCCCGCGAATATTCCTCTGGTCATCGCTTCTTGAATGCCTTTATCTACGGCAGGAATATATTCTCTCGGGATTTTTCCTCCGACGATCGCATTTACGAATTCATAACCCGCGCCCGGTTCTCTCGGTATAAGATTTATTACAACGTGTCCGTATTGACCTCGACCACCGGTTTGTTTTGCGTATTTCTCTTCGCCTTCAGCCGCTTTGCTGATCGTTTCTCTGTAGGCAACTTGCGGTTTGCCGACGTTGGCTTCGACTTTGAACTCTCTTCTCAAGCGATCCACGATGATATCCAAGTGAAGTTCTCCCATACCCGCGATAATTGTTTGACCGGTTTCTTCATCGCTTCGTACTCGGAATGTCGGATCTTCTTCGGCGAGTTTTTGCAGGGCCAATGCCATCTTTTCTTGATCGGCTTTTGTTTTCGGTTCAATCGAGATGTCGATTACCGGTTCCGGAAAATCGATGGATTCCAGAATTATCGGATGTTTCTCTTCACAAAGGGTGTTGCCGGTCAGAGTCCTTTTTAAACCTACTACGGCGGCTATATCGCCCGCTTGAACCTCCTTGATTTCTTCTCTATGATTCGCGTGCATTTGTACAAGTCGGCCCACCCGTTCTTTTTGATCACAGGTTGAGTTGTAAACATAACTGCCGGCATCAAGCTTGCCCGAGTAGACTCTTATGAAAGTCAGTCTTCCGATGAACGGATCGGTTGCGATTTTGAATGCCAATGCGGAGAAAGGTTCGTTGAAGTCCGGTTTTCTTTCTTCGATTGTCTTGGTGTTTGGATTTTCTCCTTTCATCGGAGGGATATCCAATGGAGAGGGAAGATATTTTATTACCGCATCCAATACCAATTGAACGCCCTTGTTGTCCAAAGCGGATCCGCATAGAATCGGGAAAAGTCTGCCTGAGATCGTGCCGATTCGCAGACCTTCGTTGATTTGTTCTTCCGTAAGATCGCCCTTTTCCAAAAATGTTGTTGTGAGTTCGTCGGTCATTTCGGCAACTTTTTCCACCATTTTCGCTCGGTACTCTTTCGCTTGTTCGATCATGTCAGCCGGGACATCTTCGAGTCTGATTTTTTCACCATTGTCGCCTTCAAATATGTAGGTTTTCATCTTGATCAAATCTACAATTGCGGAGAAGGTGCTGTCGGCTCCCACTGGCAGTTGAATTGCAATCGCGTCTTTCGAGAGTCTTTTCAAAATTGAATCTATGCTCATGTAAAAATCCGCGCCCAATTTGTCCATCTTGTTGACGAAGGCTAAGCGAGGAACGCTGTATTTGTCGGCTTGTCTCCAAACCGTTTCCGACTGTGGCTCTACGCCTTGAGACCCGTCAAAAACGCAAACGCCTCCGTCAAGTACGCGAAGCGATCTTTCAACTTCGGCCGTGAAATCCACGTGGCCCGGAGTATCGATTAAGTTAATTCTGTGCTTATCTTCAATTCCCATTATGCTCCAAAAGCATGTTGTCGCCGCTGACGTAATAGTGATTCCTCTCTCTTTTTCTTGTTCCATCCAGTCCATTTCGGCTTCACCGTTGTGTACCTCGCCAATTCGATGTTTTTTACCGGTATAAAAAAGTACTCTTTCGCTACAAGTTGTTTTGCCGGCATCGATATGCGCTATGATACCGATGTTTCTAAGTTTTTTAAGATTCGCAATCGCAGGGTCGTTTGACATATAAATTTTTTTATACAGTTAAAAAAAGTTGCTGGAGCATTATAGGGATGGGCAAATCAAAGTCAAGGCTCGTCGGAAGCGGGATTGCGGTACTGCTTAGGGAACCTCTGAAAAACATGCTTCCTACTGCAATTCCCATCTTTCGGCTGCAAACAGCTCATACCTTCTCGACGTATCTTCTTCCGATACGACTTCGTCGGTCTTCGCTATTTTCGCTCGAAAGAATGAGAATTTCGTAACGGAACCACATTTTTCAGAGGTTCCCTTATTTTACATATTTTTCCAAAATATCTTCGAGCGTGTTGTTTGAATCGAAAATCAACGAGCTTTTTTCGTATATTTCGGCATCATACTCGCTGACTTTTTCAGGTGTGTCTTTGTATTCATCATTTTCGTAATAGGTCAACATTTTTTCGTAACTTGAAAGATATTCTTCCGTTATCGACAGGTAATTTTCGAGTTCGGCGTTTACTTCGGCTTGTTGCAATTGGTCTTTGCCGACGAGCGTTGTTAAGGCTTTGCAGTTTTCAACGGCGGTTTTCGCGTCTTCCCATGCCGTTTTCATCTCGGTCGTATCTATCTCGGTTTCTTCGGTTACGAGATCCGGTATATTCCCGTCGTAGGAGCTTATGGTTTTGTTTAAAGCGTCGGAAGCGCTATTTATTTTCTCAACTACGGCGTCGTTGTATTTGAGTGTGCTGAGTTCTCCGCAACCGGATGCCAGTAATGTGATGATCGAAAGTGTTACGACTATTTTTTTCATATCGGGTTTTTTAAAATGACGACCTATAGTTTAATAGGTAAATAAGTTGTTAGTCACTAGTGACTGGTGACGTGAAAGTTTTCTAATATCTTGCCAAGTGAGCGAAGGCCTTGTTGGCTTGCGCCATCTTATGTGCGTCCTCTTTCTTCTTTATGGCAGAACCGGTTTGATTTGCGGCATCCATTAATTCTTGAGCCAATTTGATAGCCATTTTGGCGCCTTTTTTGGCTTTCGCGGCTTCCATGACCCATCTGAAAGAGAGCATAAGCTGTCTGCTCGGTTTAACTTCGATCGGTATTTGGTAAACCGCACCGCCGATTCTTTTTGGTCTAACTTCCATTGCCGGTTTAACATTTTCTATCGCTCTCTCGAAAACTTGTCCGGGGTCTTTGCTACCTTTTTTCTTAATTTCTTCAAGTGTTTCTCGGAAAATGTTCCTTGCGATTGTTTTCTTGCCTCTTCGCATTATGTAATTTACAAACTTTTCTTGTAATAGAGTCGAGGCTTCCGGGATGTAGATAAATCTTCGTTTTGCCATTTTATGTATATTGAGATTATTTAAGCTTTCGGTTTTTTGGCGCCGTATCTTGAGCGACCTTGTTTTCTGTTTTGTACGCCTTGTGTATCCAAAGTGCCCCTAATGACATGATATTTGACGCCCGGAAGATCTTTTACTCTGCCTCCTCTGATTGTGACTATCGAGTGTTCTTGCAGGTTATGTCCTTCACCCGGGATGTATGCGATTACTTCTTGGCCGTTTGTAAGCCTGATGTGGGCCACTTTTCTAAGAGCGGAGTTTGGTTTTTTCGGTGTTTTCGTTGTTACCTTTACGCATACGCCGCGTTTTTGCGGGCAGGGGAGGGATACGGAACGATTTTTAAGCGTATTGAATACCGTTTGGAGGGCCGGAGATTTGCTTTTTCTGTCCTTTTTTTTCCGTCCTTTTCTGACTAATTGATTGATTGTTGGCATGATCTTATGGGCTTGAATATATTGGGGTTCCTTTTTGCTCGTGGAAGCTTATACTAGAAATTTTCTTGTTGCAAGGTTTTTTAATTTTCTTCTTTAATCCCCATTCTTTTTCTGAATATCGCACCCGTTGGGATTAATTTACCGATTATTACGTTTTCTTTTAATCCTTTCAACTCATCCACTCGTTTTGTTGTTGCCGCTTCGACTAATACTCTGATTGTTTCTTGGAAGGATGCGGCCGACAGCCAGCTCGATGTGTGCAGGGCTATTCTTGTCAAACCGAGGAGCAGTCTTTCGAATTCCGCTTGTTGTTTCCCTTTTTTCTTTATTTCGGTATTCGCTTTTTCGAGTTTAAGAGCATCTACAATTTCTCCGACTATATAATCCGTATCTCCGGGGTCTGCGATTCTGGCTTTGGAGAACATTTGCCTGATGATGATTTCGATATGTTTGTCGTTAATCGTTTGCCCTTGCGAAGCGTAAATACTTTGTACTTCGGCCATGATGTATTTTTGTACGGCGTAGATGTTGGTTACTTGCTGTAATTCTCTCAAATTGACGTGACCCGATGTAAGTGCGGTGCCGGCTTTAACCATGTCGCCGTTTTTTACTTTCAAAGTTCTCTTTGCCGGGATCTCGTAAGCTTTTTCGATTGTGCCTTCGCTGAGAAGTACGATTGTTGTTTTCGTGATTTTGTTTACAACGCCTTTGCCTTCAGCCGTTACGATTTGTTTCTTGGATTTGCCTTTTGCGAGAACTTGTCCCGCTTTCACTTTGTCGCCTTCTTTGATATCGAGTTTATAGTTTTTTGCGATGTGGTAGATGAACTCCATCGGCTCTTCGCTGATAATCGTAATTTCGTTGGTTGCCGCTTTGTGTTTAATTTTAACTTTACCGGCGACTTCGGTGATTATGGCCGGAGTTTTTGGCGGGCGCGCTTCGAAAAGTTCTTCCACGCGAGTCAAACCTTGAGTGATGTCGCCGCTGTCGGCAACTCCACCCATGTGGAATGTTCTCATGGTTAGCTGTGTACCAGGTTCACCGATACTTTGTGCGGCGATGATGCCTACCGCCGTTCCAAGTTGTATTGTTTTGCTTCCGCCCAAATCTCTGCCATAACATTTTTGGCAAATGCCACCTTCTGTTTGGCAAGCCATAACCGATCTGACCGAAATGTGGTCCACGTCATTGTTTACGACTGTTCTCACCGCGGCATTGTCCAGTTCGGAGCCTTTTTTAAGGAGGATTTCTCCCGTTTCCGGGTGTACTACGTGTTCGGCGAGAGTGCGACCGAAAATTCTGTTTGCAAACGCTTCACCGATCTTTTCGCTTTCTTCTTCGGTGATAAGATGTTTGTGGTTTGAGCCGCAGTCCACTTCTTTGATTACGATATCTTGGACGGCGTCTACGAGGCGGCGTGTCAGGTAGCCGGCTTCGGCGGTTTTTAGAGCCGTGTCCGATTTACCTTTCCTTCCTCCGTGAGTGGCTATGAAGTATTCCAAAATGCTGAAACCTTCTTTCAAGTTGGATTTAACGGGGAGTTCGATAGTTTTACCGGCAGGATTAGCAACCAAGCCTTTCATACCGCAAAGCTGTGTGATTTGCCCCCAGTTACCTCTGGCTTGCGAGTCAATCATGTAGAAAATATCGTTTTCTTCGTCGAAAGTTCCGATCATCGCTGTTGCGATGTCGTTTTTTGTTCTGGCCCAAATTTTAATCGTATTGTTGTATCTTTCCTCTTCCGTGATTAATCCTTTCCAATATTGGTTGTTGATTTTTCTTACAATTTCATCGGCTTGTGCCACCAATTCATCTTTTTCTTTCGGTATTTGCATGTCGGAACTTGCTATTGAAAGACCCGATAGGGTTGCGTATTCGAAACCGATTTTCTTTATGTCGTCGGAAAGTTTTGCGGTTGTGTCTTGATCAAGTTTTTCCAAACATTCAGAGATGAGATTTTTCAAATCTCCTTTTTTCATCACCTTGTTTTTATAGCCGAGTTCTTTTGGAATTATTTGATTGAAAATCACTCTTCCGACTGAAGTTTCCATAAGTTCTCCGTCGATTCGTACCTTGATTTTTGATTGCAGATGAGTATTGCCGAGTTCGAGATTCAATATGGCGTCTTTTGCGTTTGAGAAAACCATTCCTTCACCCTTTTTACCATCGTGAACTTGAGTCAAATAATAACAACCCAAGATCATATCTTGAGCTGCCGTTGTGATCGGAGTGCCGGCTGATGGTTTCAATAAGTTTTTGACTGAAGACATGATTTCTCTCGCCTCTTTTTGCGCTGATCTGGAAAGGGGAATATGTACCGCCATCTGGTCTCCGTCGAAGTCGGCGTTGAAAGCCGCGCAAACCAGCGGATGTACCTGGATGGCTTTGCCTTCCACCAATACCGGCTGGAAAGCCTGGATCCCAAGTCTGTGCAATGTTGGAGCGCGATTTAAAAGTACGTAGTGATTTTTGGTTATCTCTTCCAAAATATCCCAAACCTCTTTTTTGCCGGACATGATCAGTTTTTCTGCGATCTTGATGTTGTGCGCGTAGTTCTCTTTTATAAGTCTTCCGATTACAAAAGGCTTGAATAATTCCAGTGCCATTGTTTTCGGCAGACCGCATTGGTGAAGTTTCAATTTCGGACCTACTACGATTACCGAACGACCGGAGTAGTCTACACGTTTACCAAGGAGGTTTTGTCTGAAGCGACCTTGCTTGCCTTTTAACATATCGGAAAGAGATCTCAATTTGCGTTTGTCGCCCGTGTTGAATACCGTTCGACCTTGTCTTGCGGAGTTGTTTATCAAAGTGTCTACGGCTTCCTGGAGCATTCTTTTTTCATTTCTGCAGATTACTTCCGGAGCGCCGATTGCCATAAGTTTTTTCAACCTGTTGTTTCTGTTGATTACTCTTCTGTACAGGTCGTTTAAGTCGGATGCTGCGAATCTTCCTCCGTCAAGCTGTACCATCGGTCTCAAATCCGGCGGAATTACGGGAAGGATGGTTAAAACCATCCATTCGGGATTTATTCCGGCTTTTTCCAGACCGCTTGCCAGCTTGGCTCTTTTTACGAGCTTCTTTCTTTTTTGGCCGCTGGCTTTTTCCGACTCTTTTTGCAATTCGTCGGACAGTTTTTTCAAATCCAATTCTTTGATTATATCCCTGATTGATTCGGCGCCGGTTCCCGCTTTAAAAAGATGTCCGAATTTCATGGACATTTCTCTGAATTGAATTTCGGAAAGAATTGAGCCGACTTTTAAGGTTGAAATATCTTCTTTTGCTTTCTGATGTTGTTCTATAAGCTCTTCGGCTTTCATCGCACCTTCTTTTTCAAGTTCTTCAATCTTTTTTGCCTTAGCTTCTTTTGGAAGTTCCTTGTTTTTTTCGATTTCGCGAATTTTTTCTTGAAGCTCTTTTTTCTGTTTAATTTTGTAATTTTTAAACTCTTCTTTAAGTTGTTCTTCCGCGTCTTTTCTGGCTTTGTCATCCACTTGCGTGATTATGTATGAAGCGAAATAAACCACTTGTTCCATTGTTTTTACCGGGAGATCGAGAAGAAGACCGATTCTGCTCGGGGTTGATCTCAAGAACCAGATGTGTGTTACCGGAACTGCCAACTTGATATGTCCCATCCTTTCGCGTCTTACTATCGATCTTGTGACTTCGACGCCGCATTTTTCGCAAATCACTCCTTTATATCTAATTCTCTTGTATTTGCCGCAATAACATTCCCAGTTTTTCGTGGGACCGAAAATTCTTTCACAGAACAAGCCGTCCTTTTCCGGTTTTTGAGTTCTGTAGTTTATGGTTTCCGGTTTTTTCACTTCACCATGAGACCATGAAAGAATTTGGTCCGGTGAAGCGATCGATATCGCCACCGAGTCGAATCCGGAGTACTGGTCTTTTTTCTTATCGAACATGAAATGTTGGTTAATAGATTAAAGTTTGGAGTTTAAAGTCCCAAGTCGGATTCGATATCCGTTGGCGCTTCAGGTGTTGGCTCGTCCGTTTTCGGTTCTTCGGGTGCGGGTTGTGTGTCTTCGGTGACATATTCGCCGTCTTCTTGAGTTCTTGCTCTTTTTTCCAGCATGATCAGATCTTGAACTATTATTTCGGTTTTGAATTTCTTGACTCCTTCGGGTGTGTCCCAGCTTCGTGTTTTGAGATAACCTTCGATGTAAAGAAGTTTTCCTTTTCGTACGTATTTTTCACATGTTTCGGCAAGTTTGGACCAAGCTACGAGTTCGTGGAATTCCGCAGAGTTTTGCTGTTGACCGGACGCCGTAACCCATCTTCTGTTAGTCGCGAGTCCGAAAGTGCAAACCGATTGATTGCTGGGAGTTTGTCTTACGGAAGGGTCTCTTGTTACGTTGCCGATTAAGATTACTTTATTGATGCTACGCATGGGAGTTATATTAGAGTTTTAAACTTGGAACTTATTTATTCGCTTTGCCTTTGTGAATTTTTTCGAGTTCGTCGTAAACTTCATCTCCGATTTCATCCAAATCTTTTTCTTCGATTTCGTCCTCGAATTCTTCGGCGCGATCTTTTTTCGATGTTCCCGTCGCACCTTCGTCAAGCTCTTCTTCTCCTTTGAAAATATTTATATTCTCTTCATCTGCGAGAGCTTCTTCTTGCGTATACTCTTCTTCCGCTTTTCTTTCCGCTTCGGGTGAGCTTTGTACCAAGTCGACATTCAATCCCAGGCTTTGAAGTTCTTTGACCAAAACGTTGAAGCTTTCCGGAGTTCGAGGTTTCTTGATCGGTTCTTCTTTTACGATTGATTCGTAAGCTTTCGCTCTGCCGTAAACGTCATCCGATTTGATGGTCAATATTTCTTGCAGGGTATGGGCGGCGCCATAAGCTTCGAGCGCCCAAACTTCCATTTCGCCGAATCTCTGACCTCCGTGTTGCGCTTTGCCTCCCAGCGGTTGTTGAGTTACGAGAGAGTACGGGCCTACGGAGCGAGCGTGAATTTTATCTTCGATTAAGTGATTGAGCTTCATTATATAAGCTATACCGACGGTTGTTTCGTGATCGAAAGGTTCGCCCGTGCGTCCGTCGTAAAGTCCTATTTTACCCGTGATGGGCAGTTTGGCTTCTTTCAATAACCCAGTTATTTCTTCGTTCGTGACACCTTCGAGCGGTGGTGTGGCGATTTTGAATCCAAGTTCTTTGGAAGCCCAACCCAAATGGGTTTCCAAAATCTGTCCGATATTCATACGACTTGATACGCCGAGCGGGTTCAAGACTACGTCTACGGGGCGTCCATCCGGCAAGTGAGGCATGTCTTCAACAGGTACTATGATCGAAATTACGCCTTTGTTGCCGTGACGACCTGCGACTTTATCGCCGACTGAAACTCTTCTTGTTTGAGCAACGTCAACTTTGATTTGCTGGTTGACGCCGGTTGGGAGTTCGTCACCGTTTTTTCTATCGAAAATTTGCACGTTTACGACCTTCCCGCCTTCTCCGCCCGGGAGTCTTAGAGATGTGTCTTTTACGTCGCGAGCTTTTTCTCCGAATATCGCTCTTAAAAGTCTTTCTTCGGCTGTTAATTCGGTTTCGCCTTTTGGTGTGATTTTGCCTACCAATATGTCTCCTTCTCGTACCGATGCGCCGATTCTTACGATGCCTTTATCGTCGAGGTCTTTTAATTTGGCTTCGCCTACATTGGGTATATCTCTCGTGACTATTTCGGGACCGAGTTTCGTATCTCTGATATCTATTGTAAAAGTTTCAATGTGTACCGAACTGTACGAGTCATTGTGGACAAGTTTTTCCGAAAGTATGACGGCATCTTCATAGTTGTAACCTTGCCAGCTTAAATAAGCTACCAACATGTTTTGACCGAGAGCCAATTCTCCATCTTCGGTTGCGGTTCCGTCTGCCAATACATCTCCTTTTTTGACTTTCGAGCCTTTTAAGCAAACCGCTCTTTGATGGAAGCAAGTCGCTTGGTTCGAGCGTTCATAAACTCTTAAGTCGTAAGTTTTTTTCTTTCCGTTATCGTACATAACGACAATCTCGTTTGCGTCAACGTAGGTGATTGTTCCCGGGCCGTCCGCCGTTATTACTTGACCGGAACTTTCAGCCGAAATTTTTTCGACACCGGTTCCGACTATCGGAGCGTGCGGTTTGAGCAGAGGTACGGCTTGACGTTGCATGTTCGAACCCATTGATGCGCGAGTGTTGTCGTCGTGCTCAAGGAACGGGATCAAAGATGTTGATATTGAAACAATCTGTTTCGGTGAAATATCGATGTGTGTGACATCTTTTATGTGTGCCGAGATGGCTTCGTTTTTTACTCTTGCCGCAACGCGGTTTTGAACGAACTCTCCTTGTTCGTTGAGTTCCGAGTTGGCTTGGGCGACCGTAAGTTCCATTTCGTCTTCGGCATCGTAATACGCGACCTCTTTTGTTACGTAAGTTCTGACGGGAATCTCTTTGAGGTCTTTGATTTTTTCTATCGCTTTTGCTTGAGCTTCGGTGATGACATCTCCTGATTTTGCGATTGATTTTCCTTTGTTGTCTTTAATTTCGCCGGCCGTTGTTCTTCCTGCGAGCTCGGATGCTTTGTTCGGACATGCTTTTGAGACCTTTCTAAAAGGAGTTTCGATAAATCCATACTTGTTTAGTTTCGCGTAAGTTGCCAAATGTACTACGAGACCGATGTTCGGACCTTCAGGTGTCGCTACCGGGCAGATTCTGCCGTAGTGAGATGCGTGTACGTCGCGTACGTCGAACGAGGCTCTTTCTCTGCTCAAACCTCCCGGACCCATGGCTGACAATCTTCTCTTATGTTCAAGTTCGGCAAGAGGGTTGGTTTGATCCATGAATTGCGATAATTGCGAGCTTGCGTAAAACTCTCTCAGTGCCGCCGTTATCGGTCGTGAGTTGATAAGTTGAGTTGGCGTGATGGTTTCCAATTCCATTACCGTCATTCTGTCTTTCGCTATTCTGTCGGTTCTAAGCAGGCCTACTCGGAACTTGTTTTGTACGAGTTCGCCGACAGCTCGAATTCTTCTGTTTGAGAGGTGGTCTATGTCGTCAGTGATTCCTTCTCCTTTATTTAATTCGAGAAGGTGTCTGATAATTTGAACAAGATCGTCCACTTGGAAGGTGTGATATTTCTTCTTGTTCGGAGTTGTTAGGCCGAATCTTCGGTTTAATTTATATCTTGCAACCGCGCCCATGTCGTACTTTCTGTAATCGAAGAACATGGATTCGATAAGGGCTCTCGCGTTTTCAGGTGTTGCCAAATCGCCGGGCCTGATTTTTTTGTAAATGCTTTTGTAAGCTTCATCAACCGTTTTAGCCGGGTCCTTTTGTAATGTTAAAAATATGTGATCTTTCGTCGGGTCTTGAACCAAATCTTTAAACAAATTGAGTATTTTTTGATCCGTTTCGTATCCAAATACTCTAAACAGGCTTGTTAAGTAGATTTTTCTTTTGCGATCTATTTTGACTGTAATCACACCTTTTTTATCCGTTTCGATTTCGAGCCACGCACCTCTTTTCGGGATGATTTTTGCTGCGCAATATTGAGGAGCCAGCGGGCTTCTGCCGAAAAACACACCCGGAGATCTTACCAATTGGCTTACCACAACTCTTTCTATGCCATTTATGATAAAAGTTCCCGCATCCGTCATAAGAGGGACCCCGCCCAAAAATACGTCCTGTTCTTTGATTTCCCCGGACTCCTTGTTGATTAATTGAACGTGAACTTTGAGAGGAGCTTCGTAGGTGGTATTTTTATTCCTACACTCTTTCGGGTCGTATTTTGCAGTTCCGACTGAATGTTCCAAGAAGTGCAGTTCGAGTTTTTTACCCGAGAAATCCGTTATCGGAGAGATTTCATCCAGAAGCTCCCTGATCCCTTCTTTCAGGAACCAGTTGTAGCTGTCCGTTTGGATTTCTATCAGATTTGGCAGGGGATATTCAAACGCGTTTTTCTTGAGAAATTTGCGGTTGGGCATGGTATGTTAGTTTAGAGATTAAAGATTTTTATAAAAAAATAGTAAAAGAGCTCTGCTGGCTGGCTTTTACTATCTTCAGTTACTCATCCATTATTCTGATAGTACGGGAGGATTATAGGGTTAATTTTAATGAAGTCAATTAAAGAATTTTTTCCGTTGCATATCGAGTTGCCTACTATGCTGGATTATGTTACAATGTAATAATTTATTTATTAAAACAAAAATTGTATGGCAGGAATTGTTGCGCCGCGAGGCGATGACGAAATCAGATATGGTTATAGTCCGGACGGAAGACCTGTTAGGCGTGAATCGGAAGGCGATCCAAGAGTGTTAAGGAGGCAACTTAATACAATTCTTCGCAAAGGTGGGGAGATATATGATATTGTTTTGGAACAGAAAAAAAATCCCGCTCCGATCGAAGGTACCAATGGAAAAGAAGGTGGGCCGACCGATATCGACACTGTCAGACAGGTGGAGAGTGGAGTTAAAAGAATAATGGAGATTTTCGGAAGTTCACCGATTTTAAATGCCGGACAAAGATTGGATAAAGATCAAATCGGAGAGGTTAACGGTATAATCGATCAAATTATAGCCACCATTGAAAGACTGGGACATGCCGCGGAGGGGTTGGAAAAACTACTTAATGCGCTTGGTAAATTGCTAGACGCTATTGATGTGATAACGGGTGGTGGTTCTAATCTTGCCGGGAAATTCGGAGAAGCAAGAAAAAGAGCTAGCGCAAAGGACGAAATCGAGGCGATACAGGCTAAATTGAGAAGGGTGGCGTGATGCGACTATGCATTCTCATACTTTTCTATGAACTTCTTGCAGTCTTCGAGGTTTTTCATCATCCTGTCTTTTTCGCGGACCTCGAGGTTTTTCGGGGTGATTTTGATTGAGATTGCGCCTTTGAAGTCGTCGGTTGCGAGTTTGCTGATGAAACTTTCCAACGGGAGGGACCCTTTATTCAAAAGTTGATAGCCTTTATTTCTGTGATAGTTGGAAATGTGAACGTGTACGAGGAATTTCGAGAGGCTGTTGTAAGTGTTGATTAAATCTTCTTTTTTTTCCGCTACTCGAGAGGTATCCAGACAAGCATGTTTAAATCTTTTCAGCTCGTTGATATTGTTCATCGCGCGTTCGGGAATGAAGCCGAGCCAAAGTTTGTTTTGCGCGTTTTCGAGTGCGATAGAGATGTTCTCTATTTTTCTGATGTTCGGGACCTCTTGCTTAAGCCAATCGGCGTATTTTCTGTCCAGAATTTTCGGCGGTTGGACAATTATGACTTTTGCTCCGAGAGTTTTTGCCATTTTGACCGCCTCTTCCACATCTTTTTTCTTTGCGTTATCCGATGTTTGAATAGCCAAAATCGGCAGTCCGGTTTCGGTGGAAAGCTTTGATACATAATCCGCGTCGAGACTGTCCAGATTTTTTTTGTCCAGCATCAAATCTATCCCGTCGAATCCGATCTCTTTTGCGAACTCAAAAATCCTGTTTAGTCCGTAACCCATCAGCGAGTCGGTCGAAATTGCGATTTTCATAACGTTTTTGTTTTATTTTTATCTGTATATTATAGCAGAATAGGGGCTTAGGCGCTAGCGGGGATTTATTTCAGTGATGCCTCCCATATAGGGGATTAAGACTTCGGGGATTTTTACGGATCCGTCTTTTTGTTGATAAATTTCCAGGATCGGGATCAAAATACGAGGAGAGGCGACGCAAGTGTTGTTGAGGGTGTGGCAGAAGTGTGTTTTGCCGTCTCGGTCTCGATATTTCAGGTTTAATCTGCGAGATTGAAAATCGTGAAAAGTTGAACAAGAGTGGGTTTCGCCGTAAGAATTTCGGCTTGGCATCCAGGTTTCGATATCGTTTTTATAATATTGGCCTCGACCCATGTCGCCTGCGCAGACGGCTACAACTCTATAGGGAAGTTTGAGGTCTTTTAGCAGTTCTTCCGCGTTTTCCAAGATTAGTTTGTGCATTTTTTCGCTCTCTTTCGGGTCGTTTTTGCAAATTACGACTTGTTCGATTTTTTGAAATTGATGGATTCTGTAAATGCCGTGAGTATCTTTTCCGTATGTGCCGGCTTCACGTCTGTAACAGGTTGAAAATCCACAGTAAAGCTTGGGTAGCTCATCTTCTTTTAAAATTTCTTCGGCATGGTAAGAAGTGAGTGCTACTTCCGCAGTTCCTGCCAAGTACTTTTCATCAGGTTCAATCGTCGCTTCTTTTTCTTTTTGTACCCCTAATGAATAAGTCTGTTCTTCGCCTCCGGGGAAGTAAGAAGTTCCCATCATCGCCGAATAGTTGACGATGTTCGGGACTATGAATGGAGAGAAATCTTTCTTGGCAAGTTTGTCGAGGGTGTACATCATAAGTGCCATTTCGAGTCTCATCCCTTCATTTTTCAGATAGTAGGATCTGGCTCCCGCGACTTTCGCTCCTCTCGGCATGTCCAATATGTCGCATTTTTCTCCTATTGCCACGTGGTCGAGTGGTTCAAAGTCGAATTTCGGCAGTTTGCCCCATTTGTAAAGTTCTTTGTTTTCCGTGTCGTCTTTGCCTTCGGGGGTTTTTGAAGACGGCGGCATTGGCGCCAACAATAAAAGTTTTGCAAGTTCCAGTTCGATTTCCTGTAATCTCGGGGTGGCTTTTTTTTCTTCTTCTCCGAGCTCTTTCATTTCGGCGATTTTCTTCTGTTTGTCCGGACCTTTCGCTTTTGCGATTTCTTCCGATGCGGAGTTCTTTTTTGCGCGGATTTCTTCCGTTTTTTGTTGAAGTTCGCGTTTTTCGAGGTCGAGTTTTAAAAGATATTCAATATCGAGTTCGATATTTTTTTGCTTGCAAGCTTTTTTGATCAGATCCGGATTTTCTCGAATTAATTTTATGTCTATCATATTTTTTTAACTTTTATTGTTGAAATCATGAGTAGGCCAAGGGCGATATACAGGTAGGGGAGATATTCTATCGGAGCGCCTGCGAAATAATATGTCGCGATACATAAGCTTGGCAATGGGATTGGCATGCCTTCATATCCGCCGGCGATCGGCTTGGTGTTGAATCTTGCGAGTCTGAGGATGCCGCAAAGCGTGAAAAATATTCCGGTTATCGTGGCAAGAAGGGTGGGGATTGTTCCGATTAAAAACGCTACCGGCGCGACCCCGAACGAGATAGTGTCCGAGAGAGAGTCCAGATCGTGACCCAGAGATGTTGTCTTTTTGGTGAAGCGGGCGATTTTGCCGTCCAGAAAATCACATACGAATGCCGCGAAAATCATGAAAAACGCCATCTCGAAATTTCCGTTGCGAGTGGCGTTTATCGAAAGTATCCCGAATGTCGCGTTTGCCAGGGTTGCCAAGTCGGCGAGTGTGAGGGATTTCAGGAATTTGAGCATAAGGGGAGGGGTTAGGGGTTTAGGGCGATTATGGTTCTACCGGCTTTTACTTTGTCTCCGACTTTGATTTTAAGCGGAAGTTTGGGGATTATCAAAGTTACCTGGCTTCCAAATCTGATAAGGCCGATGTCTTGTCCTTTTGCGACTTTTTGGGATTCATGAACAAGGCTTACGGTTCTTCGTGCGAGAAATCCGGCGATTTGGATGATTTTTATTTTCAAATTTTTTCCTTCGATTGTGAATTCCCGATGTTCGTTTTCCGCATAATCTTCCGGCCTTAGTTTTTTTGAAAGTGCGTTTTTGTGTTTGCCTTTCGTGTGTTGAACTTTCGTGATTGTGCCTGCAATTGGTGCCTTTTGGAAATGCATATCGAACGGAGTCATCACAATTGAAATCAGGTAGCCGTCTTTGCCTTCGAGGTTGTCCGCCCAAATCCCGATGCGCCCTTTCCCTTTTTCGATATTGTTTTTCGAGCCGCCTTTAATTTCTATTATTTTTGAAATTCTGCCTTGTGCCGGGCTGATCAAATTATTACCTTTTGGTACTGTGAATTTCGGATTTCTAAGGAACCAAAATTTATAAAATATGACGAGAGCAAGGATGAAGATGGCGATGATTTTTATGAAAATCATTTCAGTATGCGAATTTTAATTTTTGGGATTTTGGCTGTGATTTCGTGATAAGTTCTGGCGATTTTTCCTCTGTATTTGTGTTGTTTTTGAGGGAGTGCGGCTGAAGCGTACAGGCTTCTTATGTAAATTTCCACCGTATAAATCATTTCCGGAAAAAGTTCTTTAATCACTTCGTCTTTGATGTTTTGATGAGAGAGAAATTTTTCATAAATGCCGGTCAGGCGGATTTTCAGAGCTTGTTTTTTAAGAAAATTCTCAAGGTCGTTTTCATTAGCAATCGAAATTGGCGATCGAGATTGACGCAGTTTGGCGTAATTCCTTCTAATTTTTTTTGTATGAAGAAACATATAAAAAGCGCACTTTTTTTCAAATTGACCGTGGGGCATGAAAAGCACGTTGTATGTGTTGGATTTCGGTCTGTTCCAGTAAGGATCGTTCCAGTCGGCGCCACTTTTTGCCAGGAGAACTTTGTGACCGATGTGATGGGCGGGAGTTAATCCGTCCACAAGAAAATGCAGTCCGCGGGCGCAGGCGAGATTGCCAAGTTTTTTTTCAAGTTTATCTGTCGAATTCAGTTGTTTGCATGCGATTTTGTAAGACTGGATAGCGTTATTCATGGCATTACCCGAATCGGTTGCAGGGTTGTACATGTGGTCGGAAACTTTGCTGATTGGTTTGGACCATTTTCCGTCGGGACCGTAATATCCCGAATGAAGGTCGAGGCTTATTATTCCCGGGAAGCCGTTTTTCTTTGTTTTTTTAAGTGCATGTTTATATGCGATTTCGTTAATTATGTGGTGCGTTGACGTACCATCCAGATTGAAGAATTTTAATCCGAATCCAGAGAACATGATGGGGTAGTTGATAGACTTATAGATTCATAGGCCAATAGTCCGGATTTCACTATGCGACTATTTGTTTATGAGTTTATCGTACTATTCTTAGTATTTGTTTGAAGATGCCGGGGAAAAGGTTCCAAGTGAGTTGAGAAACTATCGAGATCAGAACGATTTCCGGCGGAAAGAATTCTACAGCGATTACGAATGCAAGGGAACTGTTCATATAGGTGTTTGATGTCGCGATTGCGATTTTATCTTCTCTTGGTCGCCAAAATCCGATCATATATCCGATGACGTGCATGACTGCGAAAAGAATGGTGAGGGCTATGAGTTGTTTTATGATGCTCAGCGGATTGTTGAGCAAGGTGTCGGACTGTATCGCGATGCCGATGTACCCCAGAATCGACATTATTATTATATTGATTCCACTTACATATTTTTTTACTTTTTCGATTGTCGGTTTCGCGGACTGTATTTTTTTAATTATTTCCGCAAGAATTATCGGGGTGAAAATCATTATTGCCAAAGTTTTTGCCATCTCCAACGAATCGAGTTCGATGGATTGCGAAGTAAGTATTTTGAAAAGGAAGGGCATGGTAAGAGGGGAGAGGAGCGAGCACGTTATTAATGTTGTAAGAGAGAGCGCGGAATTGCCTTTAAATATTTCGGTTAATACGGGCGATGCCATTGCCGGCGGAGTTGCCGTCATAAGCAAAAGTCCTATCGCGAGAGTTTGATCTATTTGATTTGTAATCAGAAAAACAATCGTCGGAATAATCAGCATTATCAGGACGAAAATGTAGGTCGAGAGAAGTGGTTTTTTCAGATACGAGAAAATGCTTTTAAAATCGATTTTCAGCGAAGTTAAAAGTAAAATCATCATCAGAAGCGGCTTGATTGCCGGGACTAGCATGTCTCCAGCTTGCGGCAAAAACAGTCCGCTTGCGAGGGCGAGAGTGAGGATGAGGAAGAAATGTTTTTCGATCGAGTGCATATGTTAATAGTACACAGTACATAGAATACAGTACATTGTTGTGCGAATTTTTACGCGAAAAAATTCGTAACTATTTTCCCTTCTTCTTTTCATCCACCACTTCTCCTTCCACGGTCTTCTCTTTTTCCTCGTCTTTGTCGTAAACGCGAACATTTTCGTCGTCCTTTGGGGTACCGGCTTTATTTTCGGATGCGGCTTTGTAGAGTTCAGTCCCGACTTTTTGGATTTCTTCGGTCAGGGAATCGGAAGCTTTCTTGATGTCGTCCGGGGAGGTGTCTTTGTCGGCGAGGATTTTCTTGAGTTCTTCGATTTTTTCACGGACCGGTTTTTTCAAATCTTCTCCCACTTTGTCGCCCGCGTCTTTGAGCGTGCGTTCGCAAGTCGAGACGAGGGTTTCGGCGCTGATTCTTGTTTCAACCGTTTCTTGTTTTTTCTTGTCTTCTTCCGCGTGCGCTTCCGCCTCTTTTCTGAGTTTTTCCACTTCTTCGTCTTTCATGCCGCTACTGCCGGTGATTGTGATGTGTTGGGTTTTGCTTGTGGCTTTGTCGAGAGCTTTTACGTGTAAAATTCCGTTTGCGTCTATGTCGAAAGTCACTTCGACTTGAGGAATTCCGCGTGGTGCGGCAGGTATCCCATCCAATGTGAATTTACCGAGCGATTTGTTGTCGGCGGCCATTGGGCGTTCGCCTTGCAGGATATGAATTTCAACCGAAGGTTGGTTGTCCGAAGCGGTTGAAAAAACTTGAGATTTCGAGGTCGGGATAGTTGTGTTTCTTTCGATCAAAGGGGTTCTGACTCCGCCTAAGGTTTCGATGCCGAGAGTAAGAGGAGTGACGTCGAGAAGGAGGACGCCTTTTACGTCGCCTTGCAGAACTCCGCCTTGGATTGCGGCGCCGATTGCGACAACTTCGTCCGGGTTGATGCCTCGATGAGGTTCTTTTCCGAAAATCTCTTCAACTTTTTTCTGAACGATCGGCATTCTTGTCATGCCTCCTACCAAGATTACTTCGTCCAAATCGGATACGTAGACTTTTGCGTCTTCGATGGCTTTTTTGCATGGAGTGACCGTGCCTTCGATCAAGTCCGCGACCAAGTCCTCGAGTTTTGCGCGGCTCAGTTTTACCGTGAGGTGTTTCGGACCGGATGAGTCGGCCGTGATGAACGGCAGGTTGATTTCGGTTTCGTGTAACGTTGAAAGTTCGCATTTTGCTTTTTCGGCGGACTCTTTTAGGCGCTGGAGGGCCATTCGGTCTTTGCTCAAATCTATGCCGTTATTCTTTTTAAATTCATCGGTGAGCCATTTTATTATGCGTTCGTCGAAATCGTCGCCTCCGAGTTGCGTGTCGCCATTTGTAGAAAGGACTTCAAACTGTTTTTCTCCGTCAACGTTGGCGAGTTCGAGAATTGATATGTCAAAAGTTCCGCCTCCGAGGTCGAATACCGCGACTTTTTTGTCTTTGCCGCTTTTTTTGTCGAGACCGTAGGCAAGAGCGGCGGCCGTGGGTTCGTTGATGATTCTTTTTACATCGAGTCCGGCGATTTTGCCTGCGTCTTTCGTGGCTTGTCTTTGAGAGTCGTTAAAATATGCAGGGACGGTGATTACGGCTTCCGTAACCGGTTCGCCTAAGTATTTTTCCGCGTCGGCTTTCAGTTTTTGAAGGACCATTGCGGAGATTTCGGCGGGTCGGTGTTGTTTTTTATTGAGGACGATTTCAGCTTCTTTGTTTTTACCTTCGACTATTTTGAAGGGCATTCTTTCGACATCTTTTTTACATTCTTTAAAAGTTCGGCCGATGAGTCTTTTTGCCGAGAAAATCGTATTTTCGGCGTTGGTTACAGCTTGCCTTTTTGCCGTGACTCCGACCATTCTTTCTTCATCTTTTATCGAAACGACCGAAGGGGTTGTCCTTTGGCCTTCAACGTTTGGGATTACCGTTGGTTCGCCGCCTTCCATTATTGCGACGCAGGAGTTGGTGGTTCCGAGGTCTATGCCGATGATTCTGGACATGGGTTTGGTAGTTTTATAGTCTAATAGTTTATAGACACATAGTGTCTTTAGCACACGACATTGTAGAGTGCTAACGCGAAGCGGTCAAGCGGAGATTGGGCGGAAGATGCGTTTGCCCTTATTGTTAATTCCGAGTTTCCCTCCCGGGCCGTACATTGCTTGCCATCTTTGTTGTTCCGATTCGAGTGCCGTTAATATTTTTGTTGAAACGTTTCCCCTTTCTTTCGCCAGGTCCAAGGCTACCAGGTTCTCGTTGTATACTTTCCAAACGATGTTTTTGTCGAGCGTGTTCGCTAGCCACTGCATGGATTTGATAAAAGCGTTTTCGGTCGGCATTGCCAAGCCTTTCCCGCGATATTTTACTGAAATTCTTGATTGCGCCAGCATCTCGTTTTTATTTTGATTGAAAATTGAGGATATCCGCAAGCCCACAATTTCTCCCGAGGTGTTTTTTGCGAATACAAAGTGCATGATTCCAGCTCCGTTGGTGTTTACGGGTTTGCGTATTTGGTAATTTTTTCCAAATATGAAGTTGAAATATAAAGTTTCGCAAGTTAACGTTTCGCCGTTTTTTGTTTCGACCGTGAAAGTCGGTCCTCGATGGATCATTTCTTCCGGAATTTTGTTTAAATTTGAAAGTATCGTCTTGAGACGGCTTGTCCATTCTTCAATGGCGAGCGATTCATATGATTCCGACGATGGTTGTTGAGTGTTGAGCCCCATATATTGTTTTACTTCCGTAAATTATATCATAAAAGAGGATGTTTTGCTCTGGATTTTTCTTTGGGAAGGTATTAATATTTCCCTCCATTAATCTTAAACATGAGTCTCGAAGCGGATATGGTTGAGGATGTTGATAAGCGGGATGATGCCGAGATTATTATGCAGATGTTTTCGGACTTTCCGGTTTCGATGGGCAGGATTGCGATTCTCGGGTGCGGGACCGGGCAGTTTTTTCGGGGGATGAGCGATATAGGAGAGATTTTCGGATATTCCGATTTGATTTTACATGATGCGGATAAAAGTTTGCTTAGTGCGGTTCATGGAGCTTGTCTCGATGCAGGGTATCCTTATTTGGGATATGTCGATGGGAATGTTGGAGAAGCGGATTTTGGGTTTTGTGATGGGATTCTGATGGTTTTCGAGCAAAAAGAGATCGAGTCGGCTCTGAAAATCGGAGCAAAAAACCTTTATTTGATAATTCATGATCAAAGTGCCGAGGTTACGGATGAGTTAAGCGATTTTTTGATGGAGAGAGGATATTCTTGCCAAAAAGTTTACGAAAAAAAGAGCGCGAACGACAAGAAAATAGTGGTGGGGATGGTGGCGGAGAGGGGTTAGCCGTGTTATTGCGTTCCGTCTCCGACTTTTACTTTTGCAGGTTTCAATGCGCGACCCTTGAAGGAGAATCCTTTTTCGAACTCTTGCGTGATTTGGTCTTTTTCTCCGGGGCCCTGCATGACGGCTTCATGAAGTTCGGGGTTGAATTTTTCTCCGATTGTTTTGATCGGTTCGAGTCCGAGAGAGGTGAGTGTTTCAAGAAGTTGTTTTTCTATGGACGAAATGCCTTTTACCCATTCGTGATCTTGTATATCCGCTGGGAGATGGTCGAAGGCGCGTTTCAGGTTGTCTATTACAGGAAAAACAGCTCTTAGGAGCTCCGTGTTGGCATAAATTTTCAAATCCGATCTTTCTTCTTCGATTCTGCGTTTATAGTTTTGCAGATCGGCGGCGGTGCGTTTTGCCGTTTCCAGAAGGGCGACGTGTTCCGCTTTTAATTTTTCGAGCTCGATGTCGGTATTTTTTTTTGTCATTTTAAAATAGTTTTCTCAACTTCATCCAAAAGCGCCTTATTATATGCATAAGGCATTCTGCATGGTCCCAGTATACCTATGAATCCTTTACAGTCATCTATTTCGTAAGTTGTGACGATAAGGCTACAACTGTCTATTTGAGGGAGCAGATTTTCTTCTCCAATAAAAATTCTTGATTTGGCGTCGAGATTAAGTTTCTCGAGGGTTTTTATGAAATGGTCGCTCTCTTCCAAAACCTCTATGACTTGGCTCGCTTTGCGCGGGTCGTCCATGAATTCGGGTTGTTTCAGTATGTTCGAGATCCCGAGATAAAAAGTTCTGCTGTCCGGGATTGACGCAAAACTGACGTTTGCTGTTGCTTGGGACAAAAGTTTAACCGCGTCGTAAATTTTTTCTCTGACTTTCCCGAGCTTGTACTCTTCTCTGAGCTTCTTTACGTTTTCTTTCGCCAGTTTTTCCGCTTTTTCGTAGTTGGCCAATTTTTCAACGTACATTCTGTAGCCTGCTGTCGTCGGAATTCTTCCGGCTGACGTGTGAGGCTGAGTGATAAGTCCGTGCTCTTCCAAAAAAACCATGTCGTTCCTGATGGTTGCCGGGCTGACCGCCAGTTTGTAACTTACGAGTATCGTTTGCGAACCGACGGGTTCGGCGGTTTCGATAAACTGTTGGATTATCGCTTGAAGGATCCTTTGTTTGCGCGGATCTAGAGGGAGATTCATCATGATGTTTGCGGTTAGCACTTGGTAGTGTATAGTGCCAAACCTGTTTTTGACAAGTTTTTTTGCAAATGATATAAGGAGACCCTTAATAAAAACTTATGACCAATCTAAGTTTGGAACAAGAAAGTGCTCCTTGTTTTCATGAAAGAATCAAGGATCCCGTGAGGAATCTTGTGACGGCGTTGCGTGATAATACCGATAACTGGTTCCCCAGTGAAGAGTTCACGCTACCATCTTCTGTTAGGGCGAACGTTTCCAGGGTTTGCAGTTTGGAATCTCTCACTGCTTTGGGTCTGTGTGTTGAAGTTGATTTTGACGGGGCGTATTCGGAGATGGACCGGGTTTTTTCTTTGAGTGATAATCGGAAATTTACCCATATTGCAATAAAGGTTCGTATTACGAGGGAGGATGGGGCTAAGGTGTGTGTTATGTTGAACAATGTGGCGGATAATAAGATTAAGAGTAAAACGGTGAGTACTGATTCCGCCGATCAGGCTGTGCTTTCGGAGATTTCCGGAATTATTCCCGATTTCGAAGAAGATTTATTGAAAGTGCTTCAAGAGTTTATTGATGAGATTTCGAAAGACCGTTCGCTTTCGGCGCAAATCGGGAGAGCGCTTGGCGCGTTGCGTGACAAGTTGAAACGATGGTGCGGTTGTCTTTCGGTTAAAAGTTAATCTTTAACAATATATTTTATGAATTTCGAACTTTCAGGTGCGGAAAAACAGCGAGTTATGGATGGTTTTCAACCGGGGATGGAGTCGGCTTTTGATAAAACCAAGGAGGCGCTTGAAGAGGGGATTGTGAAGGAAGGGACGGAGGTTTTTGATCATGGTACCGTGGTGCGTTTTGTGAAAATGCCCGGGTCGGGAAAGCATGTCGTTAATCGTCAAGACGGAAGCCGGGTGGAGTTTAGCGATTGCATGGAATGCGAGTTTAGAGTGAGAGGATATGATGAGGTTTTGGGTGATACGGGAATAGAAGTGGTCAGAATAAGGGTTTTTCGCGGCGAGGCGCAGGTTCAGCTTGTCGGTCATGAGCCTGTTAATTTGAGTCGGATACCTTTATCTGTCGAATTTGAGATGGGGAATAAAGGAGATTCGGTTACCGGTTTGCCTAATCCGAATTTGTCTATGGGGCACAGGATGTATCGAGATGACGTTGATTGTATGTCTATGGTGGGGCTTGCCGATTTGATTTGTTCCAAAATCGTATCTGCGGTTAATGTTTTGGAGATCGATAAAAGAAAAGGACTAACGGCTCCCTTATCGCGAATTCGCAGAAGGTTTGAGCGATGGAAGGCGGGGATTTAGGTTGGGGGAGCGCTTTGCCTGCCTACCGGCAGGCAGGCTTCCTTGCGCTAGGCCATGAATGCCGCCAATTCCACCAGTCTTACCGAATAGCCCCATTCGTTATCGTACCAAGCGAAGATTTTTACTAAATTTCCTTCAACTACCATCGTAGAGAGGGCGTCAACTATCGAAGAGTTGTTGTCTTTTATGAAATCGCTCGATACGAGCGGTTCGTCGCAGTAGGCGAGGATGCCTTTCAAGTATGTTTGAGAAGCTTCTTTGAGGGCGTTATTTACCTCTTCGATCGTTGTCGGGCGTGCCACTTCGCAAACCAAGTCTACGAGCGAACCCGTCGGGACCGGGACCCTGACTGCGACACCGTTAAGTTTGCCTTTTAGTTCCGGGATAACTTCGCCGATGGCTTTTGCGGCTCCCGTTTCGGTCGGGATGATGTTGATACCTGTTGCGCGAGCGCGTCGCATATCTTTGTGGGATGTGTCGAGGATGTTTTGGTCGTTCGTGTAGGCGTGGATTGTTGTCATCATGCCTTTAACTATTCCGAACTTGTCGTTTATGACTTTTACAACCGGCGCCAAGCAATTTGTTGTGCAAGATGCGTTTGAAACTATTTTATCGGTTTCTTTATTGAGAGTTCCTTGGTTTACTCCGAGGACGATGGTTCTATCCATGTTTTTGCCCGGAGCGCTGACGATAACTTTTTTTGCACCCGCCTTGATGTGTTTTTCGGCACCTTCGCGGTCACGGAATACTCCCGTTGACTCTATTACGATATCTATGCCGAGGGTTCCCCATGGCAGGTTTCCCGGGTTTCTGTCAGAGAATGTTTCGATTGTCTTACCGTTGACCAATAACCCTGTTTCGCCAGCCGTTTTTACGTCTGCCGACAGTGCTCCGTATACAGAGTCGTGTTTTAAAAGATGTGCCAATGTTTTGTTCGGTGACGGGTCGTTTATTGCCACTATTTCGACGAGGTTTGCCATCATATTGGCGCGGAAAAAGGCTCGTCCGATTCTTCCAAATCCGTTGATTGCAACTCGTGGTTTCATGTGGAATGTTGGTTAAAGTTACGGATGCTATTCTAATCAAGGTACTTGAAATAGTTAAGAGATATTTTAAAAATCGACTTTTCTTTAGAGTTGCAGAGTTGCAGAATAGCAGAGTTACAGAGCTAAAATCTTTTATGCGGATCGACTGGGTGAAAATCATGGAGGTTCTCGGGAGTGGCGGGGTTGTGACGCATCCTACAGATACCTGTTACGGGCTGGCGTGCGATCCATTGAATAAAAAAGCGATTGACCGGTTGTATGAGTTGAAGCGAATGCCGAAAGACAAACCTGTTACGATTATGGTTTATTCCTTGGAAGATGCGCAAAAATACGGGGTTTTTAGTGTCAAAGCGTTGGAATTGGCTTCGAGAGGGTGGCCCGGAGATTTAACACTTATTGTTCCCAAGGTTGGGGGTGAGGGGACTGTGGGGATTAGGATTCCCGGAGATGATTTTACGCTCGAGATGCTTAAGCGATGGGGTGGGCCATTGACGACTACAAGTGCGAATTTGAGCGGGGGCGAAAACCCTTATTCTTCCGATAATGCTTTAAAAGGGGATTACACGGTCGAGGCCGGGAAGATTCCGGTGCGAAAACCGTCAACAATTATGAAGATTTTCGGTGGTAAAGTTGAGGTTATAAGGTGCGGAGAGTTTGTATAAAATTGTTATACAATAAAAATTCCTGCTCGCAATTTAATCTTTGGGTTTTTGCGAACTTGCATATTGACCGAGGTTTTAAGAGGGGGTAGATTCGACTTACAAAGCTGTTCAAAAAAGTTATACACGGATTGTACACAAGTTTTGCACATTAAAAACAAAAATCAATGCATGTGCCGGTTCTTAAGGAGGAAGTTTTAGAGCTTTTAGGTCTTAAGAAAGGGTACAAAGTGATAGATGCGACGCTTGGGCTTGGCGGTCATTCGGAAGAGATTCTCAAAGCGATCGGGGAGACGGGACATCTTTACGCTTTCGAGCAAGATGAGAGGAATTTGAAGGTTGCGCAAGAGAGGCTTGGTCCATATCAGAATCAGATTACTTATTTCCATACAAATTTCGTTTCTTTGAAAACTTGCCTTATGGATCACGGAGTTTCGTCCGTTGATGCGGTTTTGTTCGATCTGGGACTTTCTTCTCCTCATGTTGATAATCCCGAGAGAGGATTTTCGTTCAAGAAGTCCGGCCCTTTGGATATGAGATACGATCAAAGACAGAGGTTGGCCGCTTCTGAAATTGTGAATAGCTGGTCTGAAAACGACCTTGTTGAAATTTTTTCCAAATATGGAGAAGAACGGGCATCAAAGAAAGTTGCCAGGGAGATAATCAGCAGAAGAAAGGAGAAGCCGTTTGATGATACGCTTGAGTTGGCGACTTTTATCGGGCTTGTAAAAAGAGGGATACCGGAAAAAAAAGATCCCGCGACCAACGTTTTTCAGGCGATAAGGATTGCGGTTAATGACGAAATCGCTGTCCTTACGGATGCTTTGAATCAAGCTTTTGAGGTTTTGGTGTCGGGAGGGAGGATGGCGGTAATTTCTTATCATTCTCTTGAGGATAGGATTACAAAAAATATTTTCAGAGATTACTCCAAGGATATCGAAGATCCGAACGAACCTTTTATCAATAAAATTCTGAGACTGAAAATGGGGATGTTGATTACGAAGAAGCCCGTCTCGCCATCAGATAAAGAAATTTTAGAAAATCCAAGATCCAGAAGTGCAAAGTTGAGAGTTATAGAAAAACTTTAAAAATATGGAAGCTACAAAAATTTTATCAATAACATTAATGCTGATTTACCTCGTTCGAGACCTGTTCTATGCAGGGATCGAAGCTGAAAACGGCAAAGTGAAATAATATGGGACAATTTACGATGACAACGGGAGGGATTTCTCCAAGATCGCAAATGCGATTCGGGTTTGTGTCTTTGGTGATGGTGATGTTTGGATTTATGACTTTGATGAGTGTTATTTCGTTAACTTCTCTGACCTCACAGGCGACGATGGGTTATGAGATTGAAAAACTTGAAGCTCAAAAAGAGGAGTTGGTATCCGATATGGAGGTGAATGATATGTTGATTCTTGAGGCAAGGTCGCTTGATACGATTATGGGAAGTGCTGTTGTTTTAAATATGGTGAGGGCGGATTCGGATGTGGTTGCGTACATTGAACCGGTGGTGACGGTGGCGAGTAGTGCGTACTAGTTGGGGGGATTGTGGGATGGTGATTCCAAGAAGAAAAACCATTCATAATCCCATCAAAAGTGGGGTTAGGAGGCAAATAGACATCCAAAAGGTTCTCTTCCCATTCTTGGCCGGGGAGGGGACTTTTTGGTAAGAGATTTTGTATGTTCCTCACTAGTCCTCGGAATCGTTCGGAACATACAAAATCTCTTATGCTGTTGGGAATGCCGTGGAATCGTTCAAGACAATCAAAATCGTTATTTCAGCTTGCACAAGCGATTGTTTTAGTTTATTTTAGCGTGCCTTAAAATTTAATTAAACAAATTATGAATCCGACATTATCTTCATCTCCGGATGTAAGTGCTGTAGGGAGATTGAGTGATGAACAGTTTGGGAATCTTGCGTTGATCGTGAATAGAGATCAATTTTCTCAAGTCGAGTTTGGACAATTCACGGAACAGGTTATGGTTGCGCTTCAAAAGTTGCTGAAGGATGGTAGCAACGGAGAGGCTGATGTTTGTCTTGAAGGAGTTCCTTGTCGAGTGGCGTTTTGGGTGCAGGAATTAAGTGCTAACGGACATCCTTATGTTGAATGCGGTTTCAGTATTATGCATGATGGTGACGACGATGATGGTATGTTTCCGCAAGAAGTTAGGGAAGAAGTACCAACCGACTACGAGATGTTACTTTGCGAAAATCAAATAATGGGCGGGTGTATCTGTTTTGTACGTGACGACGACGGACGTAATTCGCTTGAGCGTAGTGCGGTGACTTTTGTAGACAGTAAAGTTAGGGATGATTATCGCGACAAAGGGCTGGATTCCGCCTTCTGGTTATCTTTAAATTCAATCGGGCGATATTATCAATTTCTTGTTAAGAATTGGGTTCAGGCCGATCAGGTAAGTGTAACAATGGTGGATGCCGGTGGTGACAGGTTTGGTCCCGGGGGGCTTACGCGGACGGATATGGCAAGGTTTATTGGGGCACGTCAAACGAATGATATAGATAGACCGGATAAAGTGTTTGCAAGGCGAATTTGTTAAAAATCTCTTTAATAAGTTGGACGAAATAGGTATTCTTTTTGCGTTTGATAATTTAATAAAAAAGAATATGTCTATTCCGGCAATTGCAGAGTTTTCGAAGAAAAATAATCCGAATGCGCGCGAACTTGAGGGTGGATATGTTTTGAGCAATTTGAAAACTTTGCTCGCGAAGGCGAGAGAGGGGAAGTATGGGGTTGTTGCAATTAATCAAAGGTCGAAATACGTTGTTGAGGCGACGCTTGAGGCGGCTTGGCAGGCCAAATCTCCGGTTATTTGTGAAGTTGCGGAGAGCGAGGCCAAATATTGCAATATGTGGCCGGAAAGGTTGTCCGATTTGGTGCATGAAGGGATTTCGAAGATGTATAAAAAATACGGATATTACGTGCCGGTTTGTATACATATGGATCATGTGCAAAAAGATCTTTCGATTGTCGATAGGGCCGTAAAGGCCGGTTTTTCTTCTGTTGAAGTTGATTTGTCAAAATTGTCTGTCGAGGAGAACGGTGCGAAGTGTGCGGAAATAATTACGAAGTTACATCCGCTCGGTGTTTCTGTTGAAGTTGAAGAGGGGGAGATAGGGGCGGCCGATGCGCTTGCGGATCCGAATATAGATGCGAATATTGAGAAATATTATACAAAAGTGGAGGACGCGAAGCGGCTTTGCGAGCTGACTTCGCCGGATGCGTTGGCGATATTCGTTGGAAACGGGCATGGGCAATATTTGAAAGAACCGAAGATTGGTTTTGATAGGATTCGTGAAATTGCCGAAGTCGTGAATCCGATGGGCGTGCAAGTCGTGCTTCATGGAGGAAGCGGGTTGGCGATTGAGGTTTTCAATAAAGCGATTGATGCCGGGGCGGCGAAAGTGAATTATGCGACGAGCATTTCGGATATTTTGTTCGTGTCTTTGCCGGAGAGTTTCATTGCAGAGATGGATGCGAAAGCGAAAGAGCTGAATACTGCCAGAAGAAAGGTTTTGTATCTGTTTGAGGAGAAAATGGATGCTTTGGATAAGGCTGTGTTGCAAGGGGCGGTTGATGCGATGGCGGGACATATAATTATGATGATGGAGAGAGGGTTTAGAAGTAAGGGGAGAATTTAATTTGTTTTGTTCACTAGGTCCTCGAGCAGTTTCTTAATATATTCCTTTTTGGTGTCTGCTCTGCGGAATCGTTCACAAAACAAATTAAATTCTTAATGTTTTATGGTATAAGGTGTTCGTATGAATAACATCATCATCGGACAATCCGGCGGGCCCACCCGAGTCATCAATGCAAGCTTGGTTGGTGTCGTAAAGGAGGCGAAGAAGAACAAGAAGATCGGGAAGATTTTGGGGATGAGGCATGGAATTACAGGTTTGTTTAATGATGACTTGGTGGATTTGCGCCAGATTTCAGATGAGAAATTGGACCTGATTGCGAATACGCCCGGGTCTGCACTTGGCAGTTGCAGGCATAAACCGACTTCGGAGGATTGCGAGAAGATTTTCGAGGCTTTTTCCAAACACGAAATAAAATATTGGTTTTATATCGGGGGGAATGATTCGGCGGAGACCGTTTATTTGGTTAGCGAGATTGCGAAAAAGAAGGGGTATGATTTCAAGGCTTTTCATATACCGAAAACGATAGATAACGATTTGTGCGTGACGGATCATTGTCCGGGTTACGCGAGTGCGGCGAAGTATGTTGCGGAGTGTTTTTTGGGGAACGATCTCGATAATCGCGCGCTCAAGGGTGTGAAAATCGATATTGTGATGGGAAGAAATGCGGGGTGGTTGACTGCCGCGTCGGCTTTGGCGAGATTTAAAGAGGATGCGGGACCGCATTTGATTTATTTACCCGAACATCCGAAAAGTCTTGATACGATTGTGGAGGAAATCGATGATGTTTATGCCGGGTTGGGTAGGTGCGTGGTTGCGGTTTCGGAGGGGATTGGCGCCGGAAGTTTTTCAAAAGAGACCGATTCGCATGGGAATATGCAGTTGTCGGGGTCAGGGGCGCTCGGTGATATGATTACGGAGTATGTGAAGGCGCACAGTAGGCATGCGAAACTGCGTATTAGAACGGATACGCTTGGGTATGCCCAAAGATCTTTTCCGGCGGTTGTGAGCAAGGTGGATTTTGATGAGGCTTATATGGTTGGGAAGGTCGGGCTTGATTTTGCGGTTAAGGGTAAAAATAGCGGGTCCGTTTATATCGAAAGAGTTTCAAATAATCCTTATAAATCGGAGGCGAAATTAACCGATCTCAAGAACGTGGCGCGTGTAACGAAAAATATGCCTGCGGAGTTTATTGATAAAGAGGGGAATTGGGTAACGGAGGCATTTTTGGATTATGCGAGACCGATCGTTGGGGAGATTAGCGGAGTGGGTGTTTTGTAGTTGATTTACCGGATGTTTTATCTTAAAATGCTTCTCCGGTTTATTTTTTATTAAAATTTATGAAGAATTGCGATATGGAGGCGTGCGTGGATAATGTTGTTAGGATCGGAGCGATAGCCGTGGCTGTAGGCGCAATAGCATTGGCGGTGAAAAAGGAGTGTGGATCTTCGGCTGACGATATGGATGTATTGCCGGCAAATTTCGAGCAACGTGTGCGAGAAATAGTGGGTGGTAGCGAGATGGTGGCCGATACGGATATAACTGATGTCGGCATGACTATTGGCGAATATTGTGCTCAGTTCGATTTGAAGCTTGGCGGTTATTCGGATTTTTGCGAGGAGTAGTTTTTGATTCGTTGCGGGTTGAGTGATAAGATTCGAGCATGAGTGACAAAATAAACATAGAAAAATTGGTTAAAAAAGCGCAAGGTGGTGATACGGATGCGTTCGCTTTGGTTTATGATGAGTATTTCGAGCATGTTTACAGATATATTTATTACAGAGTTGAAAAGTCGGAGGTTGAGGATATTGCGGCGCAGGTTTTTATGAGGGCGTGGGATAATTTGGGGAGGTTCAAATTTCAGGGTGTGTCGTTTGGGGCGTGGTTGTTCAAGATTGCGCATAATTTGATAGTTGATAAATACAGGACTCATAGGAGTATCGCCGAAATACCCGTTGATTTGGCGGATGAGCGCGAGTCTTCCGATCCGAGATATATAACTCGAGGCAAGATGGATCAGCTTGTTTTGAAAAAGGCTTTAAACGAGCTTACCGATACTTATAGACAGGTTGTGATTTTAAAATTTATAAATGGATTTTCTAATCAAGAGATAGCGGAAATTCTTAAGAGAAGAGAAGGGAATGTTAGAATTTTGCAATTCAGGGCCCTGCGAGAACTCAAGGGTGTTTTGCAGAAAATGGGGTATGAATGGTAACGAATTGTGTTTTCAATCGTTAAGTTTTATTGATGGATAAGCGCAAAATAGACAATTCGGATAGTGCATGGGAGCTTGTGAAGCTTATAGATGAGCTGAATTTCAAGAAGCTCGAAATTATGGATGAAGCGAAAACCAAGAAGAGTATTTGGGCGAAAATAGAGCCACATGTCAGGGCGACTGCGTGTGGAGATCTCAAGACAGTTGCGGAACAGGTTGCGGTGACAGAGTTTTCTATTTCTCCGGCGATGAAAGCGAAAATAAAAGAGATGGTTATGGATTATGTTGAGAGCGTTAATGTCGGAGTCAGGGTGCCTTTTTTCAAGAGATTTGCGATTGCCGGCGTACTGATGGTTTTTGCGTTTTTCGCCTTGTATCCGAAGATGCCGTTTTTCCCTTCCGCTTCCGCAGAGAAGATTACTTATGTCGAAGTGGAACAGGGGAATGTTGAGATTACGAGAGACGGGAAAGTTCATACAATTACCGATGATATGTTGATTGAAGAGGGGGATGTTATGAAAGTTGCGGACGGCGCTTTGGCTCAAGTATATTTTTTTGACGACAGCAGGATGGCGTTCGCTCCTGGTAGCGAGGTTTCTTTCGGTAAGCTTTATATGGATGAAAACAATGGGGCGTTGACGCAGGTCGAGGTTGAACTTCTTTCCGGGAAGGCGTGGGTGCAAGTTATAAATTTGACCGGTGATAGCGATTATTTCTCGATTACGGCGAGTAACGGGACGTTTATTATCGATCGCGCGGCGGATTTGAATATCGAAGTTTTGCCCGCGTCGGTTGCGGTTTATGCGGTTGAATATTTGGCTGATTTCGAAATTTCTTCAGATGTTTATTATCGTGAAGGGATGCTGGGAGAGGGAGCGAAATTGGTTTATTCTGGTGATGATTTGATTATCGAAGAGTTGCCGGATATGACCGATGATGTTTGGTGGAATTACAATTTGATTAAAGACGAGGAGCATTTGGATGCGGTTACGAATTATTATATAACGCAGTCCGCCGAGAATGTTCATTTGAGATCGGCCGATCCGCTTTATACTTTTAAGAAATTCCAAGAAACCGTTGAGAAAGTTGTAAGCTTCGATTCTTCCGAGAACAGTATGCAGGTTGCGGGAAGCAGATTGGCTGAAGCGGAGCAGTTGATTTCGGAAGGATCTTCGGAAGAAGCTCAGGCGAAAATTACGGAATATTTGAATATAGTCGAAGAAGTTGTTGAGTCTGGGACCGGTGCGGGGGAAGAGGTTGATTTGAGTGTTGTCGAAGCGCAAATTGACGAAATTACGAAAGCTTTGAGCGTGAAGGTATCGGACAATAGCGGATTGGTTGCGATACAAGATGCTGTGAATCAGGCGGAAGAGTCCGTTTCGCAGACCGAGACCGAGAAAAGCTTGGTGAAGGTTGATAACGCTTCGAACAAGCTAAGCACGGTGCTCGACTTGCTGGATGCCGGTTCTTACGAAGATGCTTTATCTTATTTGAAAAGTTACCAGGAAGAAGTTTATACGGTTGTGACGGAGGATGTTTCCCAGGTTTCTTCAGAGGAAAGAGCTTATGTCGTGAGTGAGATTTTGAGTAAAAAAGTTTCCGATTTACACTTGCTTAAAATTATTGCCGGCAAGCTTGACGATTTGTCGGGAGTTGTAGATGCCGAGTTACAAGCGCAAGTTACTGACATTAAGGAACAGTCTTTGTTTGAAATTAATACAATGGTTGTTTCTTTGAAAGAAAGAGCGATAGATACGATTTCCGATTTCTTGGCGCAAGTGCAGGCTGATGAAGGCGTCCAAATTCAGGTTTTGAGTAATCTTAAGAAAACTGTACCTCTTGATTTTGATATCATTCAGAAAATAAACGATATTGAGGAAGTATATTTTGAGGAGGGGAGTGTTGTGTTTTTGGTGAACGAATGAGCCTAGAGATTGCCTTCGCAATCACTGAATGTATAAGCGCGAGGAGCGCTTCGCCTGCCTGTCGGTAGACAGGTTTCTTTGCGCTAGGGCCTGTGCACACTATTGGTTACGATTGGAATATCGCAGAAATGCTTAAAATCTGCTTATTCCCGGAGGGTTAAAGAGAAAATCATCCATCTTTTTTGTTGCTTGTCGCTTGCGTACCAACAGGTACGCGACGCTCCTCGCGCCGCAAATCTGTATAATTTTCTCTTTAACCAATTCGGAACCAATAGTGTGCACAGGCCCTAGATTCCCATCCCGATCAACCCGATTATTACTCCCAGCAATGTCATGATTCCGCCTATCATCCAAAAGCGCATGACGATTTGGGCTTCGGGCCAGCCGATGGCTTCGAAGTGGTGATGGATTGGCGCTATTTTGAAGATTTTTTTGCCGTTACGGAGTTTTTTTGAAGTCATTTGAATGATGACTGAAAGAGTTTCAATCACAAAAATAAATCCAATGAACGGGAGTACTGCGACAGAGTTGGTTAGCATTGCTATGACGCCGAGAGTTGCGCCGAGTGCAAGTGCGCCCGTGTCCCCCATATAGAATTTCGCAGGCTGAATATTGAACCACAAAAATGCCAAAGTTGCGCCTCCGATGACTCCGCAAAATGCAGTCAGAATCAGAAGGCCTTTTGCGTAAGCGATGCATCCAAAGCCTGTAAATGCGATAATCGAAAGACCGCCCGCCAAGCCATCTAATCCGTCTGTTATATTTACTGCGTTTGCGCTTGCCATGATGATGAAAACAAACAGGGGAATGTACCACCAGCCTATTTCGAAGTCGCCGATTCCGGGTAGGTGGATTGCGTCGTAGCCGAGTTTGGCATAAAACCACCATGCGCCCAGTCCGGCGAAAAGTGTTAACCAAAAAAGTTTCGGTTTTACATTGATGCCCTTGCTTGTGCCCCAGCCGCGGATGTTGAAGTAGTCGTCCAACGCGCCGAGAATCGCGACGGTTATCAGAGTGAATACCGGTAAAAATGTTTCGCTTCTGTTCCAGAGAGAATGTTCGAAGTAGCCGAGTTTGTTAAGTATGATTGAGAATCCGATGACGATGATTGCGGTTGCCCAAATTAAGATTCCTCCCATAGTTGGTGTTCCGCTTTTTTTCTGATGAAGTTGATTGAAAAGTTCCGCTTTTCTGCCGTCCATCCCGAGTTCTCTTATTTGTTTTCCGATTTTGTATTTGTGAAGAAGGGTGATAAAAGGTTTTGCCAGTGCGAGTGCCACGACGAATGCCAATCCGAATGATCCGAAGATGAGTATTAAGTGGCGGGCTGTGTCGGTGATGGGGAACATGATTTTAGAGGGTAGATAATAGAATAAGATTGCGCTACGCTATCCTACCATATGTACGAATTGTAGAGCCAATCGAGTAGAAGTTTGGTTTCACCGAAGCGATCTTGAGAACCCAGGATGACGGTGAGGATTTCATGATTTTGTTCGTTTTCGGCGACTGTTATCAGACATTCTCCGGCGGCTCCGGTTTTCCCTGTTTTCAGACCTTTAACATTTAAATAAGAGCCCAAAAGTTGGTTGGTTGAGGTTAAGTTGTGAGTTGGGTATCCGTCCGTTCCGGTTACTGTTGCGGATGTGAGACTGGTGATATTTCTGATGAAGTCATTTTTGAGTAGATACATGCTTAAAAAGGCAAGGTCTTTAGCTGTGGAGTAACCTTGATCGTCGAGTCCGCTGGCGCTTGTGAAGTATGTTTCGTTCAAGTCGAGTTGTTTCGCTTTTTGGTTCATTTTTGCGACGAAATTTTCTTCACTGCCCGCATTGAATTCGGCGAGTGCCACGGCGCAGTCATTACCGGATGGTATCAAAAGTCCGTATAGCAGTGATTCAACCGTTATCGTTTCGCCCGTTCCGAGCCACACTTTTGAACCTTCGGTGTTTGCGGCATTGTAGCTTACGGTGACAACCGAATCGAGGTCCTCTTCTTCGAGGATTATATAGGCGGTCATCAGCTTCGTGAGGCTGGCGATCGGGAGTTTGTCATGTTCGTTTTCCGTATAAAGGATTGTGTTTGCGGTGAGGTCTAAAGCGTAGCCCGCGTTTGCATATATGACCGGTTCGATTTTGCCGGCCTTCAAAGTTGGAATTGAGTGTATTTCAATCAAACTGCTTGTATCGAAAGTTCTTTCCACTTCCGGCATTGCAGCTTCTTCTCCTGTGAAAGAGGGGGAAGTTTGGAGTGAACCTAAAATGAGTAATGATAATAGAGCCCTTAACATTGTTTGATTTTATAGAGGTCTCTGCAAAAGTACCTTTTTTACTGCATTTTGTAAATTTTCGCTGAAAATTATTCATAGCTCGTCACCGTATCGCTATCTGATACGATGAAAATTTGCAAAAATCGTATCTATTTCTGTTTTTGTGAGATGCCTGAATTGACCTTTTCGGAGTGTGCCGAGTTCGATTGGACCGATTTTCATTCTGCGCAAGTGTACCACGTAAGTTTTGAGAAGTTTAAAAACTTCGCGTATTTGTCTTTTGCGGCCTTCGGTGAGAGTGATGTCGATGCGAGTGTAATCTTTTGTGCGTTCGTTCAATTTGTATGGCATTTTGTTGAGAATTTTGCCGTCGAGCGAGATGGTGCCGGATATTAATTTATTAAGAGTCTCGTCGGAGACTTCGCCTTTGAGTGAAACTTTGTATGTTTTTTCGTGATGGTGTTTTGGGTGGGTGAGTATGTTTATAAATTCTCCGTCGGTTGAAAGGATCATCAGTCCTTCCGAATTTTCGTCGAGTCTGCCGGCGGGTTTTACTTTTTGTAATTCTTTCGGTAGTAGGTCGAGGACGGTTTGTCTTTTTTCAGGGTCGCTGGTTGTTGATATATATCCTTTTGGTTTGTAGAGGGCGATATAGATGTGGTGTTCTTGTTTCGCAATGTGATTTCCGTCGACTGTTATTTCCGAAACGTCGTTTGCCTTATCGCCAAGCTTGGCTTTTTTGGCATTTATGAAAACTTTGCCAGCAGAGATTAATTCTTCGGCTTTACGTCGCGAGCAGTATCCCGCGTTTGCGATGAGTTTTTGAATTCTTTCGGGCGTATTTATTGTGGCCAATAATAAAAGTTCTTCGAGTAGTTTTCTTCGTAGAAAGGTATGAAATCTTCTCCGAGTTCAATGATGATCGAGGCTTCGGTTTCCCAATTCTGCGATTGATATTTCTCCGGGATAATGTCCGTTACCTTGGCCATCGGTATTAATTTTTGCAAATACTCTAATGTGTCTGTGTTTGTGAGGTTTTCGCCGGCGAGATTGTAAATTGTGGTTGTGGCTTGACCTATTTCCGGAGCGTTGCCGTATCTCACTACGTCGAATCCGTATCTGTCCAAGTAGTACAAGGTGTTTGTTGCGAGTCCTTCGTATTTAACTCCGTTTACGATTTGTAGAGGGGTTGGGTTTGTGTACATGCTTGGATTGTGCAAGAAGAATTCCGAGAATGTTGCAAGCTCTGAAAAATCTTCTGAATTTGGGACCAAGACTGCGCTACCGCCGTATAGGTCTTGCGGTGGGACGTAAAGGAATCCGCCTACGCTATATGGTGCATCGTTGAATACTCGCGATAACATTGAGTCTTCCGAGAAGTCGTCTGCTATTTCGCCGAGGTATGCCATTTCCGACAGTGTGAGATTTGTCATGAAGTTGCTTGAAATTGCGTCGAGAAGGTCTTTTATTTTGCTTGGGCTTGTCAACACTCCCATCGATAATGTTTTTTCCTTAATGGCGTTTAGTATTTGTTGTTGGCGGAGTGCGCGATCAAAATCGGAAGTTGTTTTTCTACTGCGTGCATATTTAAGAGCATCTTCGCCGTCGAGATGATTCTCGCCCGTTGGGAGTGCAAATGTTGTGTAAAGCCCCGTCTCGTCGAGAGGGTATTGATCGTCATAGAAGCTACTTTCCAAGTAGACATCAATTCCGCCGATTGCATCAACGATTTCCGTAAATCCACTGAAATCTATCAAGGCGTAATATTGGATATCTATTCCTATGATTCCCCCGATTTTTATCGATGTGTCTTCCAGCGCGAGTTTTTGAGCTTCCGCTTCTTGATATCCTGCCTCTTCATATTCCAATTTTGAAAGTTCGTAATATCGATTTATTCTGTCGCCGTAACCTTCTTCGTATTCTATGTAAAGATCACGTGGAATCGATAGCATGGGGATCAGATTGTTTTCCAAATCCAGCGAAGCTATTATTATCGAATCCGTTAATTCGGCTCCGTCGTGTTCTCCCCCGCCTATGCCCAAAAGAAGAAAGTTTGTGTAACCCGCTTCATCTTCTTGCAGCGAACTGCTTACAAAGGAAAGAATGATGTTTTTTATCGAGATTGTGGGAGCGTTGCCGATTGCGGTTGCAAGTGCGGAACAGCCTTTATATGTGCCAAAAACAAGAACTCCTATTATTAAAATTGCGGCGATGTGTGCGCGCAAGAAGGTCGTTGTTGATTTCTTTATTTTTTCTACGGTGTCTTTTCTTTTGATTTCGTGTTCGGAGCGGATTTTGTTCGTTTTGAAATTCATTTTTAATTTAAGACTTGGGTATTTTAGTATCGAGTTATTACGAAGGCAAGGTGCTTGAGAGGTTCTTTGTTTTATGATATAATTTAAAGATTTAAATTTTGTCAAAATGATAACTGCGGATGTTGTTAAAAATATAGGTGACCGCCTAAGGAAGTTGTATTTTTTTAAGATGGTAGATATTAACAGGATTTTAGATGATCTTGAGCGGGTTCCCGAAGATGTTATTGGCCAGATTTCAAATATATTAAGTATGGCGGAAAAGAAACAGCAAGAGTTGCTTGTTAAGGTTAATAGTGCTGATAGGGACTTCAACTCGAAGTTCAAAAGATTTTTGGTCAAAGTGCGTAATGATGCGGTTAAACGTTTTTCCGATCAAGAAGGGCGATTTGCCGAAGATATTCTTAAAAAGCTTTGAAAACATGGGTATGTTTGAAAATAGATTTGTTTATTTTTCAGGGGTTGACAAGCCGAAATTAACGGTTGAAAACCTTGATCCTTTGCAAAGAAAAAAAGAACTTGCCGAAAAAGGAGCGTTGCCGATTGATGAATTAGTGCATGATTCCAACAGGCTGGTTGATACTTACGAGGACCAACTTGCCGATTTGCCGGACGATTTCAAATCGGTTCTTCACGACAATATCGTTGATTATTTTATGACTTCGGCTGATAGATATGATAACGATTCGGAAGTTGGTTTGGATGCGATTGAATTCAGCAAATATTCGGATGATATGCTTGCTAAATTGCGTGGGATTCTTGATCAATATGCTCCTTCAAAGGAGCAACTTGAGGTTCGCGAGAAGCAGAAAGAGGCCGTAGCAGATGCTCAAGAGGTGGTAGCAGGTATCGGGTCGGTTGAATTGGCTGATGTGGCTTTTGATCCGGTCAATTTAAATACTCCTGAAGGAATTCAGGGGGAGCTTGTTAAATTCAATCAAAGAAGTGAGGGCTTCCGAACTCAAGCCGGCGATATGGCAGATAAGGTTGGCAGGTTCCAAGAAGCTTATAATCGTTTTGAAGAAAGCAAGTTGAGCTGGAGGGCTCTTTATCAGGGTACCATAATCGGTAAAATTGCCGGGTGGTCCAGTGACGAGGCTAACGGTTTGCGTTCTACTTTGGATGAATTGAGGGCCGGTTTAGATTCCAATCTTTCCAGGTTGAGAGAGGAACGGGTTGTTTTGGCAGATTACGGAGCCGAAATGGACCAAGCCGGTAATGATTTAAGGAGCAAGGCGCAACAAAAATTAGCGCAAGTTAAGAATCGTGGTTCGGAATTCGAACAGACTCGTTTTAAAGATCGTAAACAATATTCCGAACTTCAGTCGCAAAGGTTGGATCTTTCGGCTAAGCGAGGGGAGATGGCTTCATATTTGTATGATTTACGTGCCCAGGCTGATGTTGCAACAAGATCGCAAAACGAACTTACCGTTAAAGAAGAACAGCTGGGTGAGTTTAGTGGCATGGTCGACAGCTCTCTTTTGATTTTGGATACAGCTTTGCGGAATGACAATTTGTCCGAACCTCAAAGAAAAGCCCTTGAAGAAAAAAGAGACGATTTAATGGATCGTCAAAATCTTGTAGTCGGTGGAATTGAAAGCGTTGATCAGCTGAGAGGTTCGGTTGGTCAAGCTTCCGAGCAGAGGGAAGATATGATATCGCAAGTACGAGCCGGGACTGTAGATATTGATACATATCTATCTACAACAGTTGATCCTGCTTTAAGTTCGATCGATGAATCTATGCGATTGCTTGAAATAGCCGCGTTACAAAACGGTTCGCAATCTGACAGGATTGAGGCCGAATATGCAATAAAAATTGATGCTATTGACGAAGTTGACGCGCTTGTTGCCGATAATGTTATAGATAATAATTTGGCCAATACGCAGTTACTTGGATTCTTAGAATCACAAAAACAATTTATTGATAGTGTTAACGTTGAAGATATTAGTTTATGGAATGCTACCGGTGGTTTCGTATTGGGTAATTTGGGTCGAGGATTAAACTTCTTGAGTACCGGAGTTTATGATAGAGTTCAGGATTTAATGATAGATCTTACAAAAGATATACCCGTTGTTAATGTCGGTACCGAGATTTTTGCAAATTGGACGGTCGGGATGGTTTCAGGTGTTCTTTCCGGTGCCGGCGAATTGGCTTCCGGTTTAAATATGTTGATTGATAAACCTACTACCGTTCTTCGTGGTATGGGTTCGCTTATCGGGAGAGATCCGGTTACCGGCGAGTTTAGTTCCGGCACTGCCGGTGATGCATGGAAAACAATGGGTAAAGCGTTGATAGCTTGGGATAATTTTGCAGAAGGTGATTGGGGGAAAGGGATTGGGAAAGTTGGATTTAATGTGCTTTTAACTCTTACCGGACTTGGAGTTGCCGGGGATGCCGCTAAAGGTGCGGCTTCGGTTGCTTATCTTGCCGCCAGGGAAATGGGTGCCGGAGCATTAAGTGCCGGGGTTAGAGCGGGTTTCGCCGGTACGAGGGCTTTTGTAGTCGAAACTTCTTCCGGGTTGGCTAGGTTGCCCGGTGAAATTATCGGGGCGCCCGGTAGGGTTTTGAGATTGTTTGCAGGTAATCCATCCGGAAATATTTTGGACGATATGGCGAGATTGGAATCTTCTATATCAGAGATGACTATTTGTCGGCGATTTCCTAAATTGGCAGGTATGAGTGCCAGAGAATTACATGCTTTGAGTCCTACTCAGCTTGTTAGGATGGGGGTAGTAGGGTCGAGATCTTATGTGGAATTTGTTGCGTTGGTTACCGCAAGGAATAAGCTTTCCAGATTAGGTAGTACGGTTGGTCGTAGCAGTGGCAGGATAATTGGTGGGCCGCAATCTGTGCCCGGACGTCGAGGTGGTGCCAGCTTTCCGCGGCGTGGACCGAAGATAATAGGTGAACCGGGTACCGTTCCGCGACGTGGACCGAGTGGGAAATCAAAAGTTCGTCCTTCGGCTTCGGAGAGACCTTTTTGGGGGGATGTGCGTTATCGCGAGGTGCCAGGGCAACATGTTGGTTTGGAAACTTTTCTCGGTGGTGCGAAGGCTAACCGTGGTGATAAATTAATAATACAAGCGGTTGATGCCAGTGGAGAACCTATTGCATTGAGTTGGCGATACGAATTCCCAACTGAAGTTATTTTTGATAATGGTGTTTTTGAAAGAGGCGCTTTTTCATTTTGGGATAGCCAAAGTAGTTTTGGTAAAGCCTTGATTCGTCCTGATTCGAGTGGACATGGGATTCTTTACAGACAGGGTGTAACTTCCGACGAGCTGGTCCCGGTTGGCAAAATAACGTCTGTCCAAATTGAGAAACCGGCATCTTTCGGAAGAAAAGTTGCCTAACGTTTTTAACAAAAATTTAATATCTGCGTGTTATTAACGAGATATGTTTTTTCGGTTTTTTTGTTTGGGATTTCTAGGTGGAATTTTTGTTGCGAATAATTTCACTGATTTTTGTGATTTGCGGAAATGGATATTTTTGATTTTTGCGTTAGTGTTTTGTTTCGCTTTTAAATTCAAGTCGAAAATATTGTGGCTGGTTTGCGGGATTTTGCTTGGTGTTTCCAGGTTTTTTATTTCTATGCCGGATTTCGCGGATGTGAATTTTATTTCTTATTATAATGGAAGCGAGGAGTTCTATTTTGAAGGTGAAATTGTGCGCGAAATTGATACGCGGGTTGATAGTCAGTATTTGACAATCGAAGTCGTGGAGCCGTTTTACGGGCTTGCTTATGCGAAAGTCGACAGGTATCCGGGATATAATTACGGGGATTTCGTTTCGGTTCACGGTGAATTGCAGGAGCCTTTTATATTCGAAGATTTTTCTTATAAAGATTATTTGGCGAGGTATGGGATTTATAGCGTTTTGTATTATCCGTCCATTTCCGTGATTGAAGAGGGGAGGGGGAGTTTGTTTTGGGAGACGATGTTTTTTTTGAAGGGGAAGTTTGAGGCGGCTCTTAATGAAATTTTTCCGGAGCCGACGGCGAGTTTGGCGTCCGGTTTGTTGCTCGGATCAAGGAAGGGGATGCCGGATGAGATTTTGGAGAATTTCAGGATATCGGGGCTGACGCATATCGTTGCGATTTCCGGTTACAATATTACAATCGTGATAGCTTTTGTCGGGGCGATTTTTTCTTTTATGCCAAAAAGGAAACAGATAATTTTTGCGTGTGTTTTCGTTGTTTTGTTTGCGCTTTTCGTTGGTGCTTCAGCGGCCGTTGTGAGAGCGTCCATAATGGGGGTGATTGGACTGACTGCGATTTGGTTTGGCAGACAAAATGTTACTTTGAATGCGATGATTTTGGCGGCGACGCTTATGAATTTGTGGAACCCTAAGATTATTTTATGGGATGTCGGGTTTCAGTTGTCGTTTATGGCGACGCTGGGGATTGTTTATGTGTCTCCGACGATGAAGTTTTTTTGTGAGAACAGGTTGAAATTTCTTTTTTCGATTGTGCCGGAAAGTCTTGGGATCAGGGATGCGTTGATTTTGACTTTGTCGGCGCAGACGGCATCTTTGCCGATAATTTTTAACAGTTTCGGGCGAATTTCATGGGTGGCTCCGATTGCGAATATGTTGGTTGCGCCGTTGATACCGCTTGCGATGTTGTTTTCGTTTGGCGCGGCGGTTTTGTATTTATTTGGGATGAAATTCTTGGGGTTGGTTGTCGGATATTATGCGTGGTTTTTCATGGAGGCGATATGTTGGGTGGCGGAGGTGGGGGCCGGGGGTTTTTGAAAAATGCTTATTCAAACGGCTTCGCTTACAGTTCTTTTTCGGGCATACATGATGCCTTCCAAAGAAACGGTATCGCTGCAGATGTTTTCGTAAGCATTTTTCAAAAACCATTCTTGGGTTGATCTTTTTCGAGCGAGAGGCATGCTAAATCTCGTATACCCAAATCGGGCAAATATTCTGTTCTCTTATTCGCGGTTCTTCGTGAATGAGTTTGAGGCCGGGGATTTTGAATGAGTAAGAGATGATGCGAGTGCCCTTTTTGAGTGTTTTAAATTTATCGAGCATTTTTTGAAGAGTACCGGGCATTAGGTAGCAAACCACAACGTTTGCGTCGGAGATGTCTTGACTGTGAAAATTTCGGAATTTGATTTTCGCTTTCGATCTCCAGAAAGGTTGTAAGAATTTCGCGATTGCGAATATGAGCGGTGAGAGTTCGAATCCGACTGCGTTGGCCTTGTACTCTTTTGAAGCGGCGTGAACCAAGCGGCCGTCTCCGCAACCCAAGTCGTAAATTTTGTCGCCTTCTTTTATATTTGCCAGTTTAAGCATTTTGCGAACCGCTTTCATCGGAGTCGGTACGAATGGGGCGGAAAACAGAGCCCACAATGTCGGGATGGTCAGAGCGATGAGGATGGCTATTTCTATGGATGATAATGCGAAGATTTGAGATTTGAGCATTTGTATTTAAGAAAGAAAAGTTGTAGCATTAGTTTAGTTTAAGTTTACAAATAACCAAAAACAAAATGTTATTTCGAAATGCAAAGTCGTTAAATTGGCAACATATGTTGCTTATCGGCTTGATTTGCGCCGCCATCTCATTGCTCGTAACGGCCTTAATGGTTGTTATTCCTTCTTATGTGCTTGAGTTCGCGACGCAAAACAGTTTGTTCTTTATCGAGCCGTGGATAGTTGCCGGCACTTTTGTGCTTGCGATCGCCGCGCAATTTCTTGTCATCTTTGGGCCGGCATTTTATTACGCCGTTTTGCACAAAAAAGTCGGATATGGGATTCAGGTTCTTTTCTGTACTTTGGTCATGGAAATTCTTTTAATGCTTGTTGTGATTGCGGTTTGTTATTTTGTTTGGGGGACGCCGTATGTGGTCGAAGATTTAGTGTATTAACCTTTCGCAAATGGCTTCGTTTCCTGTTTCCCTCAGGCTAACTTGTACGCCTTCGGGAAACAATGAGCACTGCAGATATTTGCTCAAGATTAATAACTAAATGCTATTAATTAGATGTTAAAAAAAATCCCCCCGAGCGAACGAGGGGATTTTCATTTATTCTTTTTTGGGAAAGAATTATTTCGCCTTCTTCAACATTGGAAGGCCTGTTCTCTTGTTCTCGACTACCTTGTAGCCGTCCGGTATTGCCTCGATTTCATCTTTTCCCTTTGGTTTTCGGGCAAAGTAGAAGATCTTTAGTTTAAGACCTCCCCTTAGGGTGACCATTCTACCGTGTAGGTAGTATGACTCCCCCTTGCTGTTCTTGTGCATGTAAGCCATGTTTTTTTGGGTTAGGAGTATTTAATCTGTTGTGAGTATATAATTACAGATTAAAATAAGTAAAGAGGGCTTACAGATGTCGGCTTTACGGATTTTCGGAATGTTTTTTTGTTGATTCGCGGGTTTTTTTCTGGTTGTATGGTGGATGAAGAATTTTAAAAGAGATTTTTATGCCGAAATATATAGGATTAACAGGTTACATGGGGAGCGGGAAAGGTATACTTGCCGATATGTTGAAAGCAAAAGGGTACAGATATATTTCGCTTTCCGACATTGTGAGGAAGGAGGCGACGTTTCGCGATTTGCCTCATGACAGGGAGAGTTTGCAAAATATCGGGAATGAGCTTAGAGCTAAACATGGTGCCGGTATATTAGGTAAAGGGGTTCGTGAAGAGGTGCTGAAGGATCCGGATGCGAATTTTGTTATTGACGGGATTCGAAATCCCGCTTGTATAAATGAGCTTCGCGAGCTTAAGGAGTTCCATGTTGTCGGCGTGAGTGCCGCCGATGAGATTTTAATAAAAAGAGTATCTGAGCGCGGAAGAGAAGGTTCTCCGTTAACCAGGGATGAGATTGTGGCCAAATTGAATCGGGAGAAAGGTATGGGTGAGCCGGGTGATGGTCAACAGGTGCGAAAATGTTTGGGTATGGCGGACTATTTTATGTTAAATGAAGGGGCTCTTGATGAACTTGAAAAGAAATTCATGCATTTTTTGAAACTTTTGGATGGGACCGACAGACCGACTTTTGATGAGATATTTATGGAGATCGCTTGTACATGGGCGAAAAGAGCGACGTGTTTGAGGAGGCAGGTGGGTGCCGTGATTGCGAAAGATGGTCAGCAGTTGACTGCCGGATACAATGGGGCGCCAAGAGGCGTGCCGCATTGTGCCGAGATGGGTGGATGTTTGAGGATGAAATTGGGGATTCCTTCCGGGCAAAGGCATGAAATATGCAGAGGGACGCATGCGGAACAGAATGCGATTACGCAGGCGGCGAAGTTTGGAATAAATATTCAAGGAGGAACACTCTATTGTAATACGTTCCCGTGTGTGATTTGTACGAAGATGATTTTGAATGCCGGGATAGTGAAGGTTGTTTACGACAGCGATTATGACGACCTGCTATCCAAGGAGATTCTCGGGCAACAGGAGATTTTGGAGCTGAAGAGATATGAGGGAAGTCGGACCGCTTAGCGGGACGACTAAGAAATTAAAATCGAGAGTTTTCCCGATTCTATTCCGACACAACGGAGGTGGAGTTCTTTTGCCGGTTCTCCTCCATAAAGAGTGTCGCCGACTATTGGGTGGCCGATTGCCGCCAAGTGGACTCTGATCTGATGTCTTGTACCTTTTTTGATTGAGCATTTTATGTGATTTTTGCCGAGGTTTTCGTATTCGGTTTCCGTTTCGATTGAGGATCCTTTGTAGTTGATTTTTTTGCCCGGCAAAATGGCAACCATTTTTTTCGAAGATTTATGGGCGATAGGGTAGGAGATTGTGTCTTTTTTTCGGAGAGAGTTCGGATTTGAAATTTCCGCGATGTAGATTTTTTTCAAATTCGGGTCGAGGGTGAAATCGTCGAATGCTTGTTTGTTTTTGGCGAAAAGCAGGAGGCCTGATGTTTCGTTGTCCAATCTGTAAAGTAGGCCGCCTTCTTCTTTTTTAAATCCCGTAAATGTGAAAAGTTCCGGATGGGATTTTTTTACTTCTTCGACGAAACAGGATTTTTCTTTGCCATAAGTTGTCGGCATATTGGTTGGTTTGTCGAAACCAATATAATTTTTATCTTTGTAAATTGTTGCAATTTTGGTCATCGAGTGAAGAGTATCAGGAGTGGACGGGTAAAATCAATTGACTTTTGTATCTGAATCTTTATATTTATTGGGCTTTTTATGGGGCTATCGTCTAGTGGTTAGGACGTCGGATTTTCAATCCGATAACAGGGGTTCAATTCCCCTTAGCCCTACCAATCTGAATTACAAAACATATCTTGACTTTTGTCGAGGCTTTGGTATGCTTAAAGAGATAAACATTCTTTAATTTTATCCTTATGATATCTGAGAATCCCAGCAGTTCCGATCGGCAACAACCTGTTTTTAAGAATAGTATTCGTTCTTTGAATCAATTGAAAGATCCGATGAATTTCCAACCGGGGGATGTAGTTAGACTAAGAAACAAACCGAATGATGGACCCGATCTTGAGTTTAAGATTGTCAGGGTTGTAAAAAGAGATAATAGAAATTGGGATAATCCTCAAATATGGTTGCAGGCGGACCGTGGGGAGGAGATGGGGCCTTATGATGCTAAGGATTATGTTTGTCTTTATGATGCGGATCATCCGATCATCGATGTGAATAATTTCGGGTACGATCCGAAGAGAGATTATGGTACCCATCCGATTGTTTTTGCTCGTAGAGTCACGTTTGGTCCCGAGCGCATTATTGATGATAGGCGTGGCCATTATGATGAAGAGGGCGTTTTTGAGGATGATCATGGTATCCTTTATCAACGAGGTTATGTAGCTGGTACCATGTGTATGTCAACTTTTCGCAGGGGTCATCATCGGAATCCAGGTGGTAGCTTGGGGCCGATGACAGTAAATGATATTTAGAGGTGGTGATTCAGCAGTTCTATAATCATCTCTTTTGGGCTACCACAGCGCAAGGAAGCGAAGCGATCCTCGCGCCTTATTATAAGTTGTTTCGCGGATGCGAAACTCCATACATGCACTAAGTGACCTCTTAACTCTTATACCTGAGGTGAAGATGGAGGCTCTATTTTGTTTACCTTGGTGTGTTTTTGCTCCTTGGGTGCGTTTTCCGGAGCGTATAAGGGTTCTATACTCTTACACCTGAGGGGAAGATGCACTAAGTGAGAGGGGGCAATCTTGTTATCTATTTGATTATTGTCTTCGTTTTTTTTGCCATTACGAGATTTTGAATCAGTTCCACGACTGAATCTTCCGTTCCGATGCCAAGCGAAAATCTCCATCTTTTGTTGAGTTTGTTATTGATGTCCACTATCGTTTTATAGACTTCATAAGTTCTGTTTATGATCGGTAAAGAATCCATAGATTTAGGGTTAGAAAATATTTATGAAAGCTGGTTTGCGTATAGAAAAGGCAAGAAACCTTTTCCTGATTTGGACTACTTCCAGTACAATCTTGAAGGAGAATTGCATGCGCTTCATACGGATTTGAGTAATGGTGTTTATAAGCATGGAAAATATAGAAAATTTATAGTTACAGACAACAAAACCAGAGAGATTTCCGTGGCTTCGGTCAGAGATAGAGTTGTCCATCGGCTTTTTTATGATTATTTGGTCGAGATTTTTGATGGAATCTTTATATTTGACGCTTGGTCTTGCAGGAGAAACAAAAGGTTGATTGGTGCCATCGATAGAACGCAGTCGTTTATTGGGAAATATGCGAACGGTTTTGTAATGATCCTATTGGGTAGCCACGCATTAATGAATCGAATAATTTCGTGATTTGTTCTGGCTCCCATACGAATTCTCTCTGGATTGCTGGCAAGAGATGCTGTTTTTTGTGAACTTTGTTAACAACTTACTTCTTCGTAAGCCGAAAGGAAAAGCTTGTAATAATCGGTTTGCCTTTTTGTTGAATATATTTGCGAGAGGATTGTGGTTTTGCCCGCACCTCTAAGCCCCGTTTCTTGTCAATTGTAATTGCATGGAGCGATTTCGGTTCGTTTTTGATGTGTAATTATGTCAATATCGAGGTGTTTTTTTTAATGTGGTAAAATTTCTTTACTTATTTCTTAATTTTTAAGTATGAAAGTTGATTTCAAGAAGGTTTTTCATTCAAAAACTTTCAAAATCGTTGTTGGTGTTTTGATTTTGGTTGCAGTGTTTGTCGGAGGGAAAGAGTTGGGAGACAGCGATGATTATTATGGCGGGTATGCGGGATCGAATTATTACGATTATGATTACGCCGAAGAGTCTTATTATGTCGAAGCGGAATCCATCATGTCGAAGAGCGAGGTTTCTTACGATTATTTGTATGCGCTGCAGGCGAGTACCGATGGTACCGTTGTCGATGTGGACGCGGCTGATTTTCAAGAATCAATGATAATCAAAACCGGTTATCTCGAGGTTGAGGTTGAAAGCACGATCGAGGCGATGACGCAGGTTTCGGATGCGGCGAAGGTTTTTGGTGGGTATGTTGAATCTTCTTATACGAGCGAAGATGTTGATGGTTCCATGTACGGGAGTATCACTTTCAGAGTCCCTGTCGATCAGTTTGATAGCGCTCTTGCCAAAGTGAAGGAGTTTTCGGATACGGTTTCTTATGAATCCGTTGATGCGCAGGATGTGACGGAGGATTATATAGATATTACGGCGAGATTGAATACGAAGTACGAACTTGAACAGCAGTATTTGTCGGTTTTGGATAAAGCGACTACGACTACCGAAATATTGGAGGTTTACAGTTATTTGCAAACGGTTCGTGCGGATATAGAGTCGCTTGAATCGAGCAAGCAGTATTATGAAAATCAAGCTTCTTATTCGACGATCAGCGTTTATATGGAGGAGAATGTTTCCGTGTTTGTGCCGACTCGCGATTGGAAGCCGATTGAAGTTGTGAAGACCGCTTTCCAAAATTGGATAAAATTCTTGGAAAAATGTGTGAACGGTATCATATGGCTTGCCGTTTATTTGTGGCCCCTTGTGATCGCTTGGATCGGGTGGAAGTTGGTGAGGAGGATTAGGAGGAGAAAGTAGGTCGTACAGCAACATTATTCTGAACGTGAGGTTCGCCTGTGTTCGCGAAATATACATCCAGGCTGTCTATGGTATCCCATTTTATATAATTCGTGTAAATGTTAAAATGCGCCCGTGTATTTTTAATCATTATTTTTATGATCTCTCGTATTTCCGATCTTGCCGATCATGTTGGTAAAGAAGTTACGATTCAGGGTTGGATGTATAACAAGCGCGGGAGCGGGAAGATTTATTTTTTGCAGTTGAGGGACGGGAGCGGGTTTGCGCAGGCGGTTGTTTCAGTGGATTCGGTTTCGGTGGAGGTGATGGCGAAAGCCGACAAACTACAGATGGAATCTTCTTGTAAAGTGACGGGGATGGCGACCAAGCATCCGAAGTTTGATGATGTCTTCGAGTTGCAAGTTACGGATATAGAAATTGTGCAGATTCCGCCCGAGGAGTATCCGATTTCGAAAAAGGAGCATGGGCCGGATTTTTTGCTTGACAATAGACATTTGTGGTTGAGATCAAGCAAGCAATGGGCGATTCAGAGGGTACGCGACATCATTATTTCGGCGGTTTATGATTATTTTCATCGGGAGGGTTTTATCAAAATAGATACTCCGATTTTGACGCCAAATGCGTGCGAGGGGGCGACGACTCTTTTTGAAATAAATTATTTCGATGAGGCGACGTTGTATTTGTCGCAATCGGGGCAGTTGTATCTTGAGGCGGCTACGATGGCGGTTGGCAGGGCTTTTGATTTCGGACCGACTTTCAGGGCTGAAAAAAGTAAAACCAAGAGGCATCTGACCGAATTTTGGATGATGGATGCGGAGGCGGCTTATGTTGAACACGAGGAGAATTTGAAAATTCAGGAGAATATGGTCGTTTTTATAGTTGAAAGATGTCTTGAAAAGTGCGCGAAAGAGCTGAAAATTCTCGAGAGAAATATTGAGCCTTTGCGGAAGATCAAGGTGCCGTTCAAGAGGCTGACTTATACCGAGGCGATTGAAGAACTGCATAAGAAGGGATCGGATATTAAGTTCGGGGAGGATTTGGGGAATGACGACGAAGTTCTTTTGACGCGCGACAGCGAGGCGCCGGTTTTTATTCATAAATGGCCGAAGGCGATCAAACCTTTTTACATGAAAACCGATCCTGCGAATCCGGAGTTAGTTTTGAATGATGACTTGATTGGGACGGAAGGGTCGGGCGAGCTTATCGGTGGGTCGCAAAGAGAGGATGATTATGAGGTTTTGAAGGCGGCTATTGAGAAGGAAGGATTAAAGGGGCCGGAATATCAGTGGTACCTTGATTTGCGCAAATATGGCGGTGTCCCGCACAGCGGATTCGGGTTGGGGCTGGAAAGGATGGTGAGGTTTGTTTGCGGATTTGAACATATAAGGGAGGCGATACCGTTTCCGAGGATGTTGTCGAGATTCAGACCATAAGGGGTGATTTTTTGTTGTCTCTCACTAGGTCCTCGCTTCCTATTTCGGGTATTGAAATAGGATCGCTGTGGAGTCGTTCGAGACAACAAAAAATTACCTGATGGTGGGGTTGTCTCTCGAGAGGTTTTGAAGGTGAATTTTTTCTTTTCCCTTGTTTCCCTGGGCAAAGTTGGGCAAGTGTGAAAAAGCCCCAGTTTTTCGAGGATTGTGCGATTTGACATATGTGGGCATCTAGCCTACCTACGCAGACCCGCCAGCGTGAGCTGGCGGATGAAGTGTGTCCCGCATCTTCTTGATGTGGTATCTTTTGGGCATGG
>Ga0209417_1000416_pt1 | contig 103812 bp, 75 predicted proteins | sample RifGroF2_FD_184002 | JGI IMG/M metagenome (GOLD analysis project Ga0209417, IMG submission 184002) | Groundwater microbial communities from Rifle, Colorado, USA - Groundwater F2 (SPAdes) (version 2) | ecosystem: Environmental > Aquatic > Deep subsurface > Groundwater | place: Rifle, Colorado... | reverse complement strand
TTCAAAGCCGCAATCGAAAATACAATAAAAAAAACGAAAACTGAAACAGGAAAAACGGAATTAAATAGTTTGTTAACTTTAAATTTTCAATTATATAAAAACGCAATTTATAACCGAGCGTAGTATAAAACAAAAAAGCCTTGAATAGCAAGGCTTTTGTCATTAAAAAAGTCGGGGTGGGCAGATTCGAACTGCCGACCTCCACGTCCCGAACGTGGCGCGCTAACCGGACTACGCTACACCCCGAATAATTTTCGTTTTATAAAACGCTGCAAATTTATTAATTTATGCTTGAAAGATACAAATTTTATAAATAAATTATAAAATTGTTTTTTTCTGAAACATACCTTTACAATACATACAAACAAGTGAGGACAACTTTATATAGGCAAGTGTGCGATTAGTCACTAATTGAAAAATTAATAAAACCTGATTAATAGGTATCATTAACAATTGAAGAACGGAAAGAACTTACAAAATTTTTAATTTCCACAAGCTTATCTTTATCGAAAGTAACATTCTTCAGTCGTTGTTCTTTATCGCTGAACTCATACCGGATATTAAGCTCCTCGAATTGTTTTTGCAGTTTAACAAGACTTGCATTTAACTTTTGAATGTCTTCATCAGGATACATTTTAAGCAAATCCAAAAGACTTTCAAGATACAATTTCTGCTGGAAAATTATATTGTTCAGATTGTTTGAATAAAAACTTGTAAACGTTTTATTTTTCATTAATTTTTCGTAATGATTAGTGAGCATATACAAACCTTCTATATAAAAACCAGCAATAATAATAAGCGAAACTTCTTCTTTCTGGGATTCAAATAATTTCCTGTCCATTTCATTTTGCAGGGTTAGCAAGGTATAAAAAAGAGAATCTTTATTTGTTATGAATTTTTTACATTTTGTGAGAACAGGAATGGTTCTGTTGTTCTGAAGATCAAGCTCGCGGGTTAATTTTTCAATCTTATCAAAGTAAATAAGCGATGCCTGACTATTGTCATATATCACGACATAAGTAAGATCAACTAAATGAATGCCCAGATTAATTGCTTTTGAAAAAGTTGAAACATAAGAAGTTTTATTATTTTTAGTTTCCTGAATGAATTCATCGGAATACTTAATATCTAATAATTTCAGGGCAGAAGTAATCTGAACCGGCGTGGGAACGGTATAAACAACAGCCTGATTGCTGTCTAAAAGCATTTCATTGTATGCATCCGAAGAATCAGAAATTCGCTCTGTAGTATCATTCTGACAAGATGAAATCAAACAAAAAGAAACGAGAATAACCAAAGCAGAAATGAAAGGCTTCAGAACCTTTTTTTCTGTATGCTTATATTTATTTCTTACAGATTGAATCATAAATTATTTAACTATTTTAGTTTGTGTTTTGGTTAAAGATCTTGCTATTAAAACGCCCGATTGAAAATAATCTGTAGGATTATATTTTACATTAATTCTTGTCTTATTTAATCCGGGAAGGTCAACAGGGACAACATTTCCCATAAAATCAAGCATTAAAATCTTTTTATTTCCTTTAGCAATTTCATCAAGTGAGGCTTTTGAAATATTACACTTTCCAATGCATGGCTCTCCTGTTATCAGCAACCCGGAAATATCAACTTTTGTATTATTTACAAGAAGTAAATCAAGATTATTATAAGTTCCATCTGATTTCTTTTGCTTTAACCGGTAAAAAAACTGCCCGGTAACAGAACAAGTATCAATAAAATTGTATACATTCTTTTCATTTTTTGATTTTCCTGCAACAAGAGCAAGCTCTTTAAATGCTATACCATTAAAACTTTTCTCAATTAAAAAAGAAACGGAATTACATTCTTTTTCTGCCTCCCATGAAAGAATAACCTTACTATCTATTTTTTCTCCTTTAAAATATTTTAACTGAAATTCCTGAGAAGAACCTAAATCTTTAACTTTTTCAGTTGGAGCACCACCCTGATTAGTTTCATTTAAGAAAGAACCAAAAAAAGTATTTTTAATAATAGCTTCATTTTTCAGAATAGTAAAATTACCTGCATGAAACAAAATGTGCAGTAACACAATAAAGGAAAAGATATATATATATAACAATCTCATATTTTCAGAGCGTAAATATATATTATATTATAAAAATAACCAAATTATGATAAAAAATGCGACGGGCAAACATCAGGAAATTGAATTTCTTCTTCTATACTTCCAAAACAATTTATAAAATTTATTATTCAGTTTCAAAAGAAGAATGACAAACAGCAATAAATTCAAAAACCATATAAGAAGTATGTTGAACAAAAATGTATCCATGTAAATGCCTGCAAAAGGTTTTCCCGAAGCGTAAAAATGCGCTCTTATAAAAGAAGCATCTGAATCTTTAAATACAGGATCTGCTTTTTGGATAAGAGTTTCTTCATTTTTAATAAGCATTTTTGTTATATTGTAGGAATTAATACAAAGCTGCGCCACTTTTTCATTGTGATGCTGCAACATCAATAAATTCAAATCCTCTTTACTTCTTAATTTTGCAGCTATTTTTTCTTTTTTCTTTCTGTAATGAGAATATTTATTTTTGCAATATGTATGCAATTTATCAAGGTAGTGCTGCCATTCGCTTATCTGCATGTAATTTTTTCTTTCCTTTTCAGGAGAATCAATTTTATATTTGGTCTTTAATTTATTTACTTCCTGAAATAAAAGATGATAATTTTTGCTAATCTGAGAATCTGTCAATGCGCTTTTTGTCGTATCAAAAACAGCCAACCTGTCTGTGAGTTCGGGAATAACAAAATTTAACAGATATGAGTATCGGCTCATATTTTTTTCTATTTCGAAAAAATGTTTTTCATAATTATTGTCTTTAAACTGCTTTACTATCAGAGCCTCATAAGCCCATCGCGAAATCATCATATCTCCAAGCAGTGGAACGTATTCATCAGAACCAATATTCTTATGAAGCTTATCGTAATCTACCACAACACCGCAAAATAAAATCTGGGGGATTAATATAATCGGGATTAAAATATAAGCTACAACATTGTTTTTAATTAAAGACGAAATGAGAAGACCCAGTAAATTGGAAAAAGCAGCAGCAGAAAAAAGAACGAGCCAATAATCGGTATACATTCCTTTTATCTCAAGAATTGAATTACCGATTAAAACATACAGCAAGGTCTGAAATGCAGAAATAATTAACAATAAAAACAACTTAGAAAAAAGATAAGCAGACCAGCTAAGCTTTAAAAATTCTTCTCTTTGCAAAATTCTTTTCTCATTGATAATTTCATTCACACTTAATGTCATTCCCATGAAAAGGGCAACGATAACACTTACAAAAATGTAAACCGGAATATTTTCATTACTTGCAAAATAATACACGTGCCCCTGCTCTTCAGACCAGATGTAATAGCGCGCAAAATAAGCAATAATGAAAGCCAGCAATGGAGCTTCAAGAATATTTATCAGCAGGTATTGAAGGTTGGTAATTTTGCGTTTTGCATCGCGAATAAAAAAAATCTTTGCCTGTTTCCATTTTGTTGCAACTTGCAAATTACTTAAAGGCAGCCATCCTGTATTGGATTCAATTTTTTCAGGAATAATTTTTTCTTTAAAAGCTTCTTTCCACTCATGAGGACTTATTTTACGGTATGATGTGGATCGTCCGTACTCATCCACAACTTTTGCATCAATAACATGAAGTATACTTTCGGGATTCAGATTTCCACACGATTCGCACTGTACGGATGCTGTATCTGCATACTGACTTACCTGTCGTATAAAAGTCAGCGCTTCCACCGGATTACCGTAAAAAACAGTCTCCCCTCCCCTGTCTAAAATGAGAATCTTGTCGAACATTTTATAAATATCCGACGAAGGCTGATGAATAGTCGCAAACACCAGACGACCATTAATCGCTAGCTCTTTCAGCTTATCCATTATTTTTACCGAATCCATAGACGACAAGCCAGAAGTGGGCTCATCAGCAAAAAGAACATAAGGTTCATGAATTAACTCTATTGCCAGATTTAAACGTTTGCGTTCTCCACCGCTTATAAATTTATTCAGAGGAGAGCCTACAGGAAGGTTTCTTATTTCATGCAGATCAAATGCTTTTAATGTTTTTTCAGCTTTCTGAATTATTTCATCTTCCGACAAATTATTAAAACATAATTTTGCATTATAATAAAGATTCTGGAAAACCGTCAGCTCTTCAATCAAAATATCTTCCTGCGCTACAAAACCAATAATACCTTTCATCTTATCAGTTTCACGGTAAACATTTACATCATTTATTTTGACAAGACCTTTAGCAGGAATAAGTTTTCCGCTTAATAAATTCAGAAGCGTAGATTTCCCGACACCGCTCACTCCCATAATTCCAATCAGATTTCCGGAACGTTCCGTTAATGAAAAATCCCTGATACCGTTTGCATTTCCTTTATACAAGTAGCTGACATTCTCTGCGCAAAAAGTAAGATTCAGAAAAGAAGCCGAATGAATAAACTTTTTAGAAATATCATTATAATATATAGTATTTATTTTTGGGCTTCTGATGGAAGAACCGGTATCAAAAAGGTAAACTCTTTCAGGCAGTACATTATGATTATTGAGGTAAATAATGTCACTCCCCATGTATTTCATGAAAAATACCGAAGGCTGGCTCAAGTATAAACAAAATATATTTCCTGAAAGATTTTCTGTTAAAAGAAACTTATCTGTTGTATCTTGTTCCTCCGTATTACAGCCTAGTGTAAGAACATCCTTACTTTTCTTGAAATCTGAATGAAAAACAAACTGAAAACAAATATCAAATTCGTGCTCCTCGATTTTAAAAACCTCCGCAACAGTCTTAACAAAATCAATTTCTTTATCTGTAACCGATTCGCCTCTTTTTATGAATTGCAATAATTCAATCAACACAATGTACTTCTGCGATTGCAACAACTGATCATTTATTTTACTGCAAATTTTCAGAAGCCTTATACCGTGAAACGACTGGCGTGAAGATTGATTTTTAATATCCCCATGATATTCGAAAATAAAACTATCAAAAACTTTCAGATAATAATCAACAAGATTTTGGGGTAAAAAACCTTTCAGGTAATCGCTTACCGAAAAACGGGAATCATCAGAAACCTGCTCCTTATTGACATTTGCAACAATAGCAAATAATTGGATAAGCGCACTAAGTAATGATTCGCTCATGGAAAATTAATTTTTTATAAAATGTAAATATAAATAAAATTAAGAATTAGGAATTGAATCTTGCAGTAAAAAGAAACATTGAACGTTTCCCTGACGATTTTATGTTTGAACTGAATAAAAACGAAGTTAAAGTATTGGAGAATAGTTCAAGGAGTCAAACTGGCACCTTGAATAGAGGAGGAAATTTAAAATATGCTTCTTTTGCCTTTACAGAGCAGGGTGTAGCCATGCTTTCAAGCGTATTAAATAGTGCCTGCAAGAAAACATCAATTTCATCGTTACGCTTGACCTGAAAAGTAGTCATGTACATTAGTACACTCCTAATTTTCAGGTCTTCGCAAGCCTTGAACTTGATGTTTTCTTATCAGGCACATACATTGTGAGCAAAAAACATGAGTTTTCTTGCTGGCACTAAATAGCAAACATGCTATTCAGGTAAATATTCAAATCATGCGGATATTTACAAAATTAAAGCAATATCTAGCTGATAACAAAGAAATACTTTTGGAACTCGAAAAGCTGAAAGCCAAATTAGGGGAACACGACAGGCATATTGATATTATTTTTGAAACATTAGACGAACTTATACAAAAGAAACAAGAACCAATGACACCGGTAGGTTATAAGAAATAATGCATCAGTTAATAAGCAGTGTTTCTAAAAAGAGCCACTCAGGAGACTCGAACTCCCGACCCGCGCATTACGAATGCGCTGCTCTACCAACTGAGCTAAAGTGGCTTTTTGTTTTGCAAAAATAATATTTTTTTAACAGAAATTATTTTATTGGAATTATTTCTGATGCTTCCGCATGAATAAGCGGAAGAAGCGCTGAAAAAACAGAGGGGTCGCCGTTGACATAAAATGTATGTTTCCCTTTTTTTGATGAAGGGTTCAATAAATCCCCTGAATGCAGCAAATCGGAAACCCTGCGTGCAATCGCAGGTGCCGGGTCAATAATTTCAGCTTTTCCTTCAACAATTTTTTCAATCAATGGAAGAAAAAATGAATAATGTGTGCAACCCAACACCAACTGGTCAACATTATTTGCAAGCATGGGTATAATATATTTTCTGAGGATTATTTCGGCTTCTGTAGAATTATGCTTTCCCTGCTCCACCAGTTCAACAAGACCTTCGCCTACCTGAATCATTATATTGCGATTCTCTGCCCATTTTTTTGAAGTTTCGCGAAACAAGCGACTCTGAAAAGTTCCCTGAGTAGCAAGTATGCCAATGTTTCCTGTTTTTGTATTTATCGCGGCTGGTTTCACGGCAGGCTCCATACCAACAAAATTTATCTTATATTTTTTCCGTAAATGATCAATTGCAGCTCCCGTAGCGGTATTACAGGCAACAACAATCAGCTTGACATTTTTCTCCAATAAAAACTCCACAATATTTTCAGAAAACGCTATAACTTCTTCCTGCTTTTTTACTCCATAAGGACAGTTTCGCGTATCAGCATAGTAAACACAATTTTCTAAAGGTAAAGAAATGACAATTTCCTTAAAAACAGAAAGACCTCCTGCACCAGAGTCAAAAATACCGATTGGGTTTTGTGATAGCATTCTTTTTTTGAGACAAAAATAATGTAAAAATAAAGACAATTTCATCCTTTCTTAATAAACTTTATAAATAATATTCTTATTTTTACATTTATTATTAAATAAAAAGTATTATTTTTGAAACCCATTTTTGAAATATATTAAGAAAAATAAATATTAATTAAATTCTATTTTTATGAGAAAATTTTTACTATCTTTTTCAGGATTATGCATGGCAATTATGTTATTAACATCTGCCAAAGCACAGGTAACTTTACCTGCTTATGAAGCATTCAATTACACAGTTGGTGATTCTTTACCTCCCGCGACCTGGTCAGGACTTAATTCAGGCGACCAGATTTTAATTGCAAGTGGTAATTTGTCTTATCCAGGATTTGCTACACCCGCCGGCAATAAAATATCTTTTGCAGGAGGAGGTCGCGATTATTTTTATGGGTTTACAACACAATATTCCGGTACAGTTTATTTTTCATTTATAATGGATGTAACTGCATTAGGTACTCTTGATGCTACCGGTGGATATTTCTTCGGTGTTTGTGATTCAGCAACTAATTTTGGAGCAACCATCTGGGCAAAACTGAATGGTACAGGTTATAATATCGGCATCAATTCCAGAACCACGCTTGCTAACGCACAGTGGGGAACTACCGTTTATGACATAAACACTCCGGTTTTAATCGTTGGTGCTTATGAAATCGTTTCAGGAGCGGCAAATGATATTGTTAAATTATGGGTAAACCCGGCTTCTGGTTCATTCGGAACAACTGCGCCTACACCTGATATTACTTATACGAATACAGGTACAGATCTTATTTCTCTTTCAAGAGTATTTGTAAGACAGGATTCGAATAATGAAACGCCCAATATTGATTTTGACGAAATGCGTGTAGCTACAAATTGGGCAAGCGTTACACCAGCTGGCATAGCAGTTATTCCAGTAACTTCAATTACTGTTACTGGTGCAGGAAATGCTACCACTATTACAACAGCTGCCGGAACATTGCAGATGAATGCTGCCATATTACCAGCTAATGCTACAAATCAAACTGTAACATGGTCTATTACCCCAACTACTGGTGTTGCTTCTATCAGTACATCTGGTTTACTAACAGCTATAGCAGACGGAGTAGTATCTGTTAGAGCTACAGCTAATGATGGTTCTTCTGTTTTTGGCACAGTAGACATTACTATTTCAAATCAACCTGCATTTGTACCTGTTACCGCTATTACAGTTACGGGTCAGGGTGGAGCTTCTACTATTACAACTTCAGGTGGTACATTGCAAATGAGCGCAGCGATTACTCCCGCAAATGCAACGATTCAAACTATTACATGGTCTATGACTCCAACAACAGGAATGGCAACTGTAAGTACATCAGGTCTTGTAACTGCTCTTGCTAACGGCAGTTTAACTGTTAGGGCAACTGCTAATGATGGTTCTAATGTATATGGTGAAACAATTCTTACATTATCAAATCAGGGACCTGCACAAGTTTCTATTTACAACATTCAGTACACAACAAATGTTTTAGGAGATTCTCCATATAAAGATTCAACAATTACCACTAGCGGTATTTGCACTGGTACATATTCAGGAGGTTATTTCCTTCAAGATGGAAACGGAGCATGGAATGGTGTTTATGTTTATGATAATGTACATCACCCGGTTTTAGGAGACAATGTTACTGTTTCTGGTCTTGTTGATGAATATTATAATCTTACAGAAATAAAGAACGTTACTACCTATGTTGTTACTTCACAAGGAAACCCTCAACCTACTTCAGAAATTGTAACTACAGGAGCTGCAAAAAGCGAACAGTACGAAGGTGTTCTTATTAAAGTTCAAAGCGCACGTTGCAATTATTATAATGCAACCGGCTGGTGGGAAGTTCTTCAGGGAACAGATACTTTAACAGTTGATAAATTATTATACACTTACGCTACTCCTATTGTAAATAATTATTATGATGTTACTGGTGTAATTTATTACAGTTTTTCAAAATACAGGATTGAACCACGTGAACTGAATGATATTTTTGTTAACACGGGTATAGAAAGTGCATCTCAAAATGCAGGTATTACAGCATATCCTAACCCTGCCAGCGATGTAATTACTGTTACCAACCTGAAAAATAATTCAATTGTTGAAATTTCAAATATCCTTGGTCAGAAAATATCAGCTTATTCAAATGTTAAATCTACTGAATTAGCTCTTGACCTATCAGGTTTGAACAATGGTATATACTTTATTTCTGTTAAAGAAAACGGAAAAATAGCGAAGACTATAAAAATCTCGAAGAAATAAATAATTTGAGAAGAAGATTTAAAAGAGGCTGGCACTGACAGCCTCTTTTTTTTATTTAAAGATAGTGTACCGCATTCCGGGAACATCCATGATTAATGCAATACGTTTATTGTTTTTATCGTAAACCGCAATAAATGCATCATCAATTTTATATTTTTCCTTACACTTCATTTGAACTTTGGCAGCATCTTTAAGGACTTTGTTATTACTGTCGAATAAATTACTGCCTCCTTTATTATAAAATTTCTTTTTGATAATAAATTTGTTCAATTCGCCCTCTTTTTCAATGTAAACAGGATATTCATCAAAATTATATTTATTGCGGAATTGCTTTTTAGTTGAAATCTTTGTAAAGGCTCCTACCTGAACCACACAATACGCAATTTCAGATTTAATTTCACGGGTAATAGATTCAATTTTATCTGAAGAATTTTTTACTTCTACTTCGTTTTTCGTATCTGATAAAACCTCTTTTTTCTCTTCTTTTACTACATCAGCAACTGTTTCAACCTCTTTAGCAGGAATTGTATCAGCAGCAATTTCTTTCTGCACAGTATCCGATATTAATGAATCATTTTTCTCTGCAATTTCTTCTTTTATTTCTTCAGGAATTGATTCGGTGTAGATATCAAAACCCCCATTACCCGGTCTGTTTGACGAAAAATAATATTTGTTATTCATATCTTTTACATAAAAAAGATCATCGTAAGGCGAATTAATCGGAAAGCCTAAATTTTCTGGCTTTGTCCATTGCATATTTCTAAAATAAGATTTGAAAACATCATATCCACCGCAAGAATTATGACCTTTGGATGAAAAATAAAGTGTGTCGCCCATAATAAAAACGCCTTCTTCGTCATACTCTGTATTTACAGGCTTTCCAAGGTTTGTAAGTGACTCCCATTTGCCTTTTTCATTTTTATGAGTGATATAAATATCTTTCCCGCCAACCCCACCCGGAATATCGGCAACGATAATTATCATTTTACATTTCGGGCATAACCAGCCTGATGTTTTTGAAAAATCTGCATTTAAATTCAGGTATCTTGGGATAGACCATTTTCCATTCTCATAATTTGTTTCAAGAATATTAAGATTTTGAAATAAAAGAATGCTTTTCCCGTCCGTTGAGCCTCCTGCTACTGCAAAATGCTGATCGAAATCTGAAAATCTTGATACTTCTGGTTTCTTCCATTCATTATTAACTAAAGAGGATTTAAAAACACTTTCAAAATATTTCTGATCTTTTAAATCTGTAGTTGTTGCTTTAACATGCCGACGTGAAGTAAACAGCATGGATGAATCTGCTATAAAAACACAGGAATGGTCATCGTATTCAGAATTTATGTTTTTTACAGGTTCAACTGAAAACAAATTTAGCGTAATATTTTCAGCATTTCTGCACTCTTCTATTTTTTTCCTTACAACATTTTTCAATTCATCAGATTCGTTTGAAGAAATTTCAGATAGATATTTTTCATAAAAAAAAAGAGCCTCACTCCACGCTGCATTATAATGAGAGGCAAGTCCAAGATAATAATTCAATTCAGGAAATTCTTTTTTCGCATCTGTTGATAAAGCAAAAACTTTTTTAAAAAATGTAACAGATGCAGGTTTATTCTCTGTATTCAGATAAGAAAACCCGATTTTAAAATTCAATTCCGCATTATCGGGATTGAATTCATTAGCCTGAAGAAAAAAAGGAATAGCTTCGTTGTAACGTCTTGTGTCGAAAAAATAATTTCCCTTCTCGTATTGCCGGACTGCTATTTTAAATTCTTTTTTTTTGTCGGGGAAATTCTTTTTAGAAAAATCAATATTCTTTACCGGTTCTCCGTGAAGGAATAAAGTGAAGAAAAATATTATGTAAGGGTATAGAAGCATTTATACAACTCTTTTTTTAAATAATATTCAACCCTTTCAGGGTTGTGGTATCCGTTTTATTATAACCATCGGTAAAACCGATGGTTATTTTATATTAAAGGCCTTCGGACTTTTTATTACAATTGAGCAACTTTAGGTTTCTGTGGATTAATTTTGTAACCCAGAATAATTTCGTGCGTACCATTGGCATAATTTGTCAATCCTGAAATCATATAATCATAAGCATATCCAACAATAATATTATCCTTGCTGAAACCGAAAGATGCGCTGATTGCATCGTCTGTTCTGAAAGAGGCTCCTATCCAGACATAGTCATATTTAAACTTTGCGCCAATATCTACCTGAAAAAAGCTTTGTGGCATATATTTTACCAATACATTTGGTTCAACAGAAAACTTATCGTTTATGATAAAATTATATCCTCCATGAACTAATAAATGCGTAATCTGTTTTTGGTCAAGAGTAGAAACCATCATGTCAATTTTTCTATTCAAAAGTTGTAAAAAAGAAATTCCGATATAAGCTTTTTCTGTATAAAAACAAGTTCCAAAATTAAAATCAGGAATAATCATTTTGTCTGAAAGGCGCACGAGCAGCGGCTCTTTAGGATTTTCAAAACTTACCTTATTCTTATCAATGGCATACTGGTAAATAGAACCGGATAATCCGAAAGATAATTTTGCACCAGATGCGCTTACAGGAATATGATACGCATAGGCAATTTCAGCACCCGATTTATCTAATGGACCGGTATAATAGCTGAAAAGCTTCACTCCAACTCCCACTCTGCGTGAAATAATTCCATGCGCACTCAGGTTCTGGAAACGCGGTGCATCATTAAATCCTGTCCAGTATTGTTTATATGAAAATAATACCGGAATATACGACTCACTACCGGCAGTTGCAGGATTTACAGCAAAGCGATTATGAGAGTGCAAGCTGAATTGTGTAAGTTGCTGCGCAGATGCTACAGTGCTTGCGATTAGAAAGATTAGCAGAAGTGGTTTCATTACTTTTATATTAATGTGAGACGTGCGTGCTACGTCTTTACTTGAGATTATGTGAGACATACGTGTACGTCTTTACTTAACGATAACGTGAGACGTAGCATATACATCTTTACTTGACAATAGTAACGGCACCTTTGTACGGTTTATAGCGACTATCGCCAAGAGTTACAACATAATAATATGTTGCAGCCGGAAGAGACTCGCCACTAAAAACACCATCCCAGGGAACCGAATATCCTTTTGATTTAAAAAGTTCCTGACTCCATTGATTGTATATTAAAACTTCGCATGCAGGATACAAATGAATATTTTTAATATTCCAGACATCATTGAAACCGTCGTTATTTGGAGAGAAGCAGGTATAAATTTCAATACAATCAATATCCGGTACGTTTACAATAAAAGTATCTATTAATTGGCAATTATTAGCATCTGTTATAGTAAACATATAAGAACCTCCGTCCAGATTATCAATAAAATTTTCTGTTTTGGAATTTGACCAGAGAAGCTGACAAGGCTGTGTTGCATTATCAATATAAGAAACATTTATCATTCCATCATGCTGATCGCGGCAAGAAACATCTGTAACCTCTACATCTGCAAGAATTCCTTTGAATGGCTCAAGAATATCTATACTTTGTCTTACAGAACAACCATGCGCATCACGAATTACAACCGTATAAGTTCCCGCGGACAGTCCAGTAACAGTAGACCCTGTTAGACCATTTGACCAGCTATAAGAAAATCCGCCGGAACCACCCTGTGCCCATGCAGTAATAGAACCGGAACTTCCTTTTTTACAAATATTATTTACATGCGTTTCACCGGCAGAAATTGCAGAAGGAGAAATCAGTTTATATTGTTTTGATATGGAACAACCAATACTGTCGGTAATTGTAACATAAAACGTTTTTACATTTAAAGAATCTACTATAGACCAAACGCTTGCAGTATCTGTAAAAACAGAATCTGTCATGTCCCAAACAAAGACATAGGGGAAAGTTCCGCCTGTTGCTGTTATATTGATAATCCCATCGCCACCCGCCCAGCACGAAATGTTTCTTATTGTATCTATAGTTGTTAATTCCTGATCAGTTTCAACAATTGCTTCAGCGTAAGCAGGGCAGCCCAAACTGTCTGTAACTGTAACGGCATACATTCCTTCTTCAATATTCAACATTGAAGTGCTAACTGCCCCGGAAGCCCACGAATAGCTATAAGGTGGCACACCTCCACTGACCGTTGTTTGAATTTGTCCATCTGCCTTCCCGCTGCATGATGTATTGTGGGGAAATAAATTTAAAATAACAGGAGTATTATCGGGTAAAAAAACTGAATCAATTTCCTGACCCCCGGAATGCGTTAAAGTAAGATAATAATAGCCTACAGACAAACCTTGCAAAACATTTGTATCGGCAGCACCCGGAACTGACCATTCATAATGCAACGGAGGCATAGCACCTGTAACATTAACCGTTATTTCTCCATTTAGACCGCCATAACAAACAGGAGAAGTAATATTGTAAGTGAATACAACCTGTGCGCTCAAAGAAAAATGAATAAAAAAAACAAGTATAAAAATTAAAATTATTTTCATAATCAATAAATTTACAGTAAAAATACGTATCCGTTTTATCAAAAAAAAGACAGTTTGTAAGAAAGAAATCAACGGCTTTATTAACAACAAAAAACGCAAGTACCCTTGTAAAATAGGAGTTCTTGCGTTTTCAAGCTTTAACTATAAAATAAATTAACTATTCGTCTTCTTCAGATTTCTTCTTTTTCTTCTTGCCTCCTTCTTCTTCCTCATCCTCCTCCTCTTTAACATCTTTAGTATCTGTTTCCATTCGTTTTAAAAACTTCTTGACCTGTCCTTCTGTAGCAATATAATATCTATAAGGCGCTTCACCTTTTTTCACATCAAGAGAGAGTTTGTCTTTCTTTGTTTCAGTTATGGCACGATTAAATTCCCCATCACTCGACAATGCAAGCATTTGCCCGGAACGGTATGTAAAGAAAAACCAGATATAATCATTAACTTTAAGATACATTGTAAAAATATCTCCTCCTCTTTTCTTTTCGATTTCAATATATCCGTCAACGAATTTATTAACCTGCTTTTTATATATTGTTCCGATACCAATTAAATCAGTAGTTCTGTAAGATCGTGTTGAAGGATTCCATTTTAATTTTACATCAGGAAATATAATATATTCTTCTAGTTCATCCGGGTATTTTTTTAAATTTCCGAGTGCAACCTGAGCAATCCATTTTTCAGATTTTTCAACCCCAATCATCTCACTAATAGCTTTGCTGTAAAGCCTACTACTTAAATCTACTCCTTTCAAACCTTCTGCCTCGGTAATAATATCAGTAAGTTTTTTCAAAGAAGTTTCATTAAAATAAAATTGCATCGCGAGTACAATTTCGAGATCAGCTTCTCCTATTTCATAGTCTTTCGTGATAGTTCCAATCGGACTTAATTTTAATTGCCCGAATTCACAACCGAAATTCATTTTACCTTCTCCATAGGTATTACAAATTGACCTGTGTATATGCAGATAATTACCGGGCATATTCATTTCAGTAAGCTTCTCTTTATTTGAAATTTTGTATTTACTATCTGATTTATCGAAAAACAAAAATCCATTCGCGCTTAGTATAGGAATATCACTTACACTTTTTGGTCTTGTTAAAAATGCATTGTAAATGTTCATGGAATCAGCTTTAACAGGGAGCATAAGCGCAGCAATCATTTTATTATTATTTATGCTGAATAAATCTTCGGAAACAGGAATATAAATTTCATTAGGATTAATTTCAGCGGAGAAACGGAACCAGTCAGCTCCAATTTTTTCGCAATCATGTTTGATTTTTACAGACCCTGTAAATGTTAAATACTCTTTACTCGCGAATAAGTCTACAAGACCCTGATATTGGTAATTTGGACTCAGGAAAAAATTATCAGGTTCAATAATACGACCTTTTGCAAACGTTTGCATGGAAGTATCCACTTTAATTTCAGAGAAGTGAATTTTAAATTTTTTCTCTGTTTCGTCGATATAATCGTAATCTCCGAGTGCAGAATACTTCTTGGCACCAAAAATATTAACAGTAGAATTATAAATTGTATGAAATCGTGTAGCATTGTTAGCTATGATTTTTGCTTCCTCAAGTGGTTTTATCACTGCTCTTTTTTCGATAATAACAGGTTTTTCACTCGGATAAACTGTGGCATCGGCAACCTTGATATATTTCACATCATAAGCTGTTATAATACTTTTTATCAAATTAAATCGTGCTTTTGGCGAAACAAACCATAGCGAATCCTGGTCGGGATGTACAGAAATAAATTTCGGTCCTTCAATTTGCACATCCTGCGCTTGTGTTGGGTCAGCATTTGGATCCTGAATCTGCTCTTTTCCTTTTTTAGAATCAACGCTCATTTCAATTTCAGACTTGTCCATATACCAATTTATCTGATCCATGAAGCAGATGTATTGGTTCTTTGGGAATTCAACAAAAGAAGCATCGCCATTGGATTTGAATCTTCCTACGCGTTCAGAAAAATCGACATGCGCATTAACATTATCTGTTTTGAACGCAAGATCGCCCAAATCCAAAGATTTTAACTCGAAAGCAGCCGTATCAGAATCAATTATATTTTCTTTAAAATAAAATAATTTTGAAGATAATTTTGAAGACTCAATATCTATTCTACCCCAGCCAGTCAAGCCTGTAGGCTCAAGCTTTAGAGTTCCATGATGATACGCCTGTTTTTCATATATAGTAAGAGGCTTTCCCCTGTCTGTTATAAAAAGCTGATCTTGGTAGGGCATCCAGTGAATAAAAGCATTATCCGATTCCACATGGGGATATTCAGGCGCACCACCCTGCTTGGTATTAATAAAATGTTGCGCAATGGTATTCATAGAATCGGGGTAATATATAAAATCATCAGAAGTAGTTGTTGATGTAATATAATGGAACGTACCAGAGCCTCTGAGTCCTTTATTACTAAGATTTATATCGTTTTTAAAAACCCCTTTTCCTCCATACATGGGATAACCCTCGGCAGGAGATTTTCTAGTAAAACCTAATGAATAATCTGGCTGGAGTACCAGTGTTTCATCAAACTCAGGCAAAATTCCGGCAGAGGAGAAATGACCTTTAAATTTAAGATTTTTATTTTCAAAATTATCAAGACTGTCAATGGAGTAAGGAAAAATCTGAAAATAAAATTTATCCCTTGCGTATACTCCGCCCTGAATACTTTTACGATCGTAATACACATAAGATTCCTTCTCGCAGTTAAAAGTTGGGTATTGGGGAAGAACTTTTGCTCCAGATTTATTAAAAGGTCCGTCAATCATAAGATTTCCACGAATGTTTTCAACAGTGCTTCTTACAATAACGTAGAGGGGTCTGCCCATCGCATCAACCTTATCTGCCTGCGCAAGAATATGCAAAGAGTCGCAGTTGGTAAGATTTATCTTAAACGCATCATAATCGAAAGAATGGTTTTTCCCGTAATACTGAAACCTCCCGGCTCGTATCCTTCCATCAAACTCAATGTATCGATTTTTCTTCATGAGAATTTCATTCGGATAGGGGAAAACAGTAACATTTTGAGAGTCGCTCAACTGAATCTGTTTGATACCATAAATTTTTAAATCAAAATTTAAAAGATTCATCTTAGCATTCTCCATTTTATTCACGTAAGAATTAATTTTAATAACATCGTAATCACGTTTTTTTCCTCTTGATTCTATATACTCAAATAAGCGATCATTGCAAGTTACAAGACGAGTATCAGAATCGTAATGAATAAGATTGATATAAGAAAGACTCAGCAACATTTGTAAAACCTGAGCTAAAGAATAACCATAATCTGCGGCAAAATCATCAGCATAAAATTCCCGGGACATCATTTTTTCAGAAAATTTCTGCACAGCATGACAGGGATGCACTTCGTCATTATAGGCAAGCAAATCCCAGGTAAGAAGGTCAAAAAGATTTAAAGACTGAAAAAAAGTTTTATAATCGCCGGATAAAGTACGCGTCATTTTCAGCTCCATTCGCGGCTCATCAGTTTTCCACTCAATAACTTCAACGCCCATTTCAATTTTATGATAGGTGTTTATGAAAGGACTTTTTGACATTCCTTCATCGGCTCTGACAAGCTGTACTAATTTTTTATCTGCAAAATATTTAAACATCAGGCTGGGATGGTATAAAGAATCCTCAACCATTTGAAAAGCAATAGCAGTATTATTCCCTACACATAAAGTCGGCTTGATTACAAAACTTTTTGAGCGGGCAATCAGAAAAACGGAATCTTTTTTATAAATAGATAAAATTGCAGGCTCTTCCCTTGTTCCGAAACCAATAAATTTAGAGCCCTCCATTGAAAATCCTCCATCAAAATCAACTCCTTCATAAATTTTCGGAATTTTAAATCGCTTGGTATAGGTGTTAAATTTCGGATACGTTGCTTTTTCAGGCTTTGTTACATCAGCCATAACTTTTTCTCTTAATTTCCCAGGTAAGGGTTCTTTAAAATATTTGTTATAAAAATAAAAAACAGAATCGGCTTCAAATTCAGCTTTTGCAGCATTAATTGTATACTTTGTAAGGTTTGCAAACATTTCATCCTTTTCAAATCCTGCACGCTCCCAAGTAATTTTTCCGTTTACACCTTCCCAACGATAGTGCCTATCAAATGGATAATAGATGCCACTTGTATTGTAAATAATGGAACTGCTGTTTTTTGCAAAACAAATCAAAGTTATTTCGTCAAAAACTACTCTCATTATATTTTTACTGTCAGCCTTTATTTTATAATTTGGCTTATCGCTCTTCCATACAATAACAGGGTTGGGGCTTTCAAAAATCGGAAACTTATAAATAATATTTTCGGCTAAAAGATTCGAGCTGAAAGCAAGAAAATATTCAATTTGTTTTATTTTATATTTGTCATCTTTAAGAAGATTGTTTAATATTTTTTTCCAATCTGAATAGTTTTCCTGTCCTATTGTAGTACCTTTCAATAGCTGAATACATAAAATGTAATCTTTAATATGAGGAAACGGAACAGCTCTTTTTGACTGAAGATTGCTCAAATCATTGACGATTTTTTTTCTGTCTTCCATGCTTAATTCGATCCAGAATTTTTTTAAATCGGGAATCAATTTTTGTGTTTCTTTTTTATGCCCGCCTTTACTCATGAAACGACTAAATTCTTTAATAAACTTAACAGAGTCAGTCGTAAACGTTTTTATATTCTGGGCGTCAGAATCAGAAAAAAGAAAAAAGAAAAAAAGAAATGGTATGATAAAAATAATTCGAATCATTTCAATTTAATATTTACGGAAAGATAAAACAATCCAGTTTGAATTTCCACTGATAGTTTCAAAAGTCAGAAAATGTTCGGAACACAGCTTCTCTATTGCATTTCTGTCTTCAGAATAAAAGCCGCTTAAAAGCAATACCGCATTTTTACGCATGGCATTTGAATAAACAGGAATTTGCTCAAGCAATACATTTCTGTTAATATTGGCAATAATCACATCAAATGCTTCTGAATGGTTCACGAGTTCTATTCCACCCGTAAAAATATTTATATTCTGAACTTTATTTAATGATACGTTTTCAACAATATTCTCGTAGCACCAATCATCAATTTCGATTGCAGTAACAGAAGCAGCGCCCAGCATTGATGCGGCAATTGACAGAATCCCAGTACCAGAGCCCATATCAAGTACATTCTTGTTCTCAAAATTCATTTCAACCATTTGCTCCAACATCAGGCGGGTAGTAGGATGATGACCTGTTCCAAAAGACATTTTAGGTGTTATCAGCAAGTCAAGTTTGTATCCAATCTTTTTTTCATGAAATGGCGCACGTATTTGATAAAAATTTTTTATGTAAACAGGTAGAAAATTCTTTTCCCACTCCTCGTTCCAGTTCTTTTTTTCTACTCCTGAAAAAGAATATGTAAACTGAAAATCTATTGATTTCTGAATTTCGATAACAGCTTCTGCTGAAAAAAAAGATTCAAGAATATATGCTGCAATGCCATTTTCAGAGTATTCAAAACTATCGTAGCCTATATCGCCAAGAAGCGCAGTTAGTATTTCCTGTTTTTCTTCTGTGGGTAATTCTAGTGAGCAAATAAGTTCTATGTAATCCATTTTTTAGTAATTTGTTGTTGCACGTTGCAGGTTGCAGGTTGCAGCCGTAGACTGAGCGCCTGCCTGTCCGGTAGGCAGGGAGTCGAAGTCAAGGTTGCAAGTTGCAAGTAAAATTAATTGATTCTTCATTTTTTAAAACGAAGTAATGATTGTATAAAAATCAGCTGCTTTAAGAGATGCGCCACCAATAAGACCTCCGTCAATATCTGCTTGTGCAAATAATTCGTTTGCATTTGCAGCATTGCAACTACCACCATATAAAAGACTGGTTTCATCTGCAATCTGTTTTCCGTATTTTTCGGTAATCAGATTCCGTATAAACGCATGCATTTCCTGTGCCTGCGCCGGACTTGCAGTTACGCCAGTACCAATAGCCCAAACAGGTTCATAAGCTATTATTATTTTTGAATAGTCATCTGCACTCAAATCAAATAGTGCTTCGCTGATTTGTGATTTTATCACTTCAAACAATTTGCCTTCCTCGCGTTCTTTCAAAACTTCTCCGCAGCAAAAAATGGGTGTGATTCCTGCCTGCAATGCAAGTTTTACTTTTTTATTAAGCATTGCATTGTCTTCGTGATAATACGACCTCCTTTCGGAATGGCCGATTAAGCAATGCGAAACTCCAATAGATTGAAGCATAGCAACAGAAACCTCTCCGGTAAAAGCGCCTTTCAGTTCGTTCGCACAATTCTGAGCCGATACTTTTATAACACTATTTTTTGTTACATTAATAATTTCAGATAAATGAGTAAAGGGAGGAGCAATAATAACATTTGCTGAACCAATATTTCCATCATGAATTAATTTCTGTAACTCATTTACCAAAGCAATACCTTCCTGAATCGTGGTATTCATTTTCCAGTTTCCGGCAACAATTTTTTTTCTCATAATTTTAGTTTTTTACTTTATGCAAATATAATGATTACTATTTAAATTACGAATTACGAATTACGAATTAGAAATACAATAGAAATACAATAGAAATACAATTGTACATCTACTGAACATCTACTGAACATCTATTGTAGCACTATTGAACATCTACTGAACATCTATTGTAGCACTATTGAACATCTATTTATTTTCTATTCTATAAAAACAATCAAACAAAATATACAATCCCACCGCAGTTATCCTTTTCTGCTCCGGTAACTGAAGAAAGGCAATTATTAATTCCGAGATAACGTAAAAGCCCTAGCAGCGCAAAAATCAAAGCTTCTTTGAAATCAACAATCTGAGAATCCGGAATAATAATTTTCACTTTTGTTTTCTTTTTTAACAGTTGTATTAAATATTTATTATGCGCTCCACCGCCTGTAATCAAGACCTTTTTAGCAGTATCAGATCGCATGGTTTTTGAAATCTGGCAGGCAATATGCTCGTATATTGTTCTCAATTTATCTTCTACAGAAATATCAGATTGTAAAACATGAGGTAAAAAAATATCTTCTAACCACTCTCTGCCTAATGATTTTGGAAATTTCGCTGAATAAAAATCAAGTGAATTTAATTGAGATAATAATTTTTTATTTAATTTTCCTTTTTCTGCAAAATGACCATCCTTGTCAAAATCTAATCCCAGATTATTTGCAAGCAGATTAATAATTATATTTACAGGGCAAATATCAAACGCGATACGTTTCTTTTTGTCCTCAAAAGAAATATTGGCAAAGCCACCAAGATTGAGGCAATAATCGTATTCGGAAAATAAAATCCGGTCGCCAATAGGAACTAAAGGAGCTCCCTGCCCACCAAGTGCAACATCCAGTGATCTGAAATCGCAAATTGTTGTAATGCCACTTGCAGCTGCAATACTAGCACCGCTTCCAATCTGGCAGGTTATTTTTTTTTTAGGCTGATGAAAAATTGTATGTCCGTGTGAAGCTATGAAATGCGCTTCCAGCTTATTCTTATTTAAAAATTCTTTTGCTAAAGACCCGGTGTGTTTTCCAAAATAATTAGAAAAATCAATCAATTGAAGAGCATTGAAGCTTGAAGCAATTTTCAATTGTTCTTTCATTTCTGATGAATAAGAAAAAGTCTCAGCCTGATTAATTTTCCAGTCAGAAATTGAGTTTTCAGAATCAAGATAAAAAGAACAATGAGCTATATCCAATCCGTCTAAGGAAGTTCCAGACATTAAGCCAAGTATATTAAATCGTTTTTTCTTTTTCATTTTGTAATAATAGTATAAAACAAGACATCCATTATTTGAATTACAAAAGTAAAAGTGAGATTTTTTTTTCTTTCAATCAAAAAAATTTTTAATATTTAAAATAATTCTTATAATTGTAAAAAAAATATGTAACAATATCATTTTTTCAAGATTATTACGTATTTTTGTATTTTATTGTTAAATTAATGGGCTTTAATCCAAACGATTGGTACAATTCGGTAAAGAAGGAAAACACGTTGTTTGCTTATAAAGGTGCTATTTCTTCCGAAAAAATCGGAACTATTCTTGAAACAGTTGATAAAAAACTGTCAGAAAAGAATGAAAGCAATAAATTAAAAAGAAAATTTTATAACGTTCTTGTAGAAAGTTTGCAAAATATCTATCATCACGCAGAGCCAATAGATTCACAAACTATTGAATTCAGCGATGATAAGGAAATGAAGGAAAGCAAAAAATTCGGAATGCTCATTCTTAATCCCAGCAATGTGGGGTATAAAGTAATACTTGCGAATTTTATTAAAAAGCACAAACTTCAGATGTTGAAAGACAGAGTTGATCAGCTCAACGCGTTAGATTCGGAAGAAATAAAAGCGCTGTATAAACTAGTGCTGAATAATCACGAATTTTCGAACAAAGGAGGCGGAGGGCTTGGAATAATAGATATAGTAAAAAGAACAGAATCAAAGCTGGAGATAGAAGTATTCCCTTTTAATCAGGAATATTCTTTTTGTAGCACAAATATAAACGTGTATTAAAGTATAGTAATTAATAAATAAATTAAATTGTATGGAACCAATTTCAATTGAAGGAACCCAAAAAACTCCAACTGTAAATTTTAATCATGAAACCGGAAAAATTGAAATTAAAGGAAGATCAATTCCTGAAAATTCTATTGAATTCTACAAACCTTTGGTTGATTGGCTGGAGCAATATGGTGCTGCGCCACAGAAATTAACTGAAGTAAATGTTCAGCTTGAATATTTCAATACCAGTTCCTCAAAATGTATTCTTGATGTTTTCAAAAAATTAGAAGCTATTTACAAAGGAGGAAATGAAGTTGTTATCAACTGGTATTACGAAGAAGATGATGAAGATATGCTGGAGGCTGGTGAAGATTATCAATCTATCATCAAAATCCCTTTCAAAATGATTGAAATAGCTGAGTAAAAGTTTATTTAAAACTTTTTGGGGTTAAAATAAACCTTTTACCTACGCATAATATTGATGTTAGCAGGATATTTCCTGCTTTCTTCTTTAGTGAACATAAAAACTTAAAAGTCCAAAATAAATTTTGTTTGTATACCAAAAAGGGCGGAAATAATTACGCTCTTTTTTATAATACATTGAGATAAGATTATATAAACTAAAATTGTGATAATACTTTTTATTATATTTTAATTCCCACAATTGTAATATCATCAACCTGCTCATTATTACCTTTCCATTCATTTAAAGCATCAATCAATAACTGTTTTTGCTCTGACAAACTTAAATCTGAATTTGCTAATAACAATTTTTTTAAATTTTTAGATAAAAACTTTTTATTTTTAGGACCTCCAAACTGATCCTCAAAACCATCACTTGAAAGGTAAAGAATATCTCCTCTTTGCAATTGAAAAACATAATCTGCAAAAGAGTTCATTGTTTCATGTATTCCTATCGGCATTTTTGACGGTTTAAATTCAATCAGGCATGACTCATCATTATTAATAATATTAACGTTAGATAAGCCATTCACTTCAGTTGAGCATTTATCATTTTTCCGAATTAACCATAAAGGGTTATTTGCGCCAGCAAAATGCATTGTGTAAGTTTCTAGATCAACAGCAATAAAAACAATATCCATTCCATCTTTTTGTTCACCGGTCATGCCCTTTTGCTGTAGAGATTTTATAACATATTCTCTTAACTCATTTAAAACGCTTCCTGCTGTTGTAATATCTTCTCTGGCTACAATTTCATTCAGAAAAGATATCCCCAACATACTCATAAATGCACCAGGAACACCATGACCAGTGCAATCTGCAACAGTAACCAACAACCAATTTTTTCGAATGATAGTCCAATAAAAATCTCCGCTAACAATATCTTTAGGCTCGAATAAAATAAAATAATTGGCAAGAAACATTTCTGTTAAATCATCAGCAGGCAGTACTGCTTTTTGAATTCTTCTTGCATATAATATACTATCTTTTAATTCTGTATGAATTTCTTCAATATGTTTTTTTTGAGTTATTACAATTTCGTGTTGCCCTGCTATTTCATCGCGTTGCGCTTCAATTTCCTCTTTCTGTTGATTCAGAATTTCATTTTTCTGATCAACTAATTTTTTTTGATTTTCTATAATTCTCTTTTGTCTTCGAGTAATACGAAGCCTTTGAATGATAAAAATTGTAAATATAGCCAGAAGTGCCAAACCGGCAATTATTGAAAAAATAATAATTTGCTGTCTTTTATTCTCAAGAACCTGTAATGCTTTTTCTTTTTCGAGGAGATCAATTTTGAAGTCGAACTGCATTTTCGCTGCATGGGTCGAAAGCTTTTTAAAATTATTTATATCATTTAACCTGTCTTGCGCTTCTTTAAATTTTTTATAAAAAGACAAAGAGTTAGTTAAATCTCCCTTTCCTTCATAAGAAACAGACAATAAATAAAAAATGCTCTGCTTATAATAATCCGACTTTAAATCTTCAGCAAGGGTTAAACTTTTATCTAAATACTGTAAAGCATTGTCATACCTTTTCTGATATATATAAACTTGAGCAATCTGATTATAAAAAAGGATTAATGTCGCTTTCTGATTTAGTTTCACAGCTACATCCATTCCCTCTTTTAACAAATCCAAAGCTTTATCATATTCTTTTTTCTCTGTAAAAATTATACCTGCATTCAATTTTCCAGATGACAATCCTGAATCATTACCAATTTCATGAGAAATTTTTATTGTTTCTTCATTATAAAAAATAGCAGAATCTAAAAACTGCATTCTTGCATCAACATTAGTAGAGTTAATATATTTCTCATAAAAAACAGAATACAATTTCAAAAAGCATTCTAACATTCTTTTTTTATTATCTACTTCTTTAGAAATTTTCAAAGCATTAAAGGCGTATTCATAAGCCAAATCATAAGACTTAAGATTCATTTGAATACCCGCAATATTATTCATACAGGCAGCGCTGTTATCTTTATCTCCGATTTCGTTTTTTATTTTTAATGACATGTGGAGAAAATCTAAAGCTTTGGGTAATTCACCAATTTTATCATATACATTACTTATATTATTATACACATCTGATACCCCTTTTTTATCCTTTATTACGATTCGTATATCAATAGATTTTTGATACGACAACATTGCATTTATATAATCTTCTTTGTAATAATATATCAAACCAATATTCGAAAAATTTTTTGCAATTAGAGAGGAATCTGATATTTGTTCTGAAATTACTAATGATTTATTGTAGAAAAATAATGAAGAATCATAATTATTTTTTCTTGAATAATATTTTCCAATACAGCGATAAGAAATGACTGAATACATTTTTTCATTCAATTCTTTTGCAAGTGATAATGCTTTATAATAGTAAAAAACAGCCGTGTCTTTTTTTTCATTTAAATAATAATCCCCGGCTGCAATAAAAGTGCTGATTGTTGAAGTATCTTTTTTTACTTTAATTAAAATTTCAATAATACTGTCAATTTTATTTTTTTTCTGCGCAACAGCTCCAGTAATAGAAAAGAAAAAACAAACAACAAATAGAAGTGAAATAAGAATACTATTTTTAACCATAATAAAAGGGGCTAATTAGCATTGAATACAACGCTATTTTTAAAATTATCTGTTATAAATAAAAACACTTCGGTACTGTGTGACGTCATTTGTACCAAACATAAAATAATATACTCCATTTGAAAGCTGTAAAGTTTTTAAATCAATCTTCAAATGGTGTTTCCCAGGTACTATTTTTTCATTTTCAAAATTCGCTATTTTCTCGCCAAGTGCGTTTAATATGACTATTTGAACATTCGATTTTTTTTCTATTTGGTATTCAATATTGATTAAATCAAATGCTGGATTTGGATAAATTTTAAATATGCTGCTATTTTCAATTTCATTAACCGCATCGTCCATTTTTTCTTCAATATTTGATTGTGATTCGGCATAAGGACCTCCCATTTCCTTGCTTTCTCCCATGGAAATACATGAATTTAATAATTTTACTCTTACTTCGTAATAATAATTACTTGAAACTCCCGTATGGGAATACCCCGGAGCCAATACTGACGTTAACGAATCCATATTTTGAGGATCTAAACCATACATGACCTTATAATATTCGGGAATAAACTCACCTGTCGAATCAACATAAGCATTCCAATTCAAATTAATTGTGGTTGCAGGTACCCCCTGTGAAACCTGCAGAAACATTGTCCTGTGATGCGGGCAACGGGGACTTTCAATACCAAAAGAATCCACAGAAGTTAATGCATAATAATCAGAATTATTATGAGGGGTTGAAGTAATATCAACATATTCACTTAATTCATGAAAATAGACCGTATCTAAAGCCTGAAAATTTGAGCCGGGGATAAATTTATAAATTTTATAAAATGCTGTACCCATATCCCATAGTCGTTCCCATACAATTTTATTTTTATGAAAAAGTGTATCAACTGTAACAAAACATATTTTTTGCAACTCATAATTTTTCAATAAAGTACTATTCGAACCTGCAATCCAACCCGCTTTTTCATTGGGAAAATTTATGCTTTTCAAATAGGTATTGACTCCGGAATTGACAGATAGCCAATTATTGCCCCCATTTGTAGTATGAAACAGAACTCCATCCTGACCACAACACCAGCCTTTTAATGAATCTATAAAGAAAACAGAGTAGAGTGGTTTTGTTTGTGAAAATTGATCTGACCAATTATTTCCTCCATCTAAAGTTCTTTTTATTAAACCATCACTTCTGCAAATCCATCCCCTTAATGAATCTGTAAAATAAATGCTATGATTAGTTATTGAAGGGGTTGTACTACCGATTTGATTCCATGTATTTCCGCCATTTGTTGTTTTTATAAGCTGAGCATAATTCCCAACTGCCCAGCCTATCTGATTGTTGATAAAAAATACTTTGTATAAAGCCTGTGTTATCGGAATTGCGCTTTGAGTGACCCATGTTGCGCCACCATTAGTAGTTTTAATTATAGTGCCTACAGCCCCCAAACCTACAGCCCATCCTGTTGTATCGTTAATAAAAAAAACAGATTTCAATTCATTATTCGTTCCTGAATTTTGCGCGACCCAATTTTGTCCACCATTACTTGTTGCTAATATTTTACCACCAGTCCCTACCACCCATCCATGAAGTGTATCCGTAAAACAAACTCCGTTCAAGCTTGATGTAGCAAGGGGAGAACTTTGATTTATCCATGTATGACCCGCATTATATGTTCGTAGAATAGTGCCACTGCTCCCGACAAGCCATCCATCATGGGAATTAACAAAGCAAACATCATTAAAGTCTATAGTTGTAAAACCTGTTTGAATTTCAACCCAATTATTTTGTGTAAAAACATTCTTACAAAAAAATAATACTGCTACTAAAAAAATAATTTTTTTCATATTCATAGATTTTTATATGCTTTGCATGCAAAAGATTTATTATCACTCAAGGATTAGCACAAACATAATTAAAATAAATATCAGAAATGGTATGGAAAAAAGCTTATACTCATTTCATAATATTTTATTTAAACTCACATCCAACCGCTTTTAATTTATTAACCATTAAATAATGAAATGATATTTCAAAAGCTCCCCTCCCATTGCTGGCTACAATTAAATCTGATAGCTGAATATCATAACTCATTTCAATGATATATGTATCTGTAAGTTCATACCTTAAACATGGGATTAAAGCATCTCCCCATCTAAAACCACAACCAAAAGATACAATATTTTTTGTATTTATAGGATACTTCAATAACATTCCAGCTATTATCTCTTTACTTACACCTTGCTGAACATATATTAAAGAAGGGCAAAGAGCTGTTTCATTTTTATTCAGATTAATCTTAAAATCAGTATGGGCTATATATTTGGGATTTAAAATATCATTTGATGCTTTGTAAAATCCTATACCGGGAAAATTGAAGTGAGATGCAGAAATACCAAAATTAAAACTTGTATTTTCGCTATACTTACAATGCCACAATAACCCAATCCCTAAATCCAGATTGTAAAAAGTTTCAGAACCTAAAAGTTCATCCGAAACAATATCAGGATTATAACCAGATTGGTCAAACTGGTTGCCCCATTTTATCTTAGAAAAATCTATACTTCGCTGAACTAATCCTGCAAGAAAACCCGCCGCAAGCCTATTCTTGTCTGAAACAGGTTTGTTAATTGCAGCAGTAAAATTCAATTGAGTAATCCCCAAAGATGCATCACCGGCTCTGTCTCCAAATAAATTTACTCCAATCCCACTATAACTTTTCGCTGATTTTTTAAAATCATACGCAGCACTAATTGTTCTGAAAGGAGTAGTAATGCTGCTCCATTGATCACGATAATTTAACATTATCCTATGATTTCCATAAAAATTGCCTGTAAATGATGGATTCAATAACAATGGAGATGAATTCATTTGAGAAAAATGAATATCCTGAGCAAACCCAAAGAATACAAAGCTAAAAACAAATAAAATAAAACATAAAATTCTCATAACATCATCTCACTAAAGTAATATTTCCTTTTTCATAATATTGCCTTTCGTTTCTGTAAAAATGTATCCACAAATTGTACACAAATACCGCGGTGTTTAATTGCTTTCCCTGATAGGTACCATCCCATCCATCGTCCAAGGATTCTGTTTCAAAAACCCTTACCCCCCAACGATCATAAATGGTTAATCTTACATCCTTTATTCCAAAACCCTGTACTTTTAATACATCATTCCTACCATCATTGTTCGGAGAAAATCCATTGGGCACAAATACAATATCTTTATCTTCTACATATACAATTACAGTATCACTATTCTTACAGCCATTATTGTTAATTGATTCGACAATATATTCGATGGTTTCTTTTGGCGATGCGATAGGATTAGCAATAGTGGTTGAAGACAACCCTTCTGCTGGATACCATAAATATTGTTGTCCGCCTACAGCTTGTAGTTGCGCCTGCTCTCCAACTAAAATAATTGTATCAAAACCCGCATTCACTACAGGCAATTCATCTACAAATACCCATACACTATCTGTAGAAGAACAACCATTACTATTGGTTACTGTAACTGTATATATTTCTGTTTCCTGCGGATAAAAAACTAATCCCTGAGATATATTATTATTCCATAGATAATTTTCACCTCCTGTTGCTTCAAGTATTACTCCTTCTCCAACACAAATCCTTTGGTTTTCTCCGGCTTCTGCTGTTGGATGTGAGTTTACTTCTACACTAATAAATATCTTCCCACTTGTACAACCACGCGAATCTGTTGCGGATATATTATAATTTGAGGATACTAATGGTTGAACTGTATATGGAATATTTTGCTCAAAAGTATTCACATAATAACTGTAAGGGGGAGTTCCTCCTGTTGCAGATGAGCTGAACTGCACACTTTCTCCGCTGCATATTATGTAGCTTGTATCACCAGTTATCAGCACAGGTAAGGGTTCTGTTATTATTAAATCGTTTATGGTATCGCAATTATGAGAATCGGTTACTGTTATTGATAAATTACCTGCCGGTAAATTTTCAACACTTGGATTTGTACTTGTGGGAATAGTATTCCAATAGTAGAAATAAGGTGGAGTGCCTCCCCCGGCTATAACACCCGCTGTTCCATTACTCCCGTTAAAACAGGAAACATTCGTTTGTGAAGGTGTGCCTGTTAACAATGGTGGCTCTGTTATTGTTACGGATGCTGTTTTCGTGCAATAATGCGCATCGGATACGATTAAAATATATGGGCCACCAAAAACAGCACTTGAAAATAAATTCAACAGAGAATCAGAAGTGTTATTGGCAGATGTATTCCACTGATAAGTATAACCCGGAGTACCTCCCGTTACTGCTGCATGAACCCATCCATCGTTGCTATGCCAGCATAAAGAATTGAATTGCGTAGTGGTTATTACAGGTAATGGATAAACTACAACTTCTTGTGTTATATCATCAGAACAAGGACCTGTTGTATTTATAGTTAAAGTTACGTTATAAGTTCCGGGTGCAGAAAATTGATGAGATGGATTTAGAGCTGTACTTGTTGTGCCATCTCCGAAATTCCAATAATACGAAAGGATTGTACCATTTATACATGAAGACAGATTTGAAAAGTCAGTATTATTTCCTAAACAAACTGTGGTATTAGTGAAAGATGCTGTTGGCTGAACAACATTGTATGTAATCAGGACATAACCATTTTTTCCATCAAAACCAGAACCTCCGCTTGATGCAGCACCACCAAAGGCATAATTCGTTGAAAATCCAGGATAAGTACTATTTCCAGGAATTTGACCATTACCGTTTATTCCATTAGGCCAAGATGTTCCACCACCACCACCACAACCTCCAAAATCATAATCATGGGAAACACCACCACCTGTACCACCAGAAGAACCACCACCACCGCCGCCGCCACCACCACCATCATCACCAAATGGATATGTCATATTTCCGCCTTGTGTACCACAGCCGTTAGAGCTAGCACCTGCTATACCAGAAGAAAAACAAGTCGTATAAGAAAAACCATTTTGACCACCACCTCCACCTGTGGATCCATTCCCGCTGGCTCCTCCACCTCCTGCTCCACCCCCTCCACCTGCAACAATAATCAGTGAAGAATTAAATAATACAGCAGTAGCGCCACCACCTCCACCGCCACCACCCGAATAGCCATGACTTCCAGCCTGGCCACCCTGACCACCATTATAGTTGTTATTGCCCCAACCACCTGCTCCTCCCAATGCTTCAGAATGACAACACTGTCCTCCCTTTCCTCCCTCTCCTGCCCTTATTGTAAATACATCCCCAGCAGCAACCGAAATTACTCTTTGAACAAAAGCACCACCGCCACCACTTCCTCCATTGTACACATCATATCCACCACCACCACCACCTGCACCCCATGCACTGATAGTAACAGAACTTACACATGGAGGAACCTGAAAAGTTTGCGAACCTCCATTATATGTATATCCTATTGAAGTTTGTGCTATGACTAATGACGTTGAGTAAATTAAAAAAAGTAAAAAAACACTAATAAATACTTTATATGGTAATAATCCCTTCATAAATTTTGTATTATTATTAATGGATACCAAGTTATTTTTTAATTAATATTGTTCTATATTTCACATTGGCTATTGCTTCTATTATATAAAAACCAGAGTTAAGATGATCAATATAAAAGGTGTATTCATTTTGATAAATATTGTTATAAGTCTTTACTGTTTTTCCTGTCAAATCTTTAATTTCAATATTCTTAATTTTCTCTAAATTTTCTTTTTCAATTAGTTTAACTGTAATTATATCTGATGTAGGATTTGGATAGACAGAAATGCCTTTATTAAAATTAATACCCTCTACACTTTCAGGAAAATTTTGAACCAGATTAGAACTGGGTTCTATCAAAGAATCCTGTCCTTCCACATTGCAAATAAAATCTCTTTTAATCCCAACCTTGTAGTAGTAATTTCCAGCTGCATTAGGGTCAGTATAATACAAAACATTCTCGTTAGCTCCACCGGGTAAATACTCAATAGAATCCATTTGTTCAGGAGTAGTGCCTTTATAAATTATATAATAAGGAGGAATAAAACTTCCGCTCTCATCCTTATATGGTGTTAAAGATAAATCAGACACATTACCATCAACCAGTATATTAAGCTTCATTGTTTTGTGGTAAAAACTTTGTTGAGATTCATTACCGCATGAGTCAACAACAATAATTTTATATTTCTCTGCTTTTACTTCTGGTTGACTATAATAATCAATGAAAGCTGAAATAGAATCGTAAGAAACAATTCCTATACTATCAAATTGAGAAGTAGAACTTTCTTTACAAATAAGATAAGCAGCAGTGCCAACATCAGGCACTTTTTCCCATAAAATTTTATTTTTTTTAGATATTGGATCTATAGTAATAAAACACAATTCCTGATCTTGGAAAGGATGTTTCACTAAAATTAATACAGAATCTTTTTTATTACATCCATTACTATCAGATATAATAATCGTATAATTTGTTGTTGAATCTGGATTTGCAATTGGATTTGAAATAAAGGCATTTGAAAGAGAATAAGATGGCGACCAAATATAATTTAATGTACCTGAAATAGCAGGATAATTACTACTTGCTGTTGCTTGTAAATTTGATGATTGACCACTACAAATTGTAGTATTTAAACCTGCATCAGCTACAATTGAAATCACTTTCAAGCTGGCTTCATTACTATTAATGCTCCCACAAGCATTGGAAATTTCACAATAATAATTCCCTTCATCAGAATTTGACAAATCAGTTATAGTTATAGTATTAAATGTTTCACCTGAAATAGCCTGAGCATTTTTGTACCATTGATATGTTAATGGTGTTGAGCCTGTGCAAACAATTTCCATCGTAGATGATTCGCCAAAACAAACATTTTGCGATGATGGCTCTGAAGAAATATTAATAGCTGTGGGTTGATTCTCTACAATAGCTGTGCAAATTGTTTTACCATTACTTTCACTGAGATTAAATTGCCTTATTGCTCGGACATAATATTTAAATCTTACTTTAGGGCTAGTACCTGGAACATTATTAATATGTATAAACCATGCTTCATAAATTGTATATATAACATAATATGTATGAGGAATACTATCTTCTGTTGAGCTCCAGTAATGTAAATCACCATTAAAGCCACCGACAATATCTTTTTGTTCTCCCAATTTTATTAATTGGTTAATAGCAGGCAAAAACCAATCATTATAGCCAAAAAGGGTCAATGTATCGCAAAGCTTTGCAGCGAGCGATCCATCATTTGGAAAAATAGCAAGACTGCATTGCCCCGGATTACCATAATAATTAACTAAATTATCGTGATAAGCGACAATCGCTGCTGTGTTTGCAGCACCATCATCTTTACTCCAGGCAGAAGGAATAGAAGCAGTGCAACAACCCCACTCAAAAGTTGTAGAATCACCAGCAACCTGATTGAAAGGAGGTGCTATTAAGCCACCGCCAGAACTATCTATAAAAAACACAATACCACCATGAAACCAATCACCAACCTGTACTTCATTCGTACTTGATATAAGTTTACAACAAACCACACTACTAAAAGAAGGAGAAAGATTTGCACATAATGTATCCACAATTTCCAACCTGTAATACCATTTATTTGTTGGTGATATTGTTATCTGAAAGGCATAATTATTTTGAGTTGCGCCAACGATATTTGACCAGATAGTGCTATCCGAACTAACTTGCCATTGTAATTCACCATGAGTAACAGATGCATTTAAAATCACTGTGTCGCCAGATAGAACTGTATATTGATAATTCTGTCCAAAAGATATTTGAGCAAAATAAATCAACATTCCTACTAAAAAAATAATTTTGGTTTTCATAATAATTGGTTTAAATGTTAATGTTATTCAACGATTAAAATATTTCTATACAAATTATCAGAGTAGACTTCTATTAAATAAATACCAGATGTCAAATTTTCATTATAAAGTTTTACTTCTCTCTGGTTAATATTTGAATAATCTTTTACAATTTTTCCTGTAATATCTTTTATCAAAATTGATTTTATCATTTTATCATTTAAATCTACAGTTGTTTCATCATGAAAAGGGTTTGGGTAAATATTGATTTTATTATAAAAAAGTATTTCACTGACACCATTTGCACCCTTTTTATAGTTTGAAAAAGAAATAACACTTTCATTTTCTTTAGAACTATTACATCCGTCTGTTTTTTTAACACCAACCATATAATAATAAAGACTAGAACCATTAGGATCAGTAAAATTAATAAAACCTTCACTTCCTGGAGTGTAATTTATAGAGTCAAAAGTGGTTGTTGATGTACTTCTATAAATAATATAAATCTCAGGAACATAAGTACCACTTTCATCAATGTAGCTAGACCACTGTAAATTAGCATTCGTGGAATTTGTATTAACAATGAGCTTCATTGTTTTGTGAAAAAAAGAATAATCAGACTCGTTACCGCAAGTGTCAATTACAGATATTTTATATTTATAAGCTTTTACTTCAGGGCTACTTGTTACATCAACATAATTGGCAGGGTTATCATGATTTACACAAGCCAATCTCTCATAGTGTTCTGTTGTTGTTTCAACCCAAATACAATATGAAGCGATACCAACTCCGGGTGTTTTTTCCCAAATAATTTTGTTTCTCCATGTTATTGTATCAACTGTAACATAGCATAATTGTTGATTAGCGAATGGTATACGAACCGTAATTAATGTTGAGTCAATACCTGAACATCCGGTTTGTTCTGTTGCACTAACAACATAATTTGTAGATGCAATTGGATATGCATTCGGATTTTCAGAATTAACATTACTTATTCCCATTGAAGGAGACCAGTTATACACTAAAGTGCCCGATTCAGCCGGATGATTAGAAACAGCTGTAACAAGTAAAGCACTCGTATCTCCTTTACAAATCACGGTATCAGGTGAAGATACTATTGAAATATCAATAACTTTTAATTCAGCGCTATTTGTTAAAACAGACCTGCAAAGATTTGAAACTTCACATGAATAAAAACCTTCATCTGAGACACTAATATTTTCAAGCTGTAAAACACTTTCATTTGCATCTGATAACATAATACCGTCTTTTATCCACTGATAAGAAAATGGCTCACTTCCATCAGCATCGACTGTAAAATCAGTGCTACTACCTTTACATTTTAATTGGCTCAAAGGATTTTGATTGATTGTAATTGTTACAGGTTGATTTATTATTGTATCAAAATAATTATAATGCCCGATACTTTCAGAATTAGTATAATTTCTAATACAACGAACTGAAAGAATATTATTTTTTGCGCCAGTAACAGGATAAGGAGGATAGCCTACTAAATAAGATATAGTCAAAGCACTATTTGCATCAGATTCAGACGAACTCCACATAGAACCCGAATAAAAACCACCAACAATATCTTTCAAATCCCAAAGAGTGTCTAATTGATTTATTGCAGGTAAAAACCAATCATCAAAACCATTTAAATTTAAAGTATCACAGACACTAGCAGCAATAGGTCTTTGATTGCATTTCAACACAATGGTATCGGTATTAGAAGCCCCATCAGATAAACTTACCGCCCCAAGCAACAGGTTATTAGAATAACATCCCCATTCTGCAGCATGTTCTTGATTTACCTGAGGTGCGATCAATCCGGAACCATTACTGTAAGTATTAAAAACAATTCCTCCATGAAACCATTCTCCTATTTGCACCTGACTTGTATTTGAAATAATTTTATATTTAACACAATTACTATAATAAGGAGAAGCATTCGGACACAATGAATCTATTATTTCTGCTCTGTAAAATTTATAACCCGTAACACTTGAAGGAACAATTATTTCAATAGAAGATAGTGTTTCATTCAGAATATTTAACCAGGTTAAACTATCAGTACTTTCCTGCCACTGGATTGTACCATTTACACCTTCAACATTTATATTTAATGTATCGCCAACAAGTAAATCGCACTGAATTTGCTGAGCATTTACAGTTAAATAAAATAAAAAAAAAAGCAAGAAAGAGTATAGACGTTTCATTAATACAAAGATTTAGTTAATACTGTTTTGTATATGTATAATTTTTAATTTTATTAGTGATTACACCGGAACAATTTTCTACATCTGTAATATGCAAGACCACAATAGTACCAACACCACCAGAACCGGTTATTGTGCCATTTCCGGAAATTAAATGTGAACAGGTATCATTCTGCAGTGTTGTATTCGGGACAATAATAGTAGATCCGTTAACAATACCCGGAACTCCAATATTTTCAAAAACTATTTTATTATTTGTAGTTGTTGAAATATAAATTAATGAACCACCGTTTGCAGTTTCTCCATTATACACTTCTATATAATTATAATAGCCTCCAAGATAATTCGCAGCATTGGTAATTGAAATGACTTGAATTTTCGAATTACTACCAAAAGAATTTGTTGCAGTGAGTGTAACATAATAAAGACCTGTTGTAGCATAAATATGAACAGGGTTTTGCGAAAAAGAGTTTCCGCCATCCCCGAAATTCCATAACCAAGTTGTAGGAATATTTTGCGATAAGTCAGTAAAAGTAATATGTTCATCTACATAAGTATTCGTAGGATAAACACTAAAATTACCCATTGGCGCCATACCCACAACTGAAATATAATTTATTTTGATAATAGTATCGTTTCCTATTTTATTTGTGGCTTTAAGTGTAACTGTATAAGAACCCAGTGAATTATAACTATGAGCAGGGTGCTGCAGAGTAGACGAAGTACTATCCCCAAAATCCCAGTACCACGAGGTGGGTTTGTTTTGACTCAGGTCAAAAAAAGAAACTGCCTGCCCAACATTAACAAAAGTTGCATTAGAAGAAAATTCAGCTATTGGAGCTAAGGCTCTTACAGTAATCGTTTTTGATGCAACACTTTTAGATTTATCTTCCTTTGAATATACTTCTAAAACGACCAGAAAAGAACCCTCTTGGGTGTAAGTATGACTAATCGTTGAAGAAAAAGATACAAAGCCATCACCAAAATCCCACACACATCTTGATGCATCCTGTGATGTATTTTTAAACAAAACAGAATCACCGACATTTACTGTTTCAGGAGCATCAAAAGAGGCAATTGGTTTTTTTTTACAGGAATCCGAAATTATACAAATAGCAACAAGAATGATAAAAAGAAAAATGGTTTTCATAAGAAAATTGGTAATTAATTTGGCAAATTGATATCCTCATACAAAATTAAATAAAACAAATGATAAAACAAACTATTATATAATAGCTATCCAACTAATAAAAACCATAAAAAAACCCGATCTGTTATCCAAATCGGGCTATTTTTTTCTAAAATTCCATCACCTACTCCAGGCTCGAAGCAAATTTTAAATATTGTGTACGATAGAAAAGAGTAGCGTCTTCTATGTTTTTGTAATTCATTTTTCCTCTGAAATCTGCGATGGATGCAAATTTGTGTTTGTCCATCCATACAGCGATATCCTGATTGATGCGACTGATTAATTCTGATCCGTGCTTATACAAAGCAGAGCAAACCTGAACGCCTTCTGCGCCCGCGAGTAGAAGTTTTATTGCAGCTGCGGCATCATGCACTCCGGTAGAAGCAATAAGCCCGCAACGCATTTTATCTTTATCAGACAAAAGCGCAATCCAGCGTAATGTTGCAGCAATTTCTTCAGGCGAACTTAACGCATTTTTAGAAGGAGCTGCATCAAATTTTTCAATATCAATGTCGAAAGAAAGAAACCTGTTAAACAAAACGATTCCTTCAATTCCTGTAAATGAAAGTTTCTGAATAAAATTTGCCAAGCCTGAAAAATGAGATCCGATTTTTACTGCAACAGGAATTTTTACTTGTTTTTTTATTGCAGAAATAATATCAAAGTACACGTTTTCGTATTCTCCACCCTGCTTTGAAAAATCAGAAGGGAGCATAAAAATATTCAGCTCCAGAGCATCGGCTCCAGCTTTTTCTATTTCGGCAGCAAATGCAGTCCATTCTGAGGATGAAGTACAATTAATACTTGCAATAACCGGAATTTTCAATGCAGCTTTTGCTTTCTGAATCAGAATCAGATACTCGTAAATGCTGTTATGTTTAATATAATTGAGAAAATAATCTTCAACGCCGGGATAATAATTATCTCCTGCTGCATGTTCAAGTTTATGCGTTTCTATCGCGATTTGTTCTTCAAAAAGCGATTTAAGCACCACTGCTCCGACACCATTTTTTTCAAGCTTTAAAAGCGTGTCAATGTTTTTTGTAAGTCCGGAACTACCGGCAATTATTGGGCTTGGAACATTCAGCCCGAGATAGCTTGTTGATATGTTTGCCATTATATAGATTTTAAAACGGTTAATATTTCTTCTAAATCACTTACTTTATCATTGTATGAAAGCTTCTCGTAGGAAGCAATTAAATTATTAATCAATCGGATTATTATTTCTGCATTTGAACAGGGAACGTAAAAACTTTTTTCGGGTGATAATTTCTGTTGTTTCAAAAAATAATCAATTTCTTTTCTTCCAAATACGGCTCCTTTATTTGAGGGATTAATGTAAAACAACACTGCTTCGCTTTCTTCTTCAAAGGCAAATAAAGCACTTATTTCTTCTTTATAGGCAAGAATGAAATTTTTCGGAAGATTCACACCATATATAGGAAGCCCCAGACTCTGCGCTATCAAAGCATAAATAATAGATAAGGATAAAGGATTCCCTTTTTTTGTTTCTAATACAATATTAATATATGAATTTTGCGGAGAATAAAAATTTGCATTATTAAGTGAGAATTTGTGAATGTCAAAAATTATGTGGTTCAATATTTTCACCTTTTCTAAGGCTGTAAGGTTTTCATTTAACTCAAGCCAAACATCTTTCTTAACAATTTCAATTTTCTCCCTGACGTCTTCAAATCTTAAATCCGGGTACTGGTACTTTGCAATCAGATAGACGCCTTCGAGCAAATCATTTTTCTCTGAATGCGCCCAAACTGAAAAATTATTTTTTATAATTTTAAGCTGAATATTGCGGATAATATCTTCGATTCTTGATTGCAAAACCAATTCCTGAGAAAGATCCCAGGCCTTTTCAAGTTCAGGAATAGCCTCTACTCCCTCATCGAGAAGCGTTTGCTTGACGGTGGTGAATATTTCTTCATTCGGGTCGTCAAGAAGATTTATAAGAGCTTTTATTTTTTCTGGCTCCACTGGTTTTTTTATTACGAATTACGAATTACGAATTACGAATTATAAATTTGAAAATTTGAAAATGATTCAATTTGAAAATTTGAAAATGATTCAATTTGAAAATTTGAAAATGATTCAACCTGCCTTGCCAACCTCAGTTGGTAAATCGGCAGACAGGTTTGAAAATTAAGATTTAATACGTTCTTCATTAAAAAATTATCTCCAAAACACAAAATGTCATTAAATTTATCTATACTATGATGTTAAGCGTTCGAGTGTAAGCCTGATGAGATTTTTCATGTGTGGCTTATAGTCTTTGCTGAATTCTTTTTTCTTTCTGTTTGCAATAATAACACAACAGGTTGCTGCATGATGGCCTAAAAGTTTAGACAAGCCATAAATCGCTGAACACTCCATTTCGTAGTTTGTTATTTTCTGCCCCTGAAAATTAAAATCTGTAATTTTATCATTGATATCCATATCAACAATCGGAAGCCTCAAAACCCTACCCTGTGGGCCATAAAAGCCGGGAGCAGATATTGTAATCCCACTAAACATTCCTTCGCCAAGTTTTTCAAAAATATCATTGCACCCATTTACAAAATAGGGCGAAGTTAAAAGCGGACTCCATGATACATGTTTTTTGAAAGCCTCCTCAATCTCCGTAAGGCAAACATTGTTTCTGTCTCTGTAAAAATTTAACAAGCCGTCAAAACCGCATGCAGTCTTTGAAATCAGAAAAGAATCCACCGGAATTTCCTCTTGCAGACCGCCGGAAGTACCAAGACGCACAAGTGTAAGCGCTGTGTGATTATCTTTAATGGTGCGGGATTCCATATCAATATTCACGAGAGCATCCAATTCGTTCACTACAATATCAATATTATCAGTTCCAATGCCTGTTGAAATAACCGAAATGCGTTTTCCGTTGAATGTTCCGGTATGGGTTAAAAACTCGCGGTTCTGAATCGAAAATTCAACTTTATCAAAATTATCTGATACAGTTTTTACACGCCCCGGATCGCCCACTAATAAAATAGTATCGGCAATATTTTCAGGTTTCAGATGGAGATGGAAAATAGACCCATCGTTGTTGATGATTAATTCTGAAGGCGCTATTTGTTTCATTTTCATATTTTTTTGTTAATTTTGCGATATAAATATGCCCTATTTCTCGGGCAAAACAAGGTCAAATATATAAATAAATGAATAACCGGACAAATAATATTTTAGTACCGATTGATTTTAGTGAACAATCGCTGATTGCATTAGATCAATCGTATAATATTGCAAAAATTTCTGAATCTGAAATTACATTATTAAATGTTTTAACGGTTCATGGCCCCATGTGGAGTCTTTTTTCTGAAAATGAAAAAGATGATATAGAACAGCGGTTGTCATCGAGGTTAAATAATTTAGGGGAAGAGATAACAAATCAATCGGGTATTAAAGTTAATATTATAATAAAAAAAGGAAAAGTTGTTGATACGATTTTAGAAACTGCCAGAGAAATTAATTCTCGTTTTATCATAATGGGAACAACTCCATCCAATGATATCAAAAAAAAGGTTGTAGGAACTATAGCTTCCCGAATTCTTAAAGAAGCGACCTGCCCTGTTATTACGATAAAAGGGAAACATCACAGAAACGGATGTGAAACGATTCTACTACCGCTTGACCTATCGAAGCAAACAAAACAAAAAATTAATCTTGCTATCTGGCTGGGGAAACATTTTAAATCAACCATACATGCAGTAACTATAACAGCTTCCAACGATTTTTTTGTACTAAATGATATCGAATCTCAGTTAAAAAAAGTTAAAGAAAAAATCGAGACACAGGGAGTTAAGTGTACTATAAGGGTTCTGGCATTAAATCACGGGGGAAATGAAAATTTCTGCAAAGCACTGTTAAGCTACGGTCAGGAAACATTAGCAGACCTGATAATGATAATGACGCAGCAGGAGTTTGAGGTAAAAGATTTTTTTATTGGCACATTAGCCAGTGAAATTATAAATAGCTCGGATATTCCGGTGCTGAGTTGCATTCCCACAAAATAGTGTTTGTCCATAATGTCCGAGCATTGCACCAGCTGGCTCAAACAACCACCGGTTGTTTGCCCTGTTACTCTCGAATTGAAAACAGTTGCTTCGACTATGCTCAGCACATCGCATTTACCAAAGTAAATCTACCTGTCGGTAGACAGGCTCCTTGGTTTTCAATTCTTCGAAAGCCCTGCCTACCGGCAAGGCAGGCTTGCTCTCGAACATTCTGAACTAAACACAGACTTTATAGTCGTTGCGGCGACAGGCACTAAATAAAAAAGGCTGTTTCAACAGCCTTTTTTATTTTTACATTTTAAATCATTAATACTCTTCTTCGTTAAAAAAGAAATCTTCTTTGCTCGGATAGTCAGGCCAAATATCCTCGATACTTTCGTATATCTCACCTTCATCCTCAATCTCCTGAAGATTTTCAATCACTTCAAGGGGAGCTCCCGAACGAATGGCAAAATCAATAAGTTCGTCTTTAGTTGCTGGCCAGGGCGCATCTTCAAGTTTCGACGCAAGTTCAAGTGTCCAATACATAACTTTCCGTTTAGTTCATAAATTAAAGGTCGCAAAAATATAAAAACATCTCACTAAAATACACAAATCAGGCATAAAAAATATTAACAAGTTTTTAATAATTGCAACAGGCTATAAATCAAAGAGAGAAGAATTTCAGTTTGAGAAAATAAGTCTGCCATTACAAATTTCTGTTACAGATTTGTACAGATTTTTATTCTGAATGTGTTGTATTTAGAATAAATGCTATAAATAAATACTTTTCGGAGCGGAATCAAATTTCAATCCTCTTATTTCGGAACAAAAACAAGGGTTAGTTTTGTATTGGGCTGCATCGTTATCATAGAGCTAAGACCTGTTGTATCTGTATAAATTGCCAGATCGCCAATAGAATTCAGTGTTTGCCTTAATGAAATTTTATCTTTAGTAATTTCATCTATTACAAAAGTAAAAGTACCTTCTACCCCATTAAAATTGCTAAATGTTATGCTTGTTTCGTCTGAAGAAAAACTCCAAGTTCCTGAATAAGAATCAGCGGAAGCGGAGTCACATTTCAACGCACCTTCATAAGAAATAAAAGTACTATTTGTGTAAAAGTCGGTATAATTATCTTTTATACATTCCGGTAAAAAAGGATAAATGTCTGATACACCAAAAGGCATAGAGCTGACAGTAATAGCAGGGTTGCAATTCATAGCAGACATTTTCCATGAATTTCCTGTTATAATTTCCAATTTGGTAGGTACTTTGTTTTCTTTTTTACAAGCGGCAAGACCAATTAACAAAATTATTATCGCGATAAAAATGCCAGATGTTTTCTTTCCTTTCATGGGGCTTGGTATTAAATGACTAACATTTCTCACTTGGTAATTAAGCTGAAAAATATAGTCTTAATTACGTTTATTAATATTTTATTTTTCTTGAAACTTTTTTTTTGATAAAAAAGTTACCAAAAAATCAAGGCCAAACAATGCTCCTCCCCGCCCTTTAAAAACTCAAGGGACATCTGGCAAAGAGAGCCTGAGACAAACATTGGTTTCTCTTATACATGAGCATCTGTAGAGTTTGTCTCAGCCAAATGTCAAGCCACTTTGCCATGTCCCTAATCGTTTTTAAATTCCCTCCACTTCATTGCCCGCTGTTTGGCCAATCCATCGCACAGGCATCTGTTAGCAAAACATCTCTTATTCTATTATTTGAAGTGAGAAATGTTAGTAAATGATATGATTTTATAAAAGGTTGTTGCAGGTTGTAGGGTAACCGGGGGTTAAGCGCCTGCCTGTCCGGTAGGCAGGGAGTCGAAACCCAGGTTGCAGGTTAGGCTTTAATTCCGGCAACAAACTTTTTCAGATTTTTAAACTCAAGATGAATATCTGTACTTAGCAGTTTTCCTTTTTTATCTGTATTAACTGAGATATTAAAAGAAGGACCGTTCTCGTATTCTCCTTCATAATCAGTATAAGAATCAAAAGCCTTGCTGTACTTTTCATAAATTTCACAAATGTACATTAACGCAATGTCTAATTCATCTTCAAAAAGTTCCTGAGGGTCTTCCTGAATAATTTTTGGGGTTTGTGTCTTTTTAATGGTCATAATGTTGGGGTTTTTGTGATTATATAATAATGGTTTGGTAATGTAGATGCGTTGCATGCTTCGACTCCGCTCAGCACAAGTGCAACGCATTTACAATACCAACCAATGGTATCTACATTCCAATCGGCACAGATCCGGCAAATACAATTTCACCAGGATTAACGCCAGTATTAAAAGAATCAATTAATACTCCATTTGCATTATACCGAAAAACAGTTCCGGGTTGCACATAGTCGGCTGCATCGCTTACAAAAATCTCCGATTCAGGACTTACGTTTAACCCATAAAATATTTTTCCTGTTCCGGATATAAGCTCCGATGCGGGAAGCCCATTTTCATTAATTGACATTTGAAACACGTGTTGATTCAAATAATAAAGTGTATCTTTTGTTTTATTGATGCTCAATTTTACAGGATAAGAATTCAAATTCTGAAAAGACATACTCGTTTCAATTTCATACGTATCTGGATTTATTCTTAACAAAGCTGCATTTTCTTCATGTTGAAAACCTCCGCTGCATAAAATCCAAATCTTATTATTTTTATCAAGGACTATGCTGTTTGGCTCTTTCACAACATTTATTGTGTGAATAATCTGATCGATATTTCCGTTTATTACCAAAACTTTATTTCCTCCACTCCAGTTACAAATAAAAATTCTTTCATAATAAACCAGCATTTTTTCAGTGGAGCAACCTGTCTGTATTTCTCCAGTTTTTAAAAATGTTTTAGGGTTTACAATATACAATTTATTTCCATACAAACTGCTGACGAATGCTTTTTCTTCATTAAAAAAAGTCATGTAGCGCGGTGAATTCAATCCTGTAATTGATGAAATAACTTTAAAAGAATTTGTATTTATCACTTCAATTTTCGACGAATTATTCACAACAATGAAACCGGTGGAATCTATCAAAGAAAAAGACTGTGCAACATCTCCCAAAGCCGATTGGTTTACATTCTGAAAAACATTATTTGCAATTTGTTTTTCAGCGATATTATACACAGAAAGAGACGCATTACCCCAATTATAATTTCCTTCGCATATAATAAATGCTTTATTCGTTTTTGTAATAGTAACGGGGTTTTGAGGATTCACAGGCTGAGGCCCTATCGGATACTTTTTACAGGAAATTAATAATAAAAAGAAAAATGTAATTAATAAAAGAGACTTCATTTGCTTCCGTTTTTCACAAAAATAAGAATCATTTATAAATTATGTTATGTTTTATTTGATATTTAAAAAACTTAATTAACATTGCATAATAAACAAACCAATAATCTGATTCTTAATCAGAATTTAAAACAATGCACATTCTGTCCTTATTATCATTTATTGTTTTTATCCTATATTTTGGAGCAGGGATATTTGTGCTGGGGCAAAATTTCAGATCTCACATCAACCGATCTTTTTTTTATTTTACATTAGCAATTTCAATCTGGTCGTATGCGTATATTTTTCTTTATCAGGCAGAGTATAAAGAATCTGTTTTTTATTGGGACAGAATAGCCTCTATCGGCTGGACTTCCTTTCCTGCGCTTCTAGTATTCTTTTACTCAAAACTCACAAAACAAAATGCATTAATCATTAAAATTATTGTATGGCTTTTCGTTATTTTATCTATAGTTTTCATCTATAAATCGTTTACTTCACACCTCTTAACAAGCGACTGGTATTATAATAACTTCACATGGATTCCTTTTAAGGAAAACACTTCATCGCTCTGGTACTGGGCATTTAATATTTTCATGATAATATCAGTTCTCCTTTCTGTTTGGATGATTTTTGACTGGCGAAAAAAGGAGAACAGTAAAAGAGTAAAAATTCAATCAAAAATCTTTTTAATAACGCTTGGAATATCTATTATCGGAGGTTATTCAACCAATTTTATTGCTCCGATTTTTAATCTGGGAGATATTCCTAATGTCGCTCATATTATATCGATTTTTTGGGTTGGAGGTGTTGGTTATTCAATAATGAAATACCGCCTCATGGTACTCACTCCAAAAGTTGCCGCGAATGAAATCGTTTCTAACATGAAAGAACTTCTTTTCTTTGTAGATTCACATGATAAAATAATCAGAGTAAATAAATTCACTGAAGATATACTCGAAACAGAAGACGAATATATTGTCGGGAAAAGCATAGATTACTTTTTTAAAGAAAAAGAAAAAATAATAGAAGAACTTATTCTGGAAAAAATCCAACATCAAAAACCTGTTGCTGATTTTACATTGATACCAGTATCAGGTATAAATATTCCTGTCGAATTATCATTCTCAACTATTCATGATAACACCGGAGACATTATTGGAACTGTAATTGTTGGTCATGACATACGGCAAAAAAAACAGCTTGAAGAAGAAATTTTTGAAAGAAAAACAGCACAAACTGACTTAAAAAATGCGCACGACGAACTTGAAAAGCGAGTAATAGAAAGAACTTACGATCTTACAAATGTGAACCACGAATTAATTTATGAAATTACAGAACACAAAAAAGCGAAAACCGAATTATTAAGCGCAAAGCAAAAAGCAGAAGAAGCCGATCGTTTGAAAACAGCATTCCTTGCAAATATGAGTCATGAAATAAGAACACCCCTTAATGGAATGCTGGGTTTTTCTGATTTATTAAAAGACCCTACTCTCACATCAGAAGAAAGAGAGGAGTATATTGAAATCATAAAAAACTGCGGAGACCATTTACTTGATCTTATTAATGATATTATTGACATATCAAAAATAGAAGCAGGCCAACTTATTATTGATAAAAGTCTTGTTGACATCAACATTCTTTTAAAAGAAATTCATGTTTCCTTTGAAGGAATTATAAAAGGAAAAATCAATAAAGATGTTCAAATTCTCCTTACACAAATGCTTGAAGAAGAAACCCCCAAAAGAATGGTTGATGAACTCCGGCTCAGACAAATATTAACAAACCTTATTGGAAATGCAATCAAATTCACAAATCAGGGAAGTATTGAAGTAGGCTGCATTCAATATGATAACACAACATTGCAATTTTATGTAAGAGATACCGGCATCGGAATATCTCAGGATAAAAAAGAGCAAATTTTTCAGAGGTTTGTGCAGGCAGACAATTCTTTTACAAAAAAATTCGGAGGCACAGGTCTTGGGCTTGCAATTTGCCAACAACTTGTCGAATTGATGGATGGCAAAATATGGGTTGATTCAGAAGAAGGGAAAGGATCGGTGTTTTATTTTACGGTTTCTGTATATCCATGAACAACAATCCGAAGATTTTTTGAGCCGGAGTGGTCGAAATACATGGTACCGTCTAAATGATCGTATTCGTGTTGAAAAATGTGAGAAGTATAAGGATGCACAATCTTTTCGCAAATAAAAGTCCCGTCAATTAAATTATATTCTACAAGTACCCAAATCCAGCGATAGGTTTTTGTAACTAAAACAGGATACCCCGAGCCTGTGGGAACAGAAAGACAACCATCCGGATCAAGAAAAGTTGTATCAGAGTGAGCAATAATACGTGGGTTGATATAAAATTCAAAAGGAGGATTATTTGCCGGGAGTTTATCATAACGCTGAATCCAGAATGCGCGGCGGTTAATACCAACCTGAGGCGCAGCAATACCGACACCCGGATGAGCAGGATTGCGTACAGTTTTATACATGCGGTTCATCAGATGTGTTAATGTTGTTGTATCGCAAGGCATAATGGGTAAAGAAACCGAACGAAGAATTGCAGAATCCGGTTGCAGATAAATATTCATTACCCGCATAAAAGTATTTTCATCACCATTATTAATGGTATCTATTTCCGGTTGTGTAAACGCAGGAGGCGTAAAATTTGAAATGGGCGAAGAAATTACAGGGTCGCATGATCCATCAATTACAACAGCGCGATAGGTTAAGGTATTTGAATAAGGAACGGTAATATTGACAGTATCTTCGCCACTTACATCTGTCCATGTAGTTCCGTCTGCAGATGATTGCCATTGGATAGTTCCACCCTGATAACCTTCAAGGTATAATACAACTGAATCGCATTTTAAAGTCTGAGAGAAAACTGTCAGAAAAAATGCAGAAAAAAATATTGAAAATATATACTTTAAATTCGTCATACACTTAATTCATTAAAGAAAACTTCTTCGTAACATCCATATTTTGTCCACCGACTTTTATTACATAAACTCCTTTTGAATAAGATGAAATGTCAAAAGAGACAGAGGTTTTCAATCCGGTTTTTAAAATATTTTTGCGTTGCAATTCCTGCCCGAGTAAATTATAAATAGCAATTTTTCCATCAATAATTTCAGATTGTTTTTCAAATTCAACGTGTAAAATTTTACCTGAAATATCCTGATAAATTTTTATATCAGCAGGAGTAAGCAATTCTGCTACACCCGAAGCATCAACCGTAACCCTTATTGTATCAGTGCTGGTACAATTATTTGCATCTGTAACCAAAACAGTGTAAACGGTTGTTGTTTGAATCGTAGCCGTAGGATTAGAAAAAGTAATATCAGAAAGTCCAGTCGCAGGTTGCCAGAGATACGAATAACCAGCATTCCCAAATTGAGCAGTAGGAGTTCCACCAAGCAAAATGCTTTGATTCGGAGCAACAATTTTATCATCTCCGGCACTCACAACCAGAGCCGCAGGCTGCTGTATGCTAACGTATTTGTGCATTTGCGCGAATACAGAAGCTGTATAAAAACCAAGTAATAATAAATAAATATATTTCATTTTATATTAAATCAGATAATTCCCAACGCGTGTTTCAGGTCATTCACATGGTAATCCCACATTTCTTTAGCTTCTTCAAGATCTTCTTCAAAGTCGAAATCTGTTATATTTAATGCTAATCCTCCGGTTAAATCATCAATATCAATTTTAAACTCAAAATAATATTTTGGGATATCGTCTACCCAGCGAAATTTAACATATTTCTCAGCTTTTTTTGTAATTAGTTCCGCGTGTTCCTGCGAGCCATCCCAAATAAAAGTATATATATTTTTATTAATATTAACATCCTCAGCAAACCATTCCGATAGCCCAGAGGGAGTGCTTAAGCGCTCGTATAAAACTTTTGTCGAAGTTTTAATATTATACTCTAGCGTATATTTTATTTTTTCACTCATTGCAAAAACAATTTTTAGTGTTTTGCAATATACAAAATTAAAATAAATACAAAAAATAAAAAATGTAGTCTGACTGAATAATTTATAAAAAAAAAGTCGGGACAGGCTCAGCCACCGACTTATGTATAAAAAAACATTTTGCGTAATAGGTTAACAACAAATTTTAGAAAAACCCTGATTAAATTATTTCGAAATGTATAACAGCTTGCGGACAATGGTTTCTTTACTATTATCTAATTTTATTAAGTAGTAGCCACTTTGTATATTATGATATTTAATAGAAATCAAATCGCTGGCGCTTCCTATCGGATATTTATTTGTAAAAATTAATTTTCCGGTAATATCAAAAAGTTCAACATTAATTGCATTACAATTGCAATAATTTATTAAAATCCAAATTTCATCACCATTAAAGTAAGGTTGCGTTATACTGAATTTGTCGCTGATTTCTTCTGCAATATTTGTAGAAGACGCAGAGAATACTAAGCGAAAACGAGAGTTTGTATTTACAACATCACTATAAAAAGTGTATGAAGAATCGGTTTTAAGGTTGATCATTAATTGCAATTGTGTATCATGAAGAAATACATCAAGAGAATCCGGAAAATGCATAATTCTGGATGCATTGATAAAATATACGCCAGGCTTGCGAATTTTTATTCCAACAGGAATAATTGTTGATGATGATAAAACAGGAAGCGTATTAATAGAAAGTGTATCATTTGTTGATGAAAGAGAATAAATTTCATTATAATTTTCGTCTTCAGAAAAAATCTTATATGCATCATAACTTCCATCAAAAGCAGAAGTTGCTTCTGACATAAAACGAAAAAATGTTTTATTAAGAGTACTGTCGTTAGATAAATCCAAACGAATTACAGGTTGGGTAGTACTTTTTGCGGCTTTTTTACTTTTAAGATTTTTCAGGTTTCCTGTTGTAGCATGAACTCTTGATGCATTGTTAATGGTTACACTTCCATTTGCAGTAGCAACAACAAAAAATCCCTGTCCCGGATAAATAAAACCATCGCCGCTTTCTCCCAGTCCTCTTGTATATGACTCCCAAGCGCTTCCATTTTTAATATACATAGCACTGTTAACATTATTTAGAATAACATTTGCCTCGTCATCCCAATCAATAGCAGAAGGAAAAGGATTGCCAATAAAATTCCAACCTTTTCTTCCTGGATCACTGTATGTAACAGGAATAATATAATTACCCGAATTATACACTTCCCCGGAAGTTGCTGTATATGTTTTGTATTTATTACTAAAGTAATAGACATAAAATCCTTTTCCGGGAGTTAATGCACCTGTTGTTGTCTGCACCCAATAATCAGTTCCGGTTGAAGCTTCATTATAAATATAGCAATTATTATTATGGCTTCCAATATCAGAAAATACAGTTTGTACATCATCATTGCTTACAGGAGAAGTAAGACCATGCCACATATTTTTTGCTATGGACGTTTTAAATGTGCAGGCGCCCGTATTTGTCATCGTATTTGTAGTGATAAGGGAACCAGAATGACCGTTTGGACCAGCATCAACAAGCATAGACCCGGCATTTGAAAGAGATGAAGAAACAGATAGACCTCTGTCTTTTGCAATATTTAATGATTTAGTGGCATTCACAGTCAAAGCTCCGAATGTTGAAGGTTCGTCACAGTCAAAAATATATGTTCCGTTTACTACTACATTCGTAAGGTTTATTGGCGATGTACCTCTCAAGTATTTACTTGTACCATTAAACGTAAATGTACCAGAACCAGAATTGATGCTGGCATTATTTGTTAGATCACCGCTAATTGTAACATTATTGGAAGAATTAGAGAAGGCACCCCCTTCAATTAAAAAATTATTTTCAACAGTTATCGGATTACTTAATGAAACACCTGATGAATTGTTAACTGTTAAACTATAAAATGTTGTATTTGCTGTTCCTGAAATAGCTTGAGCAGCATTTCCATTAAAAATAACAATACCTCCATTATGATTAAATACTCCATTATTAGTCCAGTTTCCTGTAACATAAAAATTATTGGAATGTCCGGTTAAAGATCCGGAAATTACAACATTTTGAAAAACATTAACAGCAGTACCCATTAAAGTTGTTGCATTCGTAAAAGTAACAGTATTGTTATCGCAGTAATAATATCCGGTATTATTCCAGTTTCCCCGAATAGAGACATTATTAGCCCCTGCATTTAATGTCGAACTTAAATAAAAATCAAAATTAATTGTAATCGGATTCGTAAGGTTTTTTGCTCCGCTGCCGGACATATTCAAATTATTAAATACTTCACCAGTTGTATTCGTTATCGCCTGATCAGAATTCCCGCTAAAAGTAACAGAACCTCCACGCGGAGTAAAAGTTCCAGTATTTGTCCAATTTCCTTTAACATCAATTGCATAATTACTGGCACTTACATCAAGAGTAACACCCGAAATATTTATATTTCCATTCACAACAATAGCACCCGCAAATGTTTTTGTATTTGCAGAACCAGTTGTTGAAACTGTTAAATTATGATACGTACCTGTCCGAACAGCTTGCGCCGCGTTAGCCCCATAAACAACAGTATTCCCATTTGCAGCCGCATTGAGGTTTGTTAATGTAAAATTCGCTCCCTCTAAAGTCAGTGTTGAATTTTCGCCTTGTGTAAGTGTTGCAGAACCCGCGAGCGTACCTCCTCCAGCAATTTTAATAGTGCCGGTATTTGTTGCGTTTGCATTTATGGTTAATGTATTAAAAGATCCTGTAGCAGTAATTGACTGACCTGCCACTGTTACAACTTGAATGTCTACAAGAGTACTGGAGATGTTCGGATTACTACTTCCTGTTATTCCCCCTGTAGTAGTTAAAACACCTGCATTGGCTCCTGTTACATTGCCCGTCGAATAAATAATTATCCCACCATTTCCAACGTTTAGAGTTTTTGACGGATTTGTAGACCATTCTGCATTTCCTTTGATAGCAAACTGGTAACAACTGGCTGTCAGATTTATTGTTACAGTATGCCCTGCTGAAATTTCAACAAAAGAACCAGCAGAAGGAACAACTCCACCAAGCCAGATAGCTGCATTATTCCAATTTCCCGATGCTAAACTAATAATTATTGGACTTACAGAAACAGATAAAGTTTGAAAATCTGACGAACCACAAAGCCTTGTTGCATCAACTCTGATAGGATAAGTACCCGATGTAGCGCCCCAGGTTACAGTAACAGTGTTGGTGCCCTGACCTGTAGTAACAGATCCACCTCCGGAGGGAAATGACCAGGTATAAGAATAACCCGTAGTATTAGTTACAGAATATACAACACCAACCTGATTAACAACAACCAGCGCATCTCCGGAAATTGAAGAAGTAGCAATTGGGTTTAGATTAACAGATAAAACAACAGGAGTGTTGTCTGTCCCACATGAATTTTTTTCAGTAACCTGTACGCTGCCAATCATGCCAATTGCTCCCCAATTAACAGTTATAGATGAAGTTCCCTGACCTGAAGCAATTACACCACCCGAAACAACCCATGTGTATATGTTCCCCAAAGTGTTAGTTACATAATAATTTTCAGTAGTACTAATACAAACCGAAGAATTCCCTGATATTGCATCTGCTGAATATGATGAACAAGTAGGATTTCCGAAAGCAAACTGACCAGAAATTCCACTTAAAGAAGTCCTATTAGCAATAGAACCCACGGCAATAGCATGTGTTCCGTTTAAAGCCCAAGAACCAGAAGAACCTGTCCGGTATAAAATTCGTGTGGCATCACTGATAGTATAACTTGAGAACCCATTGCCTGTTAAACTAAGATTATAATTTGTACTTGATAACCCTGTAGGTGAAAACTCCCAATACCCATCCGTAAATTGATTTGCAATATTTATTCCGGCATCTATCAAAGGCAATCCTAAAGAACCCGGGTCTGTATCAAAAAACTTAATTGTAAGACTTCCATTCGTAAGGTTTGAAAAATTTACAGAAACAGATCGCGAAGACGTTGAAGTACCAATAGGGAACAAGATTTCAGAGCCGGTTGAATTTATCCATCGTGTGAAAGTCCCAATAATATTACCGGAAGAATAAACCAAAGACCCGGTTGATACAACATCTGTTCCTAATGTTAATGCAGAAGATCCACAATCAATATTTCCCTGAGTCATTGTAAATACAGAGGTAACATTCAAATTACCTGATAATGCAATATATCCGCTTGTTTTATTTATAGTAAAATTACTAAAAACTTCACCACTCGGATTCGAAACAGACTGTATTCCTGTACCATTGAAAGTCAATGTTCCGGAACCGGATAAAAAACTTCCATTATTGGTCCATGAATTGCCAACAAAAAGATTAAAATTATTCGCATCTAAAGTACCAGTACTTATTGTTAAATTCTGTAAAACTGTAAGATTTGAAACTAAACGAGCAGTTACAGTCGAACTATTAATTGTTAAATTGGGAACAGTAGAAGCAGTATTAATATTTATTATTTGTGCTGCCGGGGAAGAAGCATCTCCAATCTGAATTGTACCGGCAGACAAAGAGATAGTACCGGCAGTTAGTGTAACCCCTAAATTCGCAGCACCAGCACCTCTTATAACAATAGTACCGGATGTCATAGAAAAATTTGAACCCGCCTGATCTATTTGCAAAGGAGACACGCCTACTGTTGTTACACCGAAAGCGGAAACTAAAACAGTACCACCAGACATAGAAAAAACTATATTATCTGTAATTGCAACACGGGTAATTGCTCCGGCAACATTAAATGTTCCGCCTTCAACAATAAGCTGTGTTGTACCATTAACTGCCCTGAATGAATTATCAGAACTTGTTCCAAGATTTACTGTTCCGGCAGAAATTCGCAATAATCCAGCGACAGTCCAGTTAAAATTCCCCGAATTTATTGTTGCTCCATTACACCACAAACCTGCTGTTTCGGGTATTCTGAAAGGAGCCGCTATAACATCCGAAAGAAAAGGTGTAAGAGAAATAGAGGTATTGCTTAATTTCAATGTTCCGTTAGTAAGTGTTAAACCACCATCAGTTAATGTAATTAAAGACTGCGCATCAAGTACATTGTCTTTGCTTACACCTTTATTAATTGTTATTGTATTAAAAGCGATTGCAGAAGTACCGGTAACAGTATTATTAGATGCGCCGCCAAAAGTAACTCTTCCTGTTCCCACAGAATATGTACCATCATTTCGTAAACTTCCGTTTATTGTTATATCCTGATTTACGGCATTATTAAAAGTGCCATAAATTATTAAAGTTGAAAATACCTTTACCCCTCCGGTTTCGCTGATATTTAATGTAGCTCCTGAATTTACAGTTGTTATACCAGAAATGGTTAAATCAACACTTCCGATATTGTTGGTACCACCTGTAGCAACAAAATTTCCCCCAACATTCAATGTTCCTATCTGGCTGCTAGATGTAATTGTTCCGCCATTAATAGTAAGACCTTCCGCTCCTATTGTTAAAATTTTCTTGGAGCTCCAAAGCAAAGAACCATAAATGGTTATAGAACGACAGGATTCATTGGCTTTTACCAAAACATTATAGCCTGCACAAATAATAACATCATCAAATTCTCCCGGAACTGTTGGCGAAACTTCTCCTCCGCAGCCAACCTGAGACCAGGAATCTGCACTCCCCCATTCTCCTCCTGAAACCCTTGAATAGAACGTTGCTCCATAAGAATTAAAAATACTTATAGAAATAAAAAATAAAAATACTAATTTAAAAAATAACCTCATTGGGGTTTCAAATATTTATTCAGCAAATATAAATCAAAAGTCTCAATTTATAATGTATAAAAACATTGACTTTTATCAAATTTCACAAGTATTTATACTCATTTTGTTAATAAAAAATGGTATAACAAATTTTTTTACGAAATAATTATACTTTTGTTGCAAATACTTATCAACATGGAAAACATAATCACATTAGATAATATAATTAAAAATTATTTTGTAGGAACTGAGGTTATCAGGGCTTTACGGTCTGTATCATTAAGCATTTCAAAAAATGAGTATGTGGCCATTATGGGACCATCGGGTTCGGGAAAGTCTACCTTAATGAATATTATTGGTTGTTTAGATACAATAACCAAAGGTCAATACATACTGAATGGAACAGATGTAAGTAAGCTTCACGACAATGATCTTGCAGAGATTCGCAACAAAGAAATCGGGTTCATTTTTCAGACATTTAATTTGCTCCCCCGCTACACTGCGCTTGAGAATGTTGAATTGCCTCTTATTTATGCAGGAAAAAACAAGAAAGAACGTCATGACAGGGCAATGGAAGTATTAGAACAAGTAGGACTCGGCGACAGAGTAACGCATAAACCAAATGAACTATCCGGGGGGCAAAGACAGCGAGTAGCAATAGCGAGGGCATTAGTAAATCATCCATCTATTATTCTAGCAGATGAACCAACAGGAAATCTCGACACAAAAACATCCTATGATATAATGAAACTTTTGGAGGAAATTCACAGAAATGGAAATACAATTATTCTTGTAACACACGAAGAAGATATTGCAAAATGTTCCAGAAGAATTGTGCGTTTGCGTGACGGTATAGTTGAATCAGACGAAACGAATGTGTCCGATATGAAATTAGCAGCTTTTTCGGGGGTGTAAATGTAGCATCGCTTCATGGAGCGATGTTACAATACACCCCTTGTCAAATATATTTCAAATTTCCCTCCTTGTTAATAACGGTTAATAAATAATCATTTTTTCCCTGATATAAGTTTCTATTTTTGCAAAGCAATTAAAATTCATATATATATGCCAACATCACCCGCCAAATTCTTTGCAGGAACCCAATCACGGTATTTAGCAGAAAAAATTGTCAAAGCCTACGGAGCTGAACTCGGTAAGTCAACCATCATAAAATTCAGTGATGGGGAATTTCAACCTTGTTTTGAAGAAACAGTAAGAGGGACAACTGTTTTTCTCATTCAGTCAACCTGCCCTCCTGCAGAAAATTTACTGGAGCTGATATTTATGATTGATGCAGCAAAAAGAGCTTCTGCCTACAAAGTTGTTGCAGTTATTCCTTATTTCGGATTTGCACGACAGGATCGTAAAGATAAGCCCCGTGTTTCAATTGCTGCAAAAGCTGTAGCAGACATGCTTCATTCTGTTGGTCTTGACCGCATAATGACCATGGATTTGCATGCAGACCAGATTCAGGGATTTTTTAATTTTCCGGTTGACCATGTGTATGCCTCAACATTGTTTGCAAAATATGTTGCAGACCTGCATCTTGACAACATGATTGTTGCTGCTCCCGATATGGGCGGCTCAAAAAGAGCAAATGCATACTCACGCTTTCTGAAAACAGAAATGGCGATCTGCTACAAAACCCGGAAAAAAGAAAATGTTGTTGAAAGAATTACCATCATTGGCGAAATTAAAGATAAAAATGTAATTATTCTTGACGATATGATAGATACGGCCGGTACCATTACTATGGCAGCCGATCAAATGATGCAAAACGGAGCCAGAAGTGTGCGCGTGGTTGCAACACATCCTGTATTATCCGGTCCCGCTTATGAACGAATTATGGATTCTGCCATTGAAGAAGTTGTTGTTACAGATTCAATTCCTTTACAAAAAGAATGCAGCAAAATTAAAGTAATCTCTTGCGCAGAGCTGTTTGCTGATGTGATACACAAGGTTTACAATTTTGAATCTATAAGTTCGAAATTTATTTTTTAGGATTTAAATCAATCTATACTTTTTTTTATATCTTTGCAGCCTTTTAAAATAAAATATTTATTAACACGTGTAATGGGAGTTCGTTCGTAAAGCGAATTTTAGTAGCACACAATTTGTAAAAAAATGAGAACATTTGAATTAAAAGCTCTGAAAAGAGAAGGCGTTGGCAGAAAATTATCAAAAAAATCAAGAAAAGCAAATTACATTCCTTGCGTATTGTATGGTAAAGGAAGCGAAAATGTGTTTTTTACAACTTTTGAAAATGAAGTAAAAAAATTAGTGTATACACCATTGGTATATACTGTAAAATTAGATGTTGATGGTGAAAAATACGATGCAATATTGCAAGACATTCAGTACCATCCGGTAACTGAAAAAATTCAGCATATAGATTTTATTCGTATTTACGAAGATAAAAAAGTAGATATAGAAGTCCCTGTTAAACTTCATGGTTTTGCTATTGGAGTAAAAGAAGGCGGAAAACTAACTCAAATCAGAAGAAAATTAAAAGTTCGCGGTTTCATGAAAGATCTTCCCGATGTTATCAATCTTAATATTGATGACTTAAAAATCGGACATTCCATAAAAGTTCAGGATGTAAAAGTTGATAACATTGATTGTTTAGATCTTAAAAATGCAGTTATTGCAACGGTTAAAGTAACCAGAAATGTTGTTGAAGAAGTAACTCCTGGTCAGGAAGGTGCTGCTGCTGCTACTACTCCTGCTGCCGGTGCTGCTCCTGCTGCTGAAAAAACAGAAGCTAAAAAACCTGATGCTAAAAAACCTGAAGCTAAAAAATCTGAAACTAAAAAGTAATTATTCGTGAAATTTCTTATTGCCGGTCTGGGTAATATTGGGTTCGAATATCAAAATACCAGACATAATATTGGTTTTACAATTTTGGACGTTCTTGCTAAGGCGTCCAATCTTGTTTTTACGAGTGAACGTTACGCGCATAAAACAGACTATTCCTTTAAAGGGAAAAAATTTGTACTTGTAAAACCAACAACTTATGTGAACCTGAGCGGAAAGGCTGTAAATTACTGGCTTCAGAAAGAAAATATTCCGGTTGAAAATTTACTTGTTATAAATGATGATATAGCCCTGCCTTTCGGGACTATCCGAATCCGCCAAAAAGGAGGAGACGCCGGACATAATGGGTTGAAACATATTAGTGAAACGCTAGGACATCAGAATTATGCGCGGCTGCGTTTCGGAGTCGGAAGCGACTTTCACACGGGCGGTCAGATTGATTATGTTCTTGGAGAATGGTCTGATGAAGAATTAAAATTATTACCGGACAGAATAAAAATTGCTATTGATGCAATCAAATGCTTCGGAGCGTCGGGGCTTGCTTTTGCAATGAATAATTACAATAATAAATAAATCGGTTGCGCAAGATGTTTTTTTAATTTCAGAACTCCTGACTTGGCAGCAGACTAAAATGTTGCCATTGTAAACGCATGTTTATTCCTTTACAGATTACAGGGCGCTCCGATGGAGCTTATATTCAACTAACATATTAATTTTTCAATAAACAGTAAAATCCTAACGGATTTTTTGGATTCAAGTTCCGATAGGAACGGATACTGTTTATAATAAATAACAGAGTCCTGTATAATAAGCTCCGTTAGGAGTGCCCTGTGAATGTCGCTCCGATGGAGCTTATATTCAACTAACATATAAATTTTTCAATAAACAGTAAAATCCTAACGGATTTTTTAGATTCAAGTTCCGATAGGAACGATACTGTTTATAATAAATAACAGAGTCCTGTATAATAAGCTCCGTTAGGAGCGCCCTATGAATGTCGCAGTTTTTGTATTAAGTCGAGAGTACAGCATAATGAAATTTTATATCTGATAATCAACAATAACAGGATTGCATTAACGACAACTTTACGAATTTTACGACAATTTAGTTTACGGGCTAATTAGTGTTTGCTGAAAAAGTCTTTCGTGTGCCAGATTCGAGGCGCCAAGACGAAGATGTATAATAATACTTCGGAAATCAACAATTACTTCCTTTCACAATCATAGAATAATACGCTCCCTTTTTGCTCATCAATTCTTCGTATGTTCCGGTTTCTGCAATTGTGTTTTGCGCTAAAACAATTATCCTGTCGGCAATTTGAAGTGTTGGTATTTTATGACTTATTATTACAGCAGTCTTATCTTTTAAATACGTTGTAAGATAGGAATGAAACAGTGCTTCCGTTTCTGAATCAAGGTGACTTGTTGGTTCATCCATAAAAACAAGCAAGGATTGCCTGTAAAAAAAACGCGCAAGGGCTATTTTCTGCCATTCTCCAATACTTAACTCACTGCTTTTTTCAAAAGTATTTCCGAGCAAAGTATTTTCTTTATCAGGAAATTTTCGTAATAACTTTTCAATTCCTGCTCCATTAGTGGCTTTTGAAAAATCATCATAAGAAAATTCACTTTGTACATTTCCGAAAGCAATGTTATCTTTAATTGAAAAATGGAATTGTGAAAAATCCTGAAACAATGCGCTGATTGAATTTCTGTACGTATCCAATTCAATATTTTTAATGTCTGTTCCATCAAGCAGTATTTTTCCGGTGTCGGGATCATAAAATCTGCACAGCAATTTAATCAGCGTACTTTTGCCTGCGCCATTTTCTCCCACAATTGCAAGCGTTTCTCCTGCTTTAATTTCAAAATTTATATTTTGTAAAATTTTTATATCAGAGCCGGGATAAGTAAAACTAAGGTTTTCGATTTTCATACCATCAACTAAGAACTTTTTCCCAAAAGAAATCGAATCAGGCTGCCTATTTATTTTTGGTTCTAATGAAAGAAATTCATGATAATAATTGAGAAAAAGACTGTCTTCGTAAAGATTCGCAAGATTGTTTACAACCCCTCTGAAATAGGTAAACCCGCGTTGAAATGCAAGAAAAAACAAAACCATGGTACCGGCTGTCATTGCGCCATCAATGGTTTGTTTGGCAATAAAAATAAAAGAACCAAAAATTGCAAGAGCTGTAAAAACCTGTCCTAATATTTCAATTCCAACGCGACGGGACATTAATTTTAAACGCTCTTGTTTAAGCTCTTTCCGTACAGTTTTAAATTCAGTTTTAAAATAATTTTCCAATCCGAATAAACGAATATCTTTAATATACTTCTCACCTACTGCGAGAAAATTCAAATACCGGGATCGCCTTTCTTTTGAAGTATTTTTCTTATTCCATTCAAATAAAAATCTTGCATATTTTACGCGAATAAAAACGCCCGGAATAATCGCGGCTAATAGAATCAAAGCGATACTCCAATGCACCCAAAAAAGAATTACGATTGAAAGAATAAGAGAAAAAGAATTTTGCCAGATTGCAAGAATACTGTTAATAATTCTTGCCGGTCTGAAAACAGCCTCTGTTCGTGCGCGAAATAAAATATCCTGATATTTCTGATTTTCAAAATGCTCAAGATCGAGCTGTGAAGATTTTTCATGAAGCTTATCAAAAACAAGATCGTTTACTTCCTGAATGTGGTTTTCTTTTGTCAGTTGCGCTAAATTCGATAAAATTTCATTTATTAAAAAAACAAGCCCGGCAATTGCTATAAGAATAATAAGATAATCAAATTGAAAACTATTATTCTGTGATTGAGATACATTTGTTATCGCATCAATAATTTGTTTAATCAATAATATAAAACATAAAGGAAGAATGCCATTAAATACAGAAATACCGGTATTCAGTATGGGCCATTTTTTCCGAACAGAATAAACGAATTTTATGCTTCGCTTGAGATTTGATAATATATTATAATGTATATTCACTATTAATTATTTCGTAAAGATTTTGTCATAAAATTTGCGGATATGCTCTTAAAAAAATAGAAGAATAAAACTGTGCAAATTTTTCGCCAAAATCACTTTAATATGTTGTTTATACCCCGAGCTCCGCTCGGGGTAATTAACATTCGACTACTTCGTAGTCGCTTTTGCTAATTTATTTTTCTGCTGATATTAATATTATGCTTATTCAACAAAAACTGTGGGTGCGTTTAATTATTACTAAACATGAAATTCGCAACTCTTTTGTATTTCAATTTTGAAAAATAGTACCCACTAATTATGGCAAATTACCAATATTAAACTCAAAAATTTTTATATAAAAAACCCATTTTCACTATTCAAAAATAGCAGAAATTAAGGATATTTACAAAATCAAATAAATTTCGCATACAATCGGATAAAAATCCGGTGTGTTGCAAAAAGTTTGTGTAGAAAATTCCGGTAAGGAGTTATAAGAGAAATTAGCTTTCCGTTTCTTTCAATTTTTATTAATTTCCCAATGATAGCACTCGCTCCAATCGTCTTGTCGAAATCAATGCAAGCATCTCCGCGTGTTAAAAATAAATTTGAATTTGATATTTTTATCAACCTGTGCGTAATAAAATTTTCATGCTGTTCAAAAGCGACAATATCCCCTTTTTGCAATAGTTCCGGAGCAATAAATTGATAATACCCGATGTCGTTTTTTTTCAGATAAGGAAACATGCTGGTGCCGGAAAGTTGTATTTTCACGGTAGCTCCCGATTGCAAAACTTTTTTGTTAAGCTCCCATATTTGCTCGCGATCCTCAATATTCATCATCCAATATGTTCTTTTATAAAATCAATGATTTTTGAATCAGGATAAAAACCCAATTCATATACAGGGACTGATAAACTAAGCTTGCTTACAGTATCAAGCAAAGAAGAAATCAATTTTTCATCATAGGGGTGTTGAATACAATTTGCTAAAATTTTTGAAGCAGCTATTGCTCCATTAATTTTTTTAATTGTATTTTCTTTCGATTGCGATAAAATAAAAACCGCGTTTATCGGAGCAGATTTTGGTGTATCATCATCATACAGGGGCGTATTGTAAAAGAAAAACTCCTCTTTATTTTTACGGATAAACAAGCGATCATCATGAATTACCTGCGCTCCGTTATCTTTCCATAAATTTGCCATTGTTGATTTACCAATTCCTGAAACTCCGGTAAAAATATATCCGTGGTTGTTATCCGCCACTCCCGAAGCATGCAAAAGAAATCCTTTGTTAAAACTTGCCAGATAATAATAGATAAGCGGTCCTAAGGGTGGTAAAAAAGGATCAATGAGGAGGCTCTCTTTTTCAAAAAAAAGATGCATTTCTGATTCAGAAACAAGATGAAGAATTACGCTGCCATTCTGTGGCAACACGGCAGAAATATAAATGTTTTGATTTTGCTTGTAAACACCCCATTTATTTTCAAAGCCCGCGTCATTTAATTCTTCTGCATTAAATAAACAAAATTCTTCCGTTAAATTTAGGTTCGGTAATCCTGAAAAACATTTAATTGTTAAATTTATATCTGCAAAATTATCGGTTAAAAAATTACGACAATAAGCACCTATACATATATCGCTTTTAAAATTACAAACGTCAATACACACCTGGTGATCGGCAATTGAAAGATATATATTTTTTGTAGTATTCATTTTCATTGTTGTCCGATAAATAAACAGGGCGCTCCTATGGAGTTCCTTAATTTTAAGTCCCGCCAGCCTGCTGTCTGCTACCGTGTGGACACATCTTTTTTTGCTTGATTTTGTCACAAAATTTGCATACTAATATTGTTTTGTCAGGCTAAGCATAGGTATTACGCAAATTTTCCGCCAAAATCTTTTTATTCTCATTTGTTTATACCCCGAGCTTGAGCTCGGGGTTATAAACCTTCGACTCCTCCGGAGTCGTTTTTCATTATTTGTGTCCACACGGTAGCTGCTGTCTGGCAGGTAAGGACGTATTGTTTATGGGAAAAATAATTTATTAGCTCCACTTGCCAGACCGACAAGCAGGTAGGAGCATCCTGTCATGAAAACGTGTTGTAGTGACATGTTTAAAGTGATTAATAAAATTTTATCGGACAATAGTATCCATTTTAAAAAAAAAGAAGAAACAATGTTTCTTCTTTTTTGCTTATTATTTTCTTTTTACCATTCATCATCGCCGGGGTCGCCACTACTGCTTCCGGGATCAGGATCGCCTCCGGGAGATTGCATTATAAGCGTGATGCTTGAGTCAATTAGTATCTCCTCAAAATCAGGTGAGATGTAATTCTTTTTTTTGGTTACTATTTTAGTTTCAATCATCAAGTCGCATTCAAATAATTTTCAAAAATATAATTATTTCTTTAATTCAAAATTATATTTTCAGTTTTTTTAATAAAATTTATCACATCATCCTGAGCAATAATACGTTTAACCTCATACTGATGTGTTACTGCCTGAATTATTTCATCAACAGTTTTTTTCCCGTCTATCTGATCCCAGATAAAAGCGCCCACCTCATTCAGTGTGTAAACCTTGTCCATTTCTGCTACTTTATTGACAACAGGAACAAGAATGTACTCGTCGCCAACTCTACGGGCAACAAGATTTTGCTTTTTTCGCAGTATTCTCATTAATAATTCTCTCATGGCTTTAGTGTTTTATAATTTTTTCAATAGTTGTTTTTTCTGCTGAAATAATTTGCAACAAATATACGCCATTTTCTATAGAATTCATATCAAGAACACTGTGATTTTTATCAGTATTTATACTCATTTTTACCTTGCCCTGAATATCCGAAAGTACGATTTTGTAAAAACCGGTATAATTAGTATGTACATTTAATACATTAATAACAGGGTTCGGGAAAATATCTATTTGCTCTGATAATGTTAATGAATTGTTGCCAGTAGAAATATCCACAACAACACTTTCGATTGTTGAGCAACCTTCAGGCGATGTTACGGTAACGGTATAAGTACCTGCTTCCGAAACTGAAATTGTTTGTGTTGTTTCAGAAGTTGACCATGCATAAATTGATCCTGAATTTCCTGCATCGAAAATTGTTGAACAACCTGCGCATAACTCAATACTTGTTCCCAAATCAACAACAGGAAGCAGATTGATTGTTACACCAATTTCATCGGTGCTTGAGCAACCATTGTTTGTAACAGTAACAGAATAAGTTCCAGATTCACTAACAGAAATTGTCTGATAATGCGAACCGGAACTCCATGTATAACTATTTCCGTTGATATAACCTGCATCAAGTGCTACAGGTAAGCCTTCGCAAGTTTCAATATCGGAACCAAGCTCAACATAAGGAGTGGACTTGATTTGAACATAAACAGCATCGTAATTTGAACAGCCGTTTTGTGTAACAGTTACAGAATATGAACCGGTGTATAAGGGAACAATTGTCTGTGTCGTCTCATTTGATGACCATAAATACTGCGCTCCTGAAATTCCTGCATATAGAGAAATATTTTCATTATCACAGGCAGTAATATTCTGACCTAAATCTACCGTTGGAATCGCATTGAAAACAATACCTACAGTGCCTTCACCTGAACAACCATCACGCGTTACGGTTACAGAATAAATACCCGTTTGTGTTGGATTTAATATCTGATTTTGAGAGCCAGTACTCCACAAATACGTATTACCTGTTACAAAACCTGCATCAAGAGAAACATACGTTCCCTGGCACACTTCAGAGTCAGAGCCTAAATCAACATAAGGAGTAGGTTTTGTTGTGATAGTTATTGCATCAATAGCAGAGCAGCCATCAACAGTAACTGTAACTTCGTAAGTGCCAGCGGTTGTTACATCAAGCGTTTGAGCGTTTGCATTGTTTGACCAGATATAGCTTGCGCCGGTATTTCCAGCATCCAATGTCAGCGTTGTTCCATTACAAATAGCCTGATTTGCTCCAAGATTCACAACAGGGAACGGATTGAAAACATACGAAACTTCATCTGTAGCAGAACAAGCATCTTTTGTTACAGTTACAGAGTACGTACCTGTAGTGGTTACAGTAATTTGCGAACCTGTTGTTCCAGTACTCCACTCATACGTAGCGCCGGGGTTTCCTGCCTGTAAAACAACAGAAGATGTTTCACAAAGCGTGTTGTCGTTTCCTAAATCAACTATAGGTAATGGATTAATCGTAACATCAACCTGCGCTGTTGTAGTGCAATTATCTTTAGAAACAACAACAATATACGTACCTGATGTTGCAAGGCTGATGGTTTGCGTTGTTTCTTCGGTAGACCATAAAAATTCAGCACCGGTGTTTCCAGCATCTAAAGTTACGGGTGTACCTTCGCAAACAGTTTGGTTTGTTCCTAAATCAACTATTGGAAGAGGTTTTACTGCTACAACTGCATTATCCGTATTGATTGTGTTACAAACTCCTGTAATTTCACAATAGTATGTTCCGGCTTCTTCGGAAGAAATAATATTTAAAGAAACGGAAGAAGAAGTTTCTCCGGTTAAGAGTGTATTGTCTTTATACCATTGGTAAGCTATTCCAGTGCCATCTGCATTAACAGATAAAGAGTAATTTTCGTTTTCGCAAATACTGATTCCTGCTGGTTGATTACTTACGGCAACAGAGTTATTAACTGTAAGAACCGCAGCATCACTCTGAACAGAACCATCATCATTAGTAACTACGCAATAATACGAATCCTGATCTGCTGATGTTGCAGAACTAATCGTATATGTATTTTGTATTGCTCCATCTAAAATACCTTCTGAATTGTACCACTGGTATGTTTCGCTGTTAGGATATGCAACATCAACGCTTAACGAAACTGCTTCATTAGAGCATACTGTTTGTGAAGTAGGTTGTACAGATATTTCAGGAGGGTTTACAATGTTAAATCTGAGATTAAATCTTCCAGTTGTATTAATATCATTTTGTATAGTTGTAAATATGTAAGAATTTTCAGTAGTCATTACAATGATAGAATCAAGCAAAATATCTTCAAGAAGAACTTGCGCATTGGTAGGTAAATTCTCAATTTCATTCGTAGAGATTGTGTATTCGCCTGCAAGACCAGTTTTCACACCGAGTGGAATTACAAAATCCTGAATAAATATCGGGAATGAATTTATTGACATTGAATCTTCATTCGCTAAAGTGTAAACTTCAGGCATATTGGAATTTTCAGAGAAAAATTTATACGCATCATAATTAGGGTCAAAAGAAGTTGTAGCATTTTCATTAAACCTTACAACAGCATCAGAAAACAAGCTGTCTTCCCATGAAATATTTATTCGCGCAAGTAAATCCTGTGTTGCTTCTTTTAAAAGAGAAGATGCAGTATTGTGAACCCTGACATCATTTGTCATACTAATAACTGGACTCGAAGCATTGGCAACTACAAAAAAGCCCTGACCTGGCTGAACATAGCGAGTACCGCCGTTTGTACCAACACCGCCAACATAAGAAGCCCAAGTCGAACCATTTCTAACATAAATTGCATCATTTAAGTTTGTTTTTGTCCATCCGGAAGAAGCTTTCCAGTCTATTGCTGATGGGTAAGGGTTTCCTATAAAATTCCAACCGTCCCTCCCCGAAGTTGTATAACTTAAAGCAGGACCTTGTGTTCCTGTATTAAAAGTTCCACCTGTATAGGTTTTAAATTTATTATTAAAGTAATAGATGTAATACCCTTTAGCTACTCCCATATTCCCGGAAGTTATCTGCGTCCAATAACCATCAGCAACGGTTTCGTTGTACCAGTATAAATTATCATTATGTGTGGCCAGATCGTCAAAAACAGAAGGAATACTTGCAGTACTTACAGGTGAAGAAATACAATGCCACTTTTCTTTTAAAATTCCGGTTTTAAATTTACAAGCTCCCCCTGTATTTGAGATGCTGCCTGTTATTAAAGAACCGGAGTAAACACTAGTACCGGATGCAGAGCCATCCACCAAAAGAGAGGAATTTGCACTTGTTAAAGTAAGTGTATTGGTTACAGTTACTGCTTTTTGTGAAGGAATAGTAACTGTTCCTGCAGATGAATGATTTAATGTAAGATTATAAAATGAATTAACAGATGCTGATCCGGTTATACTTGCAGCAGTTCCGCGCATAATAACAGTTCCGTTACCATGAGTGAAAGTACCGTCATTCGTCCATGTGCCGTTGCAATCAAATGTGCCGTTTGAAGTAGATTCAAGAGTTTGCCCACCATTAATGGTAATAGCACCCGGAACTTTAAAAGTTACATTTTGCCCATTGCCAACGGTTATTTTGTCGTTATTGTCGGTCCATGTGAATGCATTGGTTGCCTGAATAGTATTTCCAGAAGTAGAAGCGTCGCCAATAGTGAGGATTTGGGAAGTGTTTTTAGTAAGATTGTAAAAACTGGTATTTTGTGCGCCTTTTATAGTTTGTGAACTTGATCCTGCAAATGTAACAGTAGATGTCCCAAAGTCAATTGTACCACTGGCATATTCCCAGTTTCCTGCGGTTGTTATGTAATTCGAGATTGTTAATGTTCCACTTGATTTATCTATTTTAATACCAGGAAGTTTTTTTTGACCGTCTGTAATGGGTCCGGTTAAAGTCTGATCTATAGTACCGTTGAAGTTCAGGGTTCCATTTCCTCCTCCATTTGTTGAGGTTGATGTATTTGAAATGGTTAAACCTGCTTCAACATTTATAGTGCCGGTATTTATTGAAATAGATCGGGATCCGGCTGATAAACCTGTAGCTAACATCAGTGTGTTATTTGCTGTTATCGTATTGCTAATTACAAAAGTATAATTATCGGTATTATTAAGGATATTTGCTGCAGAAAGGGTTAATTTATAAAAATCTACAGTTCCTGCAATTGTTAAGCTTAGGACGGATGATGACATAGTTGTAAAAAGACAAGTACCTGTGCCAGCATCAAAAGTTCCCCCTGAAACAGAAAAATCTCTAATAAATCTGGTTGTTCCAGTAGTGGCATTAAATGTTCCACTGGATATTGTAAATGTCCCATTTATATATATAGCTTGCGTAGCTCCTGAAAAAGTACCTCCATCAATAGTTAAAGTGCCATCAACCAAAGTTTGATCGCCTACATACAAAGCTGCTCCCTGTGCGAATGTTCCTGCTGAAAGAGTTACAGTTAAAACATAAAAGACAATATTTTGATTAAATGAATTGGAAAAGCCATTGTAAAAGGTTATCGAATTTATTCTGGAGGTGGGAGTATTAAATGTAGTTACATCTAAATTACAGTTTCCTGTAGAAATGTCACCGTCAAAAATAATATCATCTCCAGCTGCAGGTGATCCGGTTCCACCATAACCATCGTCCCAGTTGTCAGAATTACTCCATGCATTGTCTCCTCCTGTGTTTGTCCAGTACCATTGAGTCTGAGCATAAGATGAAGTAATAAAACAAACAACAAAGCTAATTAAAAGCGATAAACGTATAAATGTTTTCATATTAAGATATTTTATATTTTACTATTTAAAATCTCACAAATTTAATAAAAAAAAAGTATTTAAAATTCTATTTCAATGGGTTTTTTATGTTATTGATATGATATTTATCATTATGATGCTATTCAATAGACTAACAATAGCTTCCAATGGTTGCATGTAGGGGTTAGCCTAAATATTACTATAAATGTCAGCAAGAAAACGCCAATTTCTGCATATACTTGAATTCCCTCTGAAAAGGTTTTTTTTTTGATATTTGCCGATGACCTGCCAGACGCAGGCTGGTTATACAAACCTGCCTGCCTGTTTACTACAGGTAAATTTACATCAGGTAAATCTGCCGACAAGCTACCGTGTGGACACATCTTTTGGACAAACACTAAATATCCAAAAAAAAAGCGGTAAAGATTTTATACCAAAAAGAATCTATTGAAAAAACAAAATAAGTAAATATATTTGCTCCATTAATTATGAGTCTCCTCCGAAAAGTATTATTTTATTAATTTGCCATTGATTTCACGAATTAACACAGATTTAATTAACTGATTAATAGAATTAATAATCTGTGAAAATTGGCGTAACCTGTCTGCCGACAAGGCAGGTCTGTGGCAGAAAGGTTTTCTGAGTGGTCTCATGCTTTATTTTTTGAATTTGTGATTGCTTAATATGTAATTTTCAAATTTGGAGTAGGAATAGCACTTCGACTACGCTCACTTCGGCAAGCTCAGCGCATCGCAGTGTGGCGAGTAGGAGTAGAAAAAGAAAAGTATTTTCTGCCCGTATTACTACTTTACAGGGCTCTCAAGTGCAAATTATAGCCGTGGTATAGCACTATTAAATTTCTCGAATAAGCAGCATTATTTTTTGTAATCTTTTTTTATTTATTTTACAGAAAAATTTCTTGTGAAAAGGATAATTCTTGCAGTAACGAATGATTTAGTATCGGACCAGCGTGTTCATAAAATTGCTATGTCGCTGCATGAAACAGGTTGTTCTGTTAAACTTGTTGGTCGTGTTCTTCCGAAAAGCTTGCCTGTTGGAGAAAGAAAATATAAAACCAAAAGATTTTCTTTGCCATTTACAAAAGGTCCGGCTTTTTATGCTTTCTACAATATCCGGCTATTTTTATTTCTTTTGTTTTCACGTTTTGATATTGTTGTAGCGAATGATTTAGATACACTTCCGGCATGTTTTCTTGCATCAAAAATACGCTTTAAAAAATTAGTGTACGACAGTCATGAATATTTTACTGAAGTACCCGAACTTATACACAGAAAAAATATTCAAAGCTTTTGGTTGAAAATAGAAAAATTTTTACTGCCAAAAATTAAATATTCATACACCGTATGTGAAAGCATCGCCAGTATTTATAAAGAAAAATACGGAATTGACATGAAAGTTGTCAGAAATATTCCTGAAAAAAACAATAGAATTCAGATCGGTATTTCTAAAACAAAAGCATCCGCAAAAAAAGTAATTATATATCAGGGAGCGCTTAATGTAGGCAGAGGTATTGAAAACGTGATTGAGGCAATGCAATACATTGAGAATGCAATATTCTGGATAATCGGAGACGGCGATATTCGTGAAGGATTAAAACAATTAGTATTCAAATACAATGTAAGTGAAAAAGTTCTATTTGTGGGAAAAGTTCCTTTTGCAGAATTACAGCGTTATACAAAACAAGCACATATCGGGATTTCGCTTGAAGAGCCGGAAGGTCTGAATTACTATTTTTCTCTGCCCAATAAATTGTTTGATTACCTGCATGCCGGAATACCTGTACTGATTTCAGATTTGCCGGAAATGCGAAAAATTGTTGAACAATATAAAACAGGCGAAATTTGTGAATCTCGAGAACCGAAAAAACTGGCGTTTCAAATTCAAAAAATGCTTACAGATGACAGTCTGCGTTCTATTTGGTTGAAAAATATTGCTCATGCAAAAGAAGAATTAACGTGGGAAAATGAGAAGAAAGTTTTGTTGGGGGTTTATGGGTTGTGAGTTTGAATCCACTCCGCAAAGTGTTTTTGACACGAATTGCACAAATTGTCTCTGAAAAAACAACTAATAATCAACTTATTAAATTCGTGAAATTAGTGTCATTTATGGGGTTTTCAGAGTGGATTCAGGTTTAAAAATACAAATCGCACCATACTTCGACTTCGCTAAGGACAAGTGGCGCGATTGTACAGTGTGGAGAGTTGCTTAGAAAATTTAATATTTGATAAAATCGGGGGTGTATTCATCGCTGCATGAAATTTCCTGAATGTATCCGTTGTGAAAACCAAGTATGTAAAAGATTGAAACAGCATAATCATATTCTTCCTTTGTTATGCCTTTGTTAATTTCAGGATATTTATTAGCTTTAAATGCCGGATAATACTGAAACATCAGGCTTATCCAAATATCGGTTCCAAAATTTTCTTTTATCCAACTTAACGATTTTTCAACATTATTAATATTGTGTGGCAAATTTAAAATCCGTATCATCATTCCTCTTTTAGCCAGTCCCTCTTCTGCTCTGATATTTCCTACCTGCCAGAACATTTCACGAATTGCAGCACAAGAATGCTCTCGGTAATTTAAAATACCGGAATATTTCTCCGCATGTTGATTATCCCAATACTTTAAATCGGGCAAATAAATATCTACCAGCCCATCTAATTGCTTTATTATTTCAGTATTTTCATAAGCATTGCTATTCCAAATAATGGGAACAGATAAACCCTTTTTCTTTGCCTCTTGCAGTGCTTGAATAATCTGAACCGAAAAATGAGAAGGAGAAACAAGGTTAATATTATGCGCGCCTCTATTCTGCAAATCGAGCATCATTTCTGCTAATTCAGTTATGCTGATTTCGCTCCCCTCTCCCCTATGACTGATTAAAAAATTCTGACAAAAAACACATCTGAGGTTGCAATGCGAAAAAAAAATAGTACCGCTTCCCTTTGTTCTAGACAATATAGGCTCTTCTCCAAAATGAAGCTGCGAAATATTAACTTTTATCTTATTTCCCGCCCTGCAAAAACCTTTGCTTTCATGCCTGTTTACAACACAATTATGGGGGCATATATTACATTGAGACAAATAATTTTTCATGAAAAAGACCCCGGATTATGAGACCTATACATTTTATATATGTTATTATTTATTTTACGTAAAATGCTTTTTTCAACCAGTCTACAGTCTACAGTCTACAGTCTACAGTCTACAGTCTACAGTCTACAGTCTACAGTCTACAGTCTACAGTCTACAGTCTACAGTCTACAGTCTAAAGTCTACAGTCTACAGTCTGCCTGAATACCGACTGCCGACTGCCGACTCTTTGACTGCCGACTGCCGACTCTTTGACTGCTGACTGCCGACTTTTTTTGACTGCCGACTGCCGACTTTTCCGACTGCTGACTCTTTGACTGCCGACTGCCGACTCTTTGACTTCCGACTTCCAACTTCTGACTATCAACTTCCAACTTAAACATCAATTTCCACAATTTGCGTAAAACAGTTTAATGATATCATAATAGTTAAGAAAAAATTTATTCTTCAATTTCAACAAAAACAGGGCAATGGTCTGAATGAACAATATCTTTTAAAATAGCTGCATTTTTAAGATTATTTTTTAACGCAATGCTTACCATGTGATAATCTATTCTCCATCCTAAATTTTTGGGTCTTGCACCGGCTCGATAACTCCACCAACTGTACTGTGCGGGTTTATTATTGAAGACTCTGAATGAATCAATAAATCCGTTATCAACAAATGTATCCATCCAGGCTCTTTCTTCTGGCAAGAAACCTGATACATCTTCATGTAGTTCAGGATGGTTGATATCAATGGGCTTGTGGCAGATATTATAGTCGCCTGATAAAATAAGTCTCGGACGTTTTTTTAAAAGATTGCCCGTGAAATTTAGAAATGCATCAAGGTATTCCATTTTAAAAGCCTGCCTTACCTCACCTGTTGTGCCTGAAGGAAAATAAGAATTTATAATTGTAAGGGATCCAAAATCTGCCTGGATTATTCTTCCTTCAGCATCAAATTTTTCAATTCCTATACCGTAGATAACATTATCGGGTTTGATTTTTGAAAGAATAGCTACTCCGCTGTATCCTTTTTTTTCAGCCGGAAACCAGAAATGATAGTAACCGAGCGATTCAAAAGCCTGTGTGTTGATTTGTTCAATATTGGCTTTTATTTCTTGAATGCAGAGAATATCCGGGTTTTCTTCTTTTATCCATTGGTCAAGTCCTTTGCTGAGAGCAGCTCTTATTCCATTTACGTTGTATGATATTATTTTCATTTTTGTTTCACGTTTAATGTTTCACGTTAACCGCTGACTGAGCGAAGTCGAAGTCAGCGAAGTCAGCGACGACGAAATCAACGTTTCAAGTTTGTCATGTCAATAAATTTTGACAGATTTTATTACGGCAAATATCGTAAATAATTTTAATAGGCAAATTGTTTAAATATTCTTATTTTTGCACACTTATTTAATAATGATGAACAGAGGGATTGTAATAAAATCAACAGGAAGCAGATATACTGTCAAGGATGGAAAAGGCACTTACCTTGAATGTCTTATTGGAGGAAAATTAAGGATACAGGATAGTAAAATTACGAATCCCGTTGCAGTTGGCGATTTTGTTACTTATGAAATAAATGGCGATTACGGAATTATAAAAAGCATTGAGCAACGAAAGAATTATATTATCAGAAAATCTTCCAATCTTTCCCGTCAGGGACATATTATTGCATCAAACATTGACTTGGCTGTTTTAATTGTTACAGTAAAATATCCTTCTACACTGACAACTTTTATTGACAGGTTTCTTGTTACCGCAGAAGCTTACAGAATACCTGCAGTTCTTCTTTTCAATAAAATTGATTTGTTCAATGAAGATGAAATCGAATATAATAATGCAATGATGTACGTTTATGAGCAGATTGGTTATCCTTGTCTTGCCATTTCTATTGAAAAGGAAATGAATATGACAAAAGTAAGGGAATTAATGCAGGGAAAAATTTGTCTTCTTTCAGGCCATTCAGGAGTTGGGAAAAGCTCATTAATCAGATATCTTGACCCATCAAAAAATATTCGCATCAGCCCTATTTCAGACGCACACCATAAAGGAAAGCATACAACAACTCATTCCGAAATGTTTGAGTTGGAGAATAATACTTTTATTATTGATACTCCCGGAATAAAAGGTTTTGGAGTAATAGATATCAATAAAGAAGAAGTTTACCATTTTTTTCCTGAGTTTTTCAAACTTTCATCTCAATGTCAATATTACAATTGTACGCATTTGCATGAGCCTAATTGCGCGGTAAAAGATGCGTTGGATAAAGATTTAATAAGTATTTCACGTTACAATAGCTATTTAAGCATTTTATCAGGAGATGACAATAAACACAGAAAATAATATTTGTTTCTACAGCAATGATTTTTCTTTTTTCCAGCAGGATTCGCTGCCTGTTAAAAAAAAAGAAAAGGGAAAACAGAAGCACAAAAAGCATTCTGCCGATTCTTTGCATGAAAAAACAAAAAAACAAGGATCAAAAGACTCTATTTCTGATAAAGGCTTAAATAATTCGGAAATTACTTTTTCTGATTCAACACAAAAAGAATTTGTAGCCGATGAGGCGATAAAACATAAGAAATATAAAGATATTAACGTAGCAAGCAGACAAGATTGCTTTGTCTATAAAGATACTGCTGCATTTTCTTTATATGATTTTTCATTTCCAACTCAATCATTGAATATTAGTCAAGCGAAATTAATTATTCCTTTTAGAGATTCTACTTATTCGTATAAATATACAACCGGAAAGGCAGTTTTTAATTTTCCCGAAAAATTTTATTCACGCTATCCATCAGACTGGATGATTGTTATTTTTATTTTGTCATTAGTGATATTCGGATGGGTTTATGCTTTTTTCAGAAAACATATTTACACTATTTTTCAATCCTCCTATGATGAAAAAGTTTCTTTCAGACTCAGGGAAGAAAAAAATACAATAACCGAGCGGGTTTTATTTTCTCTGAATGTTTTATTTATCATCAATTTGACATTGTTTGTTTATGAAGCAGCAGTTTTTTGGGGTATTGATATTTTAGATAAAACAAATTTTACTCTTTTTGGAATCATTGCGGTTTTGCTATTGTTTATTTATTTGTTTAAATATCTTTTTTATCACTTTATGGGATTTCTATTAAATCATACAAAAGAAGTGTCCTTATTCGTACATAATATTCTCCTTTATAATAAAATTTTAGGACTTATTTTATTCCCTGTTGTAATAATAATTCCCTTTTTAGATGATACTTTTATCCGTTATTTTATCATTTTTGGAAGTATATTGTTTGTTATTTCGTTTTTATTCAGGCTTTTCAGAATTTTTCAACTAAGTATGAAAATAAATTTTTCTGGTTTCTATTTGATTTTATACCTTTGTGCCGTTGAAATTTTACCTTTGTTTCTCATTGGTAAATTCTTTCACAGATTGATTAACAGTTAAATTTAAAAGTTTTCTTAAAAAATTTTTCTGCCTTGAAGATCAAAAGAGTTTTAATATCACAGCCAAAACCCGAGACTGATAAGTCTCCTTATTTTGAACTTGCTGAAAGGTATGGTTTGAAAATAGACTTTAAGCCATTTATACAGATTGAACCTGTAACTTTAAAAGAGTTCAGGCAAACTAAAATTACGATACTTGACCACAGTGCTATTATTTTTAACAGTAAAACTGCTGTAACGCATTTTTTCAAATTGTGTGAAGAGTTAAAAGTTACTGTTCCTGACGATATGAAATATTTTTGTATCTCTGAGTCAACCGCATTTTTTCTTCAGAAGTATATTGTTTACAGAAAGCGGAAAATATTTTACGGCAATGGTGTAATGCAGGATTTAATTGAGATAATAAAAAAACACAGCGAGCAATATTTTCTGATTCCCTGCTCAGATGTTCACAAAGACGATTTCGCAACCCGGTTAGAACAAAGTAAAATTAAATTTACGAAGACGATATTATACCGAACTGTAAACAGCGACCTTTCTGATTTAAAAAAAGATTTTTCTTACGATATCCTTGTTTTTTTCAGCCCTAATGAAATTCCATCTTTGAAGAAAAATTTTCCAAGGTACAAGCAACAGGAAACAATAATTGCAGCTTTCGGTCCTGCTGCATGCAAAGCAGTTAAAGATGCCGGTCTGCGTCTTGATATTCCTGCCCCTTCAAAAGAAGCTCCTTCTATGACCATGGCATTAGATATTTTTCTGAAAAATCATTTTAAAAACCTGAAAAAATAATTATTGCGAAATTTTAGTATTTTTACAAGGGGAATATTCCCCTTTTTTTATGCCTTTAAAATCTTATAAATTGAGTAACTGTTTAAGAAATACTTTTTGCAAAGAAGAGCGTTTGTCAAGTAAAATTCAGATTGATTTACTTTTCGAGAAGGGACGGTATTTTAATAATTTCCCAATAAAAGTTGTTTGGATTGATGCTGTTTTTGAATCATCTTTTCCTGCACAGATAATTGTCAGCGTTCCAAAAAAGAATTTTAAAAAAGCGGTAGACAGAAACAGAATCAAAAGGCTTATTAGAGAATCTTACCGGAAAAATAAATCAGAATTTTACAATTATTTAACAGCTCAAAATATTAAAATGGCTGTTGGGTTCGTTTATACAAGCAATGAAATGCCTGATTATTCCGATGTCGAATCAAAAATTGTATTAATTTTACAGAAAATAAAAACACAGCATGCTAAAGGTTCTTAGTTATTTTTTTATCGGTTTAATCAAAGTGTATCAGTATGTTTTATCTCCATGGTTCGGGAAAGCATGCCGTTATACGCCTACATGCTCTGTTTACAGTATTGAAGCATTAAAAAAACATGGACCATTTAAAGGATTATATTATTCTGTAAAAAGAATCGCCTCTTGTAATCCCTGGGGAGGACATGGGTATGATCCGGTGCCTTAATGTTTAATATAATTAGGAATTAAGAATTTAGAATTAAAAATTAAAAATTTATTTGATATTCAGTAGGAATACAATAGGAATACAATAGAAATACAATAGAGACTCGGTAGGAATACAATTGTACCTCTATTGAACTAACAATTGTACATCTACCGAACATCTATCGTTGCACTATTGTACATCTATTGAACATCTATTGAAAAAAAAATATCAAAAAAAAGAATTATGTTTAAAAAAGCTAGATTAATAATAATTACAGCCTCCATTGCTGTATCTTCTTTATTTTTTTACAGTTTCAAAGATGATAGTTTTGAAATTGTAAAAAATCTTGACATTTATTACACACTTTTCAAGGAATTAAATCTCTATTACGTTGATGAAATAAAACCCGGAGATCTTGTAAAGAAAAGTATTGACGAGATGCTACAATCTCTCGATCCTTATACTAGTTATATAACAGAATCTGAAATTGAAGATTATCGTTTTATGACAACAGGACAGTATGGAGGTATCGGAGCATTGATTCGCGGCGCAACAGAATATGTTGTGATTACAGATCCTTATGAAGGATATCCTGCTAATAAAGCGGGTTTGAAAGCAGGAGATATGATACTTGAAATTGATGGGAAAACAACAAAAGGAAAAAATTCAAGCGACATTAGTGAGCTTCTGAAAGGGCAACCCAACACTCCCGTGAAATTGCTTATTAAAAGACCTTTTCCCGATGAACAATTTGAAAAGACGTTACAAAGAGAAGAAATTAAAATTAAAAATGTTAATTATTCCGGGATGATAGATGATCAGGTCGCCTACATCCGTTTGATGAATTTTACAGAGCAGGCAGGCAAAGAAGTTAAAGACGCTTTGCAGGAATTGAAAGAGAAAAAAAATGCAAAGTATTTAATTCTTGATTTACGCGGAAATCCAGGAGGATTACTTATGGAAGCTGTAAATATCGTCAATCTTTTTGTAGACCAGGGTCAGGATATTGTAAGTACAAAAGGAAAAGTTAAGCAGTGGGACAAAACATACAAAGCAACAAGTTCTCCTATTGATAAAGAAATTCCCATTGTCGTTCTTGTAAACAGCGGTTCTGCTTCTGCTTCTGAAATTGTCTCTGGCGCTATTCAGGATATTGACAGGGGTGTTGTTATTGGTCAGCGTACATTTGGTAAAGGTCTTGTACAAACTACACGCGATCTTACTTACAATGCGAAACTGAAAGTTACAACTGCAAAGTATTACATTCCTAGCGGGCGTTGTATTCAGGCACTCGATTATTCGCATCGCAATATTGATGGTAGTGTAGGCAAGGTGCCCGATTCTCTTATTACCGAATTTAAAACAAAAAAAGGACGTAAAGTATACGACGGCGGTGGTGTAAACCCTGATATTACAATAGAACCTGAGCGTCTGAGTAAAATTTCAGAGAGCCTGTTTATTAAAAATTATATTTTCGATTATGCAACAAAATTTGCAAACGAAAAGAAACAAATTGTAGCAGCAAAAGAATTCCATTTAAGCGATGCAGAGTATGATGATTTTATCAAATTTTTATCAGGAAAAAATTTTGATTATGAAACCAAAAGTGAAGAAACGCTCAAGCAGTTAAAGGAAATTGCAAAAAATGAAAAATATTTAGACATTGCGCAAAGTGAGTTTGATGCGCTGCAAAAAAAACTTGCCCATGACAAAGAAAAGGATTTGCGTTCTTTTAAAGAAGAAATAAAAGAGCTGATAGAAGATGAAATCATTGGTCGCTACTATTTCCAGAGCGGTAGAGTAGAGGCATCACTTGCAAAAGACGAAGCAGTAAAAAAAGCAGTCGAGGTTTTAAAAGACCCCAAGAAATACAGTGCTATTCTTGATGGTTCTGCTACATCTACCTCAAAGTAAAAAAAATAATTTAATGTCATTACAAGAATATTATATAAACAAACTTAAAGATGTTAATGCGTTTTGGTCTTATGATTCGTCTGTTATTAATTCAATTGATGAGGAGGTTTTAATAGAAAATGTATTGATTCATCTAGAGTTTGAAGATATAATTTTATTGTTTAACAATTATCCTAAAAGTAAAATTAAAGCAGCATGGATAAACAGGCTGGTCAGGCAGGAACCCATGTATCATAATCTTAATAATATGATTGCCCTTTTGTTTTTCAATATTAAAAACCCGAAGCGGTATTTACAAAGGAAGAAAAAGGAAATTCTGAAATCAATGGCTTTATGAAAGGACTTGCACCAAATACGGGTAAGATATTTGAAAAAATAACATTACTTTCATGCATCAAAGAATATACGCTTGTTGGAGGTACTGCCTTGTCATTGCAGATTGGGAAAAGATTAAGCGAGGATTTTGATTTTTGCAGATGGTCTTCCAATCTCAAATCTGACAAACCGATTGTTGATTGGCCTCTTATTAAAGCGGAATTGGAAACTATTGGTTCAGTACAAAATCAAAATATTTTAGGCTTCGATCATGTAGATTTTATTGTGGATGGCGTAAAGTTGTCTTTTTTTACAAAACAGCAAAATCTTTCCCCTGTTGAAAATCCTGTTTTATTTTTAAATAATATTAAGCTTGCAGATATAGATGCAATAGGCGCAATGAAAATTGAATTGATTTTAAGAAGATCAGCATTCCGTGATTATTATGATATTTACTCAATATTAAAAGAGGGACGATCCTTAAAATCCTTGTTATTAAAAGCATCTAAATATTCAAATTATGCTTTAAAAACAAAAAATGCTTTGTTATTTTTACTGAATGGAGATAATTTTAAACAAGAAAAGAATTTTTCTGAATTAGCTCCTGAATATAAAATAAGTAATCTTGAAATAAGTCAATTTATTCGTGAAACGGTGGAAAAAGATTTTCCCGAAATCACGCGAAACCCTGACAAGAAAAGGGATTGAAATTGTAAAAATATAAAACAGAAATAAATATCAAAGCAATAAGTTATTTTTTAATAATCATTTATTAACAATAAATTTTCTTTTCCTTTCAAAGTTCGTGCTCGTCTTTGGGCAAGCAAGTAAGCAGGCATACGAGTACTTGAATAGAAATTGTTTTTGAAAACAAAAAATAATTACCAGTAAGCGTACACATTTCCTCCACGCAAAGCATTATTTGGAGACGAACGCAAGCGGTTAGTTTTTTAGAGAGGTATCTCTTTAATGAGTTGTTGAATAATTTTATCAGGGATATCGGATTTATCAGATTTGTCGTAGATAGAAAAAAGGTAAACGGTTTCTTTTACAATTTTAACCTGAGTAAGAACCCTTGCGCCGCCTGATTTGCCTTTGTTTTTACTTTTAATTTGGAGTCGGATTTTATATATATCGTTGCCTAAACTTTTCCCTGTTCATGGTTCCTGCGTAAGAGTGCTGCCCAATTCTTCAAGGTCGTTTTTAAGAGAACGATATTTTTTGAAAGAACCTTGGCTTCCTTTTTAAAATTATCTGTAGTCTCAACTTTATAGTTCATTGAGAAAATCTTTTAAAGGAGTGGCATTCATTTTTCCTTGCTCAATAAGCTGCACCTCTTTCAATCCCTGCCTTATTCCTTCAATTATTTCACTTTCGTTTACATCTGCTGTTTGTTCAATTTTTATGAATTTGAAATTACGAACAAGCTCCATGAAGAAACTGATCTTATTTTCTGGTATTGTTAATACTATTTGTTTCATAAAATTCAATATATATTTTAGTGCAAATATACATTTTTTTGAATTACTTATCACTCATTTTTTATCTTTTAACTTCTTATATCCTTCAATACTTACGCTTTCGAGAAGAGTATTGTATTTCTCCAGCAATTCAAAATATTTTTCTTTCCAATAGTCTATGATTTTTTGTTTGTCGTTGTCTTCGTTTACAATATTGTTTGATGCGATATTCGAAGTAGTGCTTTTTATTTCAGGTATTTTTTTCGTGAAATCGAAGTGAATGATTTACCTATTTGTAAAATTGTATCAATATCAACAGTTATTTCGTTAAAAATGTTGTAAATATGCCTTCTGCTACGATAATAATAAATTTTCTTTTCCTCATAAATTTTTATATTTGCTTTGTTATAAAATATGTATGAAGCAGATATTTTCACTATACAGTTTTTTATTTTTTTCAATAACTGTTTTTTCTCAGAAAGCAGAAACTATTGAATTGAGCCATAATTGGGAGTTCCGGCAATTCGGAAAATCAGAATGGCTTCCTGCTAAAGTGCCCGGTTGTGTTCATCTTGATCTTATTGCAAACAAACTTTTAGAAGATCCTTTTTTGCGCATCAATGAAAAGGAAGCGCAGTGGGTGGAGAGTGAAGCATGGGAGTACAGAACCTTTTTTGAAGCCGATGAAAAGCTGTTGAAAAAAGAGCGTATTGAGCTTGTTTTTGAAGGATTGGATACATACGCGAAAGTTTTTCTCAATGGCAAAGAAATTTTTTTGGCAGACAATATGTTCCGCACCTGGAGCATTCCCTGCAAAGGCAAACTGAAAAAAGGGCGCAATGAAATTATGGTGCATTTTGCTTCTGCTGTTCAAACGGCAAAAGAAGCTGCACGAAAAATTCTCTACTCTTTACCCGGAGGCGAAAAATCGTATGTTCGAAAAGCGGCATTCCCGTTTGGATGGGATTTTGCGCCAAGGCTTGTTACATGCGGGATTTGGAAGCCTGTTTTTCTGAAAATATTTAAAATTCCTTATGCAGATAATTTTTCTGTTTCATACAAAATGGAGGGTAAAACCAACGCTGTTGTTTCTGCTTCGCTTGATTTTTATTCTGACAAACCTGTGCAATATGACTTTTTTATTTCAGATAAAAATTCAGGAAAAATATATTTTAAAAAATTGCTGAAACTTAAAAGAGGAAAAAATACGGTAAGCACTTCATTTAATATGGATTCCTTGAAACTCTGGTGGCCACGCGGACTTGGCGATCCCTTCATGTATGGATTTTCTTATGGAATAAAGAGTAAAAAAGAAACAATTTTTGCAGATAATTTTTCATTAGGCTTTCGAAATATAGAACTTGTACAGGAAAAAGATACCATTGGAACATCTTTTTATTTCAAGGTAAACGGTATTCCTTTTTTCATAAAGGGCAGCAATTATGTACCTCCGGATGTATTTGTAACAAGGAATGATTCTGCCGTTTATCAAAGAACAATTCGGGATGCAATTTTGTCGAATATGAACATGCTGCGCGTATGGGGCGGAGGCATTTACGAGTCGGATATTTTTTACGATTTGTGCGATAAATACGGATTGCTTGTATGGCAGGATTTTATGTTTGCCTGCGCCATGTATCCTACAGATAGTGCATTTGCGGAAAATGTAAAAATGGAAGCAGAAGAACAGGTTACGCGTTTGCGCAAACATCCTTGCATAGCATTGTGGTGTGGCAATAATGAAGTTGACGAGGGCTGGAAAAACTGGGGATGGCAGAAACAGTATAATTATTCTGCGGAAGATTCATCTGCAATATGGAATGCATATCTGAATATTTTTGAGAAAATATTTCCTGAAACAGTAAACGAATTGCATCCATCTTGTGCGTATATTTCCACATCGCCTAAAATAGGCTGGGGCAGGGAAGCCTCAATGACAGAAGGCGATTCACACTATTGGGGCGTGTGGTGGGGAAATGAACCTTTTGAAATGTATTCAAAAAAAACAGGTCGCTTCATGAGTGAATTTGGCTTTCAATCTATTCCCGCTGTTTCCTCTCTTCTGAAATTTGCGAACAAGACTGAAATTATTCCTGAATCGGCTGTAATGGCGGTACATCAGAAACATCTTAAAGGGTATCAGATTATCAACGAATATATGGCACGAGATTATAAAATGCCAACAGATAATGAACATTTAATTTACATTTCACAACTTTTACAGGCTTATGGAATGAAGACTGCTATAGAGTCGCACCGCAGGATGCGGCATCGTTGTATGGGAACTATGTACTGGCAGTTTAACGATTGCTGGCCTGCTGTCTCGTGGTCGGGTATTGATTATTATGGTACATGGAAAGCATCGCAGTTTTTTATTAAAAAATTATATCAGAATTTTTTGATTTCCATTACTGAAGAAAATGGAGAATTGAAATTCTGGCTTGTATCTGATGCAATGAAAAAACAAAGTGCCAGTCTTGTTGTAAAAGTAATGGATTTTAACGGAAAAATAAAATTTGAAAAGAGCATAATTGTTGAAGTGCCGGGAAATTCATCTAAGTCTTATTTTTCATTAAAAATAGAAGACATTGTGGGCAAACGCTCCAAAGACGAAACCCTTGTTTCTGCTGTGCTGAAATTCGGCGATGAAATTCTTGCATCCAATATTTATTATTTTCTTCCACCAAAAGACTTAGCATTGCCTGAGCCAAAAATCAGTTTCGATTTCAATCAGGAAAAAGAGCTGGTTACAGTTTTTCTAAAAGTAGATAAGCTTGCAAAAAATGTTTACATTTATTCGGAAGAAGACTGTCATTGTGAAGATAATTTTTTCGATATGCTGCCGGGAGAGGAACGTAGTATTAAGTGTAAAACGGCATCTGGAGATAAAGTGAAGGTTATTTCGTTGTTTAATACTTTGCAGGAGAAGTGAGGGGAATTTATGTATGTCTGGCAATTGTTTAAACTGCAATTTTTACTTTATGCTGAAATTTTATATTTTTGGAATATACTTTATATAATGATTAATATGGAACTCACGATAAAAATAGAAGATAAAAAAATGTACGATTCTTTTTACAGTTTTTTAAATCCATAGGTGTTAAAATTGTTTCGCTTTCTAATGAGGAAAAATTAACAAAAAAACAAACAAGGAAAAAACCTTTCCCTCCAAAACAAAAAAAGAAAATGAAAGGCTTACTGTATTCTACAATTTAGTTGAAGAATACAATCAAATTAATGAGCCTGAACTAGACATGAATGAATTATACAAAAATAGAAGTAATATTAATTGCATCAACAGCATTGATTAATGGCTTTAAATTAACAACCAACAATACCAAAGATTATCTGAAAATACATGAGCATTTTGGATTAGAATTAGAGAATTGGGTTAAATGAATTTATTTCTAATATTAATAAAATTGAAAATTTTAAAATACACCATCATCTTTATATGTTTTTTTCTTGTTGAAATAGTATGTTTCGCACAAAAAGAAAAAATTGAGTATTCAAAATACGTAGATTCGTTTATCGGTACAGGCGGGCATGGACACACGTATCCCGGCGCAGTAGTGCCTTTTGGAATGATGCAGCTCAGTCCCGATACGCGCCTTGATAGTTGGGATGGCTGTTCCGGATATCATTATTCTGATTCTGTAATTTATGGTTTCACGCATACGCATTTAAGCGGAACCGGATGCAGCGATTACGGAGACATACTGTTGATGCCTGTTACCGGAAGCTCCACTACTGACTCGAAAAAATATACTGCTTCTTTTTCTCATAAAAATGAAAAGGCTGCTGCCGGATATTATTCCGTGAAGTTCGACAACGGCATTGATGTTGAGCTGTCTGTAAGCACTAGGGCGGGCATTCATAAATATACTTTTCCTGATGCGAAAGATGCGTTTGTCGTTCTTGATTTAATGCACCGCGACAAGGTTTTGGAGTCGTCGTTGAAAATTATTGATAACAGGCGAATCAGTGGAATGCGGCGCAGCGAGGCTTGGGCAAAAGATCAACACGTTTATTTTGTTGCAGAATTTTCACAGCCTTTTTCAAAGTGGGAAATTGATGAAAATGGAAACCAGAAACCCATGCTGAAAGAATCGAATTCTTCTGCTATCAAAGCTTGTTTCCATTTTGATCCGCTGCCTGAAAAACAAGTGATGGTGCGTATTGGCATCTCATCTGTCAGTGTAGAAGGCGCAATGAAAAATCTTAAAATGGAAATCAATCATTGGGATTTTTTGAAAGTAAAAAAAGAAGCTGCGGTTTTGTGGAACAGCGAGCTTTCAAAAATTGAGATTAAAGGCGCAACAGCAGAACAGATGAAGATTTTTTATACTGCTTTGTATCACACAATGGTGGTGCCGAATGTGAACATGGATGTTGATGGTAGGTATAGAGGAATGGATAATAAAATTCACAAAGCAGAAGGCTTTACGTATTATACTGTTTTTTCTTTATGGGATACTTTTCGCGCAGCACATCCGCTGTACACCATTATTGATAGAAAACGCACCCTTGATTTTATCAAAACTTTTTTAGTGCAATACCAGCAGGGAGGTCGTTTGCCTGTATGGGAGCTCTCTTCCAATGAAACCGATTGCATGATAGGTTATCACTCTGTGTCTGTTATTGCAGATGCATTCATGAAAGGAATAAATGATTTTGATATTTCTCTTGCTTTTGAAGCCATGAAAAAAAGCGCAACATGGAATCATTTGGGACTGCCTGCATACATGGAGCAGGGCTTTATTGCAGTAGATGACGAGCATGAATCTGTTTCAAAAACGCTGGAATACGGCTATAATGATTGGTGTATTGCGCAAGTTGCGAAGAGTCTGGGCAAAAAAAAAGATTATAAAAATTTTACCATCCGTTCGCAGGCTTACAAGAATTTATTTGATAAAGAAACATGCTATATGCGACCCCGGAAAAACGGGAACTGGATTACGCCCTTTGATCCCAGAGAAGTGAACAATCATTATACCGAAGCGAATTCCTGGCAATATTCATTTTTTGTTCCTCATGATATTTCAGGCTTGATACAATTGCATGGCGGCACAGAAAATTTTTCTACAAAACTAGATCAGTTATTTACAGAAAAAAATAAAACGACAGGACGTGAACAGGTAGATATTACAGGGCTTGTGGGACAATATGCGCATGGAAACGAACCGAGTCATCATATTGCCTATTTGTATAATTACGCAGGCAAGCCATGGAAAACACAGGAACGCGTGCATCAGTTACTGAATAAAATGTACAGCATTCATCCCGATGGTCTCATTGGCAATGAAGATTGCGGACAAATGAGTGCCTGGTACATTTTGAGCGCACTGGGCTTTTATTCTGTAAATCCCGGAAACACGCAATTTATTATTGGAACGCCCTTGTTTCCTTCTGCAAAAATTCATCTTGAAAACGGAAAAACTTTTATTATAGAAGGCGCCAAATCAAAGCCCTCTGATTTCTATATAAAAAGAGCTCTGCTCAACAATATTACATATACAAAATCTTTTATAGATTATAGTGATATTATGCAGGGCGGAAATTTTAAAATTGTTCTTGGCGAAAAACACTCCGAAGATTTTGGAGTAAAGCCGGGCGATATTCCAGAAACAAAAGTGAGTGATTTTTCAATTATTCCTGTTCCTTTAATTCAATCTGCCGGAGTGAGTTTTAAGCAAAAGCAGGAAATTAAAATTGTGGCATCAGATTCATCAAATAAAATTTATTATACGCTTGATGGAACTACTCCGACAGCAAAATCGAAATTGTATACTGCGCCTTTTTTTATTGATTCTACAGTTCAGATAACATCAATTGCAATCAATACAGAGGAGCAGAGCAGTAAATATGTAAAAGCACATTTTATAAAATTTCCAAATGAGTGGCGTATTAAAATTCTGTCAAAATACAATCCACAATACACTGCAGGAGGAGATGAGGGAATAATAGATGGCATCAGGGGTGATGTAAACTGGCGAAAGGGAGAGTGGCAGGGCTATCAGGGGCAAGATTTTGAAGCAATAATTGACATGGGAAAAGAACAATTACTGGGAACTTTTATTGCAAGTTTTTTACAAGATACGCGCTCCTGGATATTGTTTCCAAAAAGAGTTGAATTTTCATTGTCTTTAGATGGAGAAAAATATTACAGAACTTTTGAATCAAAGCTTGATGAAGCAGATGATGATTACAATATCCGCATCCGTGAATGCAAGGTTCTTCCTGCAGGTTTAAATAAAGCACGGTATGTGAAAGTAAAAGCAACAAATTACGGTATACTTCCGAAATGGCATCAGGGAGCAGGGTTTGAAGCTTTTATTTTTATTGATGAGATTATTATAAAGTGAACTTTCGCATGAAAAAGAATTATTTATTTTTGTAATTCGAAATTATTGCTAACATTAATCTATGCAAAAGATACTTCGGCAGTTCATCGCAGGGTCGATTTACGCACTGCATAGCTAAAAAGGGTTACAAAATATCATCAAATTTGTATTCGCCCTGTATAACTGAAACTACGCAGCCTTTTGCAAACCTGCCAAGTTTCAGTATATATTACGGTGCTCTGCACCTTTTTTTTTCTATGTCTTTTATGATTTTACAAATATTTTGCGGCTCTGCCGCTGAATTTCAAATATAGCAGTAACATTTGTAGCAGCGATAGCTGCGATAACATTTGTTGTAGCGATAGCTGCGTTATTTACAGAGGTGCAGCACACCGAAATATTATTTTTTTGATTTCAGCTCTTATCTTTCATGAAAACAGAAAAAGCAAAAAAAATATTATTCTTCTCTTGAAAATGGCTGCTGAACTCATTTTTTAGCGAATTAATTTATACGAAAGTTCAGTTATTAAATGGAGAGGGTTTGGTAGCTGACATAAATAAAAAAGCGGACAAAAATCCGCTCTTTATTTTATAATCAATTTTATTATTATTTCAACTTAAATTCTTCAGGTACTTCTAAAGGAGCAACAATAAGTTTTTGCGTTCCTTCTTTTAGTACTTTGAATTCTACTCTGCGATTGTATTTTCTGGAATAGAGATAAGTATTTATAGCAATCGGATTTGAATCTCCCATTCCTTTTGTTTTAATATTATTGGAATTTACACCTTTTTCAATAAGCATTTTTTTAACTTTTTCAGCGCGCATTTTAGAAATTTGCTCTTTGAAGGCTGCTTCTCCCTGCGCATCTGAATGACCAATAATTTCAATCTGGCAATCGGGATTTTTAACCATGTATGCAGCTAATTTTTCAACAACTTCATTGCTGGCAGGTTTCACATATTCAAAATCGAAAAGAATACCTGTTATAGAAATAGTTCCAGAAATAGAAGTACTACTGCCAATTTTTGCATGTTCGGGTATTGCAATGGGTTTGAATGTAATATTGCTGCACAGATCATTTGAGGCTTCAAAATCAACGCGACGGTTGTATTCAGAACCAGTTTCAGGACTATCAGCTGCAATAGGTGCTGTTGAGCCTTTTCCTGTTGCTATGATGGTTGTACTTCTTACGCCTTTTTGAATCAAATAATTTTTTACATAATTTGCTCTTCTTTCAGAAAACATCTGATTTATTTTATCTGAACCTTTAGCATCTGTATGACCTTCTACAATAAGTTTACAGGTTTTATTGTTAATCAGATATTTTGCCAGAGTATTTAGATTCTCTTTGAAATCTTTGGGAGTGGTTTGGTTAAAGTCAAACAGAATGCTGTTAACAGTAACGTGACCCATATCCTTTGATTCCTTTGTATCTTTTTTGCCGTTATCCGTTTTATTCTTGTTTTCTGCAAGCTGTTTCTTTCTGTCAGCCTCTTCCTGTTTTTTCTTTTCGACAAGCTCAATGCGACGCCGTTCAGCTTCTAATTTCTTCTCATCATCCGCTTTTTTCTTCTCTTCTGCTAACAGTTTCTTTTTGTCGGCATTTTCCTGTTTCTTTCGTTCAGCTTCTAATTTTTTTTGTTCAGCAGACTTATTATTCTCCTCTGCTAACAATTTTTTCTTATCAGCTTCTTCCTGTTTTTTTCTTTCAGCATCTGATTTTTTCTCCTCTGCTAACAGTTTTTTCTTATCTGCTTCTTCCTGTTTTTTTCTTTCAGCATCTGATTTTTTCTCCTCTGCTAACAGTTTTTTCTTATCTGCTTCTTCTTGCTTTTTGCGTTCAGCTTCTAATTTTTTATCATCTTTATTATTTTTTGAATCCTTTAGTTTATTTTCTTCGATTTTATTTTTTTCATTTTGAGCTAAAAGTTCCTGTTTTTTTCGTTCTTCATCGGCTTGTTTTTGTTTTTCACGATTTTCAGCTACAAGAATAATAGAATCAGAGCGATGTTTGATAGCAACAGGGTCAATCTTAACTTTTTTCGATTCCTTTTTTTCTAATTTTTTCTCATAATCGAAAATAACATCCACATGCGCTAAATCTTGTGATTTTTCAGATTCAGGTAACATTTCGACATTAATACTTAACTCAACAGGAGTAGATATTTCAGGCAATACCAATGATTTTGTATATGGTTTGTAGCCATCAGCTTTGTAGTACAAATGGTAATTCCCTGATGAAGCCTGAAATGAATATTCACCGGTAAGATTATCTTTAGTTAATATTATTGTGTCTTTTTTCACAGAATCAACAACAGCTAAGAAGAATTTTTCAGGGGCAGGTTTGCTTCCCGGTTTAAAAACAACGAATCCATTAATTTTAAAAAGCGGACTATTCGGAATTGTGGGATTCAGATTAAGTTTATAGGAATTATTTTCATCCTCTTTACCTGAATATTCATTTCTTAAATCTGTTCTGTTAAGGGGCGCATAAGCATATTGATTGTCAACTTTATTAATGTATGCAAAATCGTTATTTACTGTATTGATCGAATATCCGACATTCATGGGAGCAGACCATTTTCCTTCACTTCCCATAGTGGCGGTAAAAATATCAAAACCACCCATCCCTTTATGCCCCTTGGAGCTGAAAAATAAAGTTTTATTGTCTTCGAGAATTACAGGGGTTTCTTCATCATAGCTTGTATTGATAATGAGTCCAAGGTTTTCAGCCTTGCCCCATTCTCCTTTATCGTCTTTTTTTGATTTATAAATATCAAGACCGCCCTGACCGCCTTTTCTCGCGCTTGAAAAAAACAAGGTTTTTCCATCTGCTGAAATGCTGGCATGGGATTCCCACTCTTTAGAATTAATATTACTATTCAATTTTTTAATGGGACTCCATTTATCATTATCAAAAGTACTTACATAAATATTTCCGTTGTCATTATCGTCTTGAACAAGGTAGAGTTCTTTTTTATCATAAGAAAGGCTGACAGGAATAATTTGTGATTTAGGTTTTAACTGACTCATTATTTTAACAGGAGAATTCCATTTTCCATTTGCATCTTTTGTTGCAGAATAAATATCATCTGTTTTATAGTGCATATTGTCAATTTCCGAAAATGCAACATCCGATGGAAATACATTATTGGGTCCCATTGCAAAAATCATTAATTGTCCATCATTTGAAATCAGAGGACAGGATTCAGTAACAGAAGCTTTAATGAAAGAAAGGTCTTGAATTTGATCTGCTGTTACTTCGTTTGTATTTCCCTTTTCAGCTATTTCTTTAGCTTTTAAAGAATCTACAAATTCATTTTTGTTAACACTTTCCAGATTAACAGGTGCTTTGGTAAGCTGAATTGCATACTCGCAGGATTCAATTTCTTTGAGTGCATCTGCAACCTCTTTATCTTTTGGTTTGAGATAGGAAATATATTTTTTATAACATTCAATAGCTTTTTCAAATTTTTTATCCAACCTGTATGCAAACGCAAGATAATACAGAGAATAGACAGGTGCCTGTGTTTCTTTATATTTTCCCTCCTTGTATTTTGGGTTAATAAATTGGGTTGCATATTCCAAATAGGGAATAGCTTGAACTTTTTCTTTGTCTTTAATGGATTGGATATAGCACAATCCAATTAAATAATTGATGTTTGCATTTTTTTGATCTTTCGTGTAAAGCTCCTGAAAAAGTTTCAATGCTTTGCCGTATTCTTCAAAAAGAAAGTAGTAATCAGCATCGCTGAATTTTTCTTTATATGCTGCTGTTTGAGCGTATGCAGAAAAAATCGTAATAGAAAAAATTAAAGTATAAAATATTTTACGAACCACAAGAATTTCTATTTGTTTGGGATACAAATTTAAAATAAACTCTTATATTTTCAAATATTTTATTAGTAGATATTTATTTTAATGTTACTTTTGAAACAGAAATTTTAAGAATAAAGTATGAATAATAAATTGATTTTCAGAATATTATCCGTAAATATGTCTGAAAAAAAGGGAACCATAAAAAAATCGGTTTCAGAAATTAAAATATCATCTGAAGGCATTGAGAAGGATGCTCATGCTGGTTTATGGCACAGGCAGATAAGTCTTTTAGGCGTTGAGAGCATAAGGAAATTTGAAGCATCATCAGGTAGAAAAATCAATTTTGGTGAATTTGCAGAAAATATTACAACAGAAGGTTTGCTGGTTTATAAAACGCAGGTTGGCGACATATTTAAAATAGGGGAGGTAGAGTTAGAAGTTACACAGATAGGGAAAAAGTGTCATGGCGCAGGTTGCGCAATTTATGAAGAGGTAGGAAATTGTATCATGCCTAAAGAAGGAATTTTTTGTAAAGTACTTCAAAATGGTACAATTTCAGCAGATGATACAATTGAATATTTTCCTCAGGCATTCAGAATAGCTGTTATTACTCTGAGTGACAGAGCTTTTAAAGGAGAATATCAGGATAAAAGCGGACCAGAGATAATAGGTTTACTGAACAAATATTTTGAAGATCAAAATCAGAAATGTGTTATAGAAAATATTATTATTCCTGATGATTCAATAAAACTGAAAGAATCTTTGGATATTTTCATAAAACAAAAATGCGATGTTATTTTTACAACCGGAGGAACGGGAATAGGGCAGCGAGATATTACTGTTGATACTGTAAAGAGTTTTGAATTCAAAGAAATGCCGGGCATAATGGAATTTATACGTATGAAATACGGACAAGAAAAACCGAATGCTTTATTGTCAAGATCAGTTGCAGGAATAATTGATGAAACATTTATTTATACATTACCCGGAAGCGTAAAAGCTGTAAATGAGTATTTGTCAGAAATTCTAAAAACCCTTAATCATTTGTTTTATACGAGAGCAGGGATTGATAATCATTGAGGGTGGAAAGGGAAAATTTATTAAAAAATAGTGGATTGGGAGAAATGCTATATGGAGTACAATATAGGAGAAACGCTTCATGGAGCGTTTGCACAAAATAGGACAATCATGGGTACCGTATTTTCCATCGTTTTTATTTCAGAAAAGAATATTAACACGTACAAAAAAAGATATGCCAATTGATTCAGTCTTAAAACAGGAATTAAAGAAGTGGATTATTGCTTTTTCCAACAATCTGGTTCTATTTCTTCTTACATTTTTAATTGTATTTTTGGCGCATAATGCAGTATTGAGTTTTGTTGGCTTTTTTACAGGAGTTAAAGTTAATCTTAATAATTTTACGATACCTTTTAATTCTCCGAATTCATCTTTATCATCTATTATTTTTGTTTTTTTATCCGGTCCGGTTACGTTGCTATCTCTCGGAATAATATTTTATAGTTTATTCAGGGTAGCAAAAAGAAAAAAGGGGATATTAAAAATTCTTTTTCTGTGGGGTTACATTAATTCTTTTAATATGCTGCTTGCATATATGGTTATCGGTCTGCTCACAGATAGCGGATTTGGAGAAATAACATGGCGTTTGCACTTTTCAGATATGATGAAGATTATGCTGATTTTTGTATCCATGTTATTAATTGTATTAATAGGAAATTCGAATTCCAAGTATTTTTACACTACAACTTTTTCAAGATCTTTTACCGAAACCAGACGTAAACGGGTTATGTTCATAATCATTGCATTACTACTCCCAGTTGTTATTGGATTCGGTATTTTTACATTAATAAATTATTCCTCTAATTCTTTTTATCAGCAGGCCGTATTAATTTCTTTAATCCTTTTAATAATTCCTTCTTTCAGAGATAAACAGGCCTATACGCATATCCGGTTAATGCGCGATCCGACAAAACCAGGGATCGTATGGGGCTGGGTTTTTGTGCTGGCTGCCCTCGTTTGTGTATATAGATTTCTTCTTGCTTTTGGTATTGTATTTTGAGCTGTAATCGGTACACAGGACTCCGCTCAGTGTAAAATCGGCAAGCCTGGCAGGTTCTTAATTTTTAATTCTTAATTCCTAATTCCTAATTATTAATTGAGTATATTATCTCCAAATACTTTTTTTGAAAAATGGAAATAAATTATAATTTTGAAAAATAAATCCTAAAAAAACTTTTTATGCAACTCAATTATCTGAAAAATTTAACTGCAATTTTATTTTTTATCTTCTTATTTTCTGCTGTTTCCAATGCTCAGGAAAGTTTTGTACAGGTCAGTGGCAGCATTTTGAATTTAGAAAAAAAACCTATCAAGGGAGCTTCAGTAAATGTATTATTGGAGAATAAAGTTTTTAAGTCTGTAAAAACGGGACGAAAGGGTGATTTTGCTTTTGAGCTTCCACACAGCAAAGATTTCATTATAGAAGGGACAAAACGTGGGTTTGTTACAAAAAAAATTAAATTTTCCACAAAAGTTCCGCAAAAGGAAACTAAAGGCTTTATGTGGGAATACGAATTGAGTTTGCAGATTTTTGAAAATATCGAAGGATTAGACGTTTCTCCGTTAAAAGAGCCTGTTGCTGCTGTTAAATATAATAAATCAGAAGAAGAATTTGATTATGATCAGTCTTTTTATGCTTTAGTTAAGCCAAAGCTGGATGCAATGGCAAAACAAATGCTCGAACTCAGAAATAAACATTACGAGAAGAATGTTGCAATGGGCGCTGAATTAATGAAACAAAATAAATTAGAAGAGGCTTGGGCTTGCTATTACAAAGCAGATGAATTAAAACCCGAATCAAAAGAACCGGATAAAAAAATTAAAGAAATAAAAAAATTACTTACGAAGAATTCATCCATTGATGAATTGTATAAAAATGCAATTTCGAGTGCAGATCATATGGCTTCAAAAAACAAACTTAACGATGCATTAAAAGATTACGAAAAGGCTATGCTTTACAGACCGGAAGATATGTACGCATCTAATAAAATTCATGAAATGGAAAAATTGATTGCTTCCGGCACTGTTGTTGCCAGCGATGATAATCTTGCTGAAAATACGACAACTACTACCGTGACAGCCAACACATCAGCTCCCCCGCTTAATGATATAAAAGAAAAAAAGGTAACGGCTGAAACCATTATTCATGACAATGACAGAAGAGAATTGATAGTTAAAAGAAAAATTGATTCTTGTTTGATAGTCTTGAATGCAAGAGAAAAATCTGGAAATAAAAAAGAAGCCGTTGAGGTTATTAATGTTCTTGCAGAATTGTATTTGAGTATTGGCGATTTTGATGCCGCAAACGATTATTACGACAGGGCTCTTCGCCTGAATCAGGACTTGGGAGATAAAGTCGCGATTTCAAAAACCCTTAACAATTTAGGTGTTGTTTCTGATAATGCTGCCAGCCCCGATAAGGCTCTTGCATATTTTCAAACTTCTTTAGAAGTTAAAAAAGATATGAAAGACAAGGATGGGATGGCAAAAATTTATTACAGAATGGCAAAAGTATATTATAAAAAAAGGGATTTAAAACGAGCTATTGAATACATGGAGAAATCTTGCGAATTAGATGCTGAATTAAAGAATGAAAAAGAAGTTGCGCTCTCTGATTTTATGATAGGAAATATTTACTACGAAATGAGAAAGTTTAGCGAGTCTGAAGATCGCTATAATTCGGCGTTTGCTGTTTTTGAAAGATTAAACATGAAAAAAGAAAAAGCAGCTTTGCTTAATAATATTGGAAATGTTTTCTTTAGTAAAGGAAATCTTGATAAAGCACTTGAATCGTATAACGCTTCGATGAGTCTTAAAGAGTCGCTATCAAACAAAAGCGGTGTATCTGCCTCTCTGCATAATATCGGGTACATATATATTAACAAAAAAGATATAAATAAAGCAATCTGGAATTTTAACCGAAGTGTATTGCTTGCCCGAACATCAAGTAACAATGTTGTTTTAGCGCGTGGCTATTTTGCATTTAATGAAGTATACACACAACAGAAAGAGCACCAGAAAGCGCTTGAGTATTTTAAACTTTATTCCAGTATCTCACAGATAGTACAGGGTGCTGATATTGAGGGACAGATTATTGAAAATCTTGTTAAGTATGAGGGCGATGCAATAACTAAAGATTCTGAATTGTCTTTGTTAAAAGGGGAATTGATTAAACAGAAATTATACAGTCAGGCTATTGCCTTAAAAAATGAAGCGCAGAATGCAGAGATGGCGCGCCTTGAAGCACTGATGAAACAGAATCGCATGGTTCAGTATTTTTCTTTTGGAGGACTTGCAGTATTCTTATTTTTCTTTATAATTCTTCTTCTTAATTACAGACGTTTGAAAAAAGCTTTTAAGGTAATTAAAGCCCACGAAAAAGTTATAGAAGCGCAAAAACAGGAAATAGAAACACAACGCGATTTTGTTATTAAGCAAGGAGACAGGATTGCTTCGCAAAATGTGAGAATTAAAGAACAGCGCGACTTTGCATTGATTCAGGCTAAAGAAATAAACGATAGTGTGAATTATGCAAAACATATTCAGTCAGCTTTACTACAGCCCGATGATGAGGTAATTGATGCTCTGCCAGACCATTTTGTTTTGTTTAAACCTAAAAAAGTCGTTAGCGGAGATTTTTACTGGATTAAAAATTTAAAATATAATGATTCTGTAACCAATGCAAATAGAAATTTGTTCATCATCGTTGTTGCAGATTGTACAGGACCAGGTGTTCCTGGAGCAGTTATGAGTATGTTGGGAGTGGCTCTTGTTAATGAAATTTATAATAAGATTATAGAGACTCAGGCATTTGACCAGTTGCGAACAGACCTTATCTTAAACCAGCTTCGTGATAAATTTATTAAATCACTTCATTTGAAAGGCAGGGAAGGCGAAAACAAAGACGGAATGGATGTTGCAATTGTAATTTATGATGTTGATAAAAAATTAATTCAGTTTTCTGCGGCAAATCATCCATTATATATTGTAAGAAAGCCTTTAAGCCCTGAACAGCAATATACTTTAGACGAAATAAAAGCAGATAAAATTCCAATCGGAATGTATCTCGAAAATATTGATAATTTTTCGAAACATGATTTGCAACTTGCAAAAGGAGATACATTTTATTTATTCTCTGACGGGTATTCTGATCAGTTTGGAGGGTCAAAAGGAAAGAAATTCCTGCTTAAACAATTTAAAGATATGATTCTCGATATTCAACTCAAATCTATTGATGAACAGAGAATTCATATTAATCAATCTTTTGAAGAGTGGAAGGGAGTAAATGAACAGGTTGACGATGTTACTATATTTGCATTGAAAGTGTAGTCGAAATATAACTGATTTACGCAAATTGTGGAAAAGGGGTTAAGGTTGGAAGTCAGGTTTTCACAAGCTCATCCTGTGGAAAGTAGTAAGTCGGCTTCTGACTTCGGACTTTGAGCTGATTTAAAAAAGCATTTTGCGTAACATAAGTTATTAAAATTTGTGTAAATTTGTTTGCTCTTATAAATTAAATTAATTCATTGTTAATCATGAAAAAATATTTACCTTTTTTATTATCCTTTTTTTTTGCATTTAACAATTATGCTCAAATAGTACCCACTATAACAACTCCTCCAATGAGCATGATAAAATGCGCCGGGAATTCTGCAACTTTAACGGTTGAGGCAAACGGTTCGCAGCCCCTCTCCTACCAGTGGAAAAAAAATGGAACTATAATATCCGGGGAAACCAGCAATTTATTAAATTTCATTTCTTTGCAACTCACAGATGAAGCAGGCTATGTATGCGTTGTTACGAATGCCTATGGAAATGCAACAACAGATACTGCTTTTGTACGTGTTGCGGCAGATGTTCCTGTTATTACAACCCATCCATCGGGAATATTTATTTGTGAGGGAGATTCTGCATATTTTTCCATTGGAGCAACCGGAGATTATCTGGGATTTCAATGGTTGAAAAACGGCTCAAATATTACAAATGGCTTTGGTTCTTTTTATGTTCTGTATAACGCAACGACATCTAATTCCGGGCAATATTCCTGTCAGGTAAGCAATGCCTGTGGTTCTGTTACCAGCACAACAGCTAACCTGACTGTAAACTTACCCCCCGCAATTACGGTACAACCCACAAATCAAGTCGTTTGTCTTGGCTCAAATGCCCAATTTACTATTACAACCAGCGGAACAAATGTAAATTACCAATGGAAAAAAGATGGCAGTAATATTTCGGGAGCAAATCTTGCGTATCTCTCTATTCCGGGAGTAACTGTTAATGATGAAGCCGCGTATTCATGTGTTGTATGGAACAATTGCGATACAGTAACATCCTCTGCCGCAGTTCTAACTACCAACTCGCTCCCATCAATAACGGCACAACCCTACGATTTTAATGAATGCGAAGGAGATACTGTAAAATTTATCACTACAGCGAATGGAACGCCCCCAATCACTTATCAATGGTATCATGGACTCACGAGCATTGTTGATTCTACAAACAACACGCTTACATTAAATAATTTTGCTGCTTCAGATGGGGGTGAATATTTCTGTCTTGTAACAAATACGTGTGGAACAGTTTCTACTGACACAGCGCAATTTGATGTAAAAACAGCACCAACTTTTTACACACAACCCATGGATGCTATCAGATGTACCGGCGATACCGTTTCCTTTTCTGTTAAAGTTGATGGAACAGAGCCTTTTGTATATCAATGGAGAAAAGAAGGCGCAAATATTTCGGGAGCTGATGCGACAAATTATTCCATTTCAATTCTTAATGTCGGTCATGCCGGAAACTACACCTGCCTTGTAACAAATGAATGTGGCTTTGCAATTTCAGATACTGCAAATTTAATTGTGCAAACACCACCGCTTATTGTTTTAGAACCGATAAACCTTACAGAATGTGAAGGACAGGTTATCGTTCTTACTATGCAAGTGCAGGGATCAGAACCCCTCTCCTATTACTGGACTCACAATGATAACGTGTTGCCAGGATCCGGTCACAACCATTATACTCTGTATAATATTACCTCTGCAACTGAAGGAAACTATATTTGTTATGTAAGTAATGATTGTGGAGCTGATACTTCAAATCCGGTTGTGATTTCTGTTAACACACTTCCCCACGTTACGCTTCAGCCTGTTGATCAACAGACATGCGTAGGAGGAAATGCCTCTTTTTCCATGAGTGCTGAAAGCAATCTTCCCTTATCATACACATGGACTTTCAATGGCTCTGATCTTTCTTCAGAAACAAGCACGACATTAAGTTTAACGAATGTTAACGCGTTAAATGCCGGTCAATATGCATGCAGAATTTGGAATACCTGCGGAGATACTATTACCGAAAGCGCTACATTATCTGTCAACGAAGAACCAGAAATGAACAGCATACTTGTAAACAAAACCCGTTGTGCGGGTGATACCATTACTTTAACAGCGAATGCTACCGGAGGAACAATTTCCTATTCATGGCTTCATGATGGAAATGCGATTTCCGGCGCCACAGATTCTGTTTTACACTTCCCATCATTATCAGTCTCAGATGATGGTACCTATTATTGTCTAGCAACTAATAATTGTGGATCAGATGCAACAAATACTATGACACTTACGGTAAATCCCGCACCTGAGGTTGACCTCGGTTCCGATGTTACTCTTTGCGCTGGAGATTCGACTATTTTAAATGGTGGAGACTTTATGACCTACACATGGAATAACGGAATGCACACACCATCCCTAACCGTTGATACGCCTGGCGTTTTTATTCTTGAGGCATACAATACATATTCATGTTACGGATCAGATACAGTCTATGTTTTTATCAATCCGGTTTTAGAGATTAATCTTATTGAAGATACTGCTGTTTGTGGCAGCATTATTTTAGATGCAGGAGTTGTTGCTTCGTCTTACAGTTGGAATAACGGACAGGGTACATCTCAAACATTTACAGTAACCCAAACTGGCTTGTATACTCTTGTTGTCAGTGCTGCTGGTGGTTGTACTTCAAAAGATTCTGTTGCTGTAGTTGTAAACCCTATACCTACAGTATCACTTGGTCCCGACACATCCATGACAACCAGAGATACCCTTGTTATCGAAGTACCGGACGATTATTATTCGTATTTATGGAGCAATGGGGCAACTGAAAATTTTATCACACTGGATGGATCTACTATTCAACCCGGATTTTATTCCTACAATATTGAGGTAAGAAACGAAGAGGGCTGCATGGCTTCTGATGCAATAAATGTTGATGTTATTTTAAGTTCCATAAGAGATATTATTAGTTCAAATATGTTGTCTGTTTACCCAAATCCTGCTAATGATTTAACTTTTATTGAAATCTCAAACGAACAACATCTGGTTTTCAGTATTGAAATTATTGATATTACCGGCAAAATAATAGTTTCAAAAACCTGTACGAAAGATTCAGAACAGACAGTACTTCCCATTTGTCTCTCTGCTTTCAATTCAGGAATTTATTTTGTTCAGATAAAAACAGGCAATGGAATTATAAGTAAAAAACTTGTTGTAGAATAATAAAAAAGTTTCTGCTCAAAGAAAAGTCGGTAAATCACAAAATAAAAAAAACTCTATATTCGGATGAAGGCACAATTTACGGTCAGTAAACTTTCGTTTACGATAAGAAAAAACCTTGGTATCTCCACTGGATAGACACGATGAGACCTCAAGGGTTTAACCGATTGATAAAATATGACCTGTTAGAGTATACCAAAAAGAAAGCCCGATAAATCGGGCTTTCTTTTTTTTGTATAAAATTTTTTATTGCAATTTGAAATTAATAGGGACTGTAAAAGCAACTTTCACAGCCCTACCGGCTTGCTTTCCCGGAGTCCAGTCAGGTAAATTTTTTATTACACGGATTGCCTCTGCATCTAAAGCAGGGTCAACGCCACGAACTACTTTAATCTCTCCGACTTTCCCTTTCGAATTAATTACAAACTGCACATAAACTCTACCCTGTATATTATTTTCTTTTGCAATTTCAGGGTATTTTGTATTAGATTGAATAAATTTCAGCAATTCGTCTTCACCACCCGGAAATGTTGGAGGCTCTTCAACCACAGTAAATACCTGCATGTCTTCTTCCTGCACTTCTTTCTTCTCTTCTTTCACTTCCACAACTTCCTCGCGCACTTCTTCGTTTTGAGTATTATCAACCTGTTCTTCAGTTACAGCGAGCTCAACTTTTTCTTCAACAGAGTCTACAACTACGGGAGCTGTAAATTTAACCTGTTGCTCCAAAGCCGGAGGTGGCGGAGGCGGCGGAGGTGGCGGAGGAGGTTCATCCTCATCCTGTCTGTTCACATCTGCAAGTACAGCTTCAACAGTGTTTTCCATAACATTTTTTCGCTCCTGCATACTTGCAAGAAGAAATGGAGTTCCCACTGTAATGATAAGAATCACAAAACTTATAATAAAAGCAACAGTAATGTTCTTTTTATATATTTTTCTTAACCAATAAGCCCCGTACTCCTTATTCCTTTTTTCAAAGGTAATTTCGTCGAGATCCATTCCACTATTAAATATTGACATAATTTTTCCTTTTTATTTTTTTGTTTCTTTATTTTCAGCAACTGGAGGAGCATTACCTGTTAACTCTGCAAGCTTCTGCATTTCATAAAAAGATGGATCAACAACTGCATAACGGGCAATACTTGCTATAGCCATTTCATCAATGATACGAACGAAATCTTTGTATTTAGTATGCTCTTTATCAGCTTTAATCAAAACAATAGGACCAATCTCATCTTTCGACTTTAATTCCTTGATTGCTTTCATTGTTATAAAATTAACGATTTCGTTTTGCGTTTTAGTCTTTTGCAAGACAGCTAAAGAATCTTTTGTTAAAATTTCCTCTGGTTTTACAACCCCTTTTTTAACATTTTCCTTTAATTCCTCAATAGATTTAAACAGTTCTTTATTTCTGGCAAGCAACACTTTTCTGATTCCATCTTTACTGAAATCCGTTTTATAAAAATTAGGAATTGTATCCGTTTTATCAGTAGGATTATAATTCCCGATATACCAATAAATAGTACTATTCTGAGTAATTAAAATATTAAATGTTCTGTGTTTTGGAACTTTAGGCCCTTCTATTTTATCATCTTTTTTCTTTTCGGGCAACACAATTTCCATAACTTTTGGCTTGCTGAAAGCAGTGGTAAGCATAAAAAAAGTGATAAGCAAACACATAAGATCCACCATGGGAGTCATGTCTATATGTGTGCTATGCTTTTTGGGTCGTTTTTTTCCACCTTTCCCATGGTCATTGCCATGATCTTCTATTTGCGCCATATATTCTTTTTTTTAATTCAAAATTAAAAACTGCATTACTTAATATCTTCCATTTTAACTTCAACTTTCTCCATATTCGTAACAAGATTAAACTTATTAACCTGTTTTTCCTGAAGAATATCAAGTACTTTTTTTACGATTTCGTATTCAGTTTCAAGGTCTGCTTTTATAGCTACCTGCAAATCGGGATTTGCTGTTCTTGCAAACAGAATCCAGTTTGAAAACTGATTATCGGTAGAGTCAATAGGAATTCCATCCTTTTTATCTTTTTCGAGAGTAGCCTGAATTTCATCTCTGGCTTTCTGATCTGCCGCATTTATCCAAGCCTTCATAGCCTGAATAGGGAAACCAAATCCTGATAGCTTTTCAAACTTTGCTAATTCCTTTGGGGTAAATACAATTTTATAATATTCCCCCATTTTTTTCAATGTTTCAATTCTGTAATGCCTACTTGTATCAATCCCGTTATCAATATTGAAATAAAGTTTATTTACTTTACTAATAGAAATAGTCATGATATTGTTATCGGGAGCCTGCTTCTCTGAAATTGAGGCAGGAGTATCAATTACAGCAACTTCCGTCGGTTTAAAAGAAGTGGTAAGCATGAAAAATGTTAAAAGCAAAGAGAAAAGGTCAACCATTGGCGTCATATCAATATGCGGCGAACTGGTTGGTAATTTAATTTTTGGCATATATTAAACTATTTTTTGTGTATATTTAATAAGGTCAAATTATTTTAAACTTGAGCCAAAAGTTTGAATTACGCTAAAGTTGGCTTCATCCATTTTAAATGTAAGCGCATCAACTTTTGTTGTAAAATAATTATAAAAAATAAGAGCCAAGGTGGAACCGGAGATACCAAAAGCTGTATTGATAAGCGCTTCAGAAATACCTGTTGCAAGAGCAAGAGCATCGGGAGCGCCGGCAGTAGCAAGTGCAGCAAAAGCCTTGATCATACCAAGAACTGTTCCGATAAGACCAATCAACACGCTGATAGAAGTTAACGTTGATAAAATAACCAAATTCTTTGACAACATTGGAAGCTCAAGAGCAGCTGCTTCTTCAAGTTCTTTCTGAATCGCAAGGACTTTTTGGTCTTTCATTAAAGTAGTGTCATCCTGAAGATCTTTATATCTGTGTAAACCTGCTTTGACAACATTGGCTAATGATCCCTTTTGTTTATCACATAAGGCCTTTGCTTCTTCAATCTGATTGCTGGCAAGTAATTCACGAATGTTAGATACAAACAGATTTAATTTACCTTTACCTTTTGCTTTGGAAATAGAAATTGATCTTTCGATGAAGAAAATAATTGCTGTAAGAACGCAGGCAATCAGTAGCGGAACAATATATCCCCCTTTGTAAATGATAGCAAGATAATTGCCAGGCATCGGGTGACCTGCAGGATTTCCTCCTTCAAAATTCACAGGGTTTCCCATGATGTATTTCCAGGTAACAAAACCAAGCACAATAGCTATGATAATTGCGCCAGATGCAAAAATTGATTGTAATGCGTCTTTTAATCCACTACTTTTTTTCTGAGCCATAGTTATAAAATTTAAAAATTAATAATTTACTTTGATTTCTATTGATTTCGTTTTAAATGCTACAAATATATATTTCTTTTATTAAACTTCAAATTATTATTAAACAGTTTCAAGTTTAATGTTTCAGGTTTAATGTTTATCGCTGACTGAGCCTATCTGCCATTCTTAAGCAGTGGTCGAAGACAGTAATTTTACCCTAATCAATTTTCACATTTTTTAATTCTTTAGATTCAAGAGCCGCTTTAGCCCTCGTATTTTTTGTGTCTATGGCAATAATTCTTAAAAAAGTTTTTTTCGCTTCAACTTTATTCTCCACGGTAAATAGATGATAAGAACCAATGTATTCCAGAGCCTCTATCATATCTCTGCGGTATTTAACTGAATCTGAAAGTGCCTTTTCAAGAACTTTGTCGTACCAAACTTTAGCCAGACCTTTTTTGGAATCCGGATCCATTTTTACATTTACTCTGGATTTCCATGCTAAACCGTTCATTGATTCCGGCTGCCTGGAAACAAAAAGACCAAAAAGCGTATCACATCTCATTATATTAAAAGTATCGCGGGCTGTTGTGATAGAGTCAACCAAACCGTAATATATTTTGGCAAGATTGAAATAATCGAGAATAGTCGCTTTGTTAATATTTATCTTTTTTTCATAATAAGGTACAGCCATTTCAACTTTTTTCAACCGTGTATAAGCAGCACCAATTTCTGAAAGAACATCTGCATTTGTTGAATCTAATTTTACAGCAAGTTCAAATTTTTCAATAGCAAGTGAATCAAAATTTTGTTTTGTTAGAATTTTCCCAAAATAGGCATAATCATTCGATAAAATTTTCTCTGGTTTCACTTTTCTAAAAAAGCGTTCAAGCGTTTTTTGGGCTTGAGGATATTTGCCCGATTCATACAAACAATATGCTGCAATTCGGTTTAAAATAATTGAATTTGTGTCAACTTTAAAAACTTCATCAATATATTTTGTCGCATCATCGTATTTCTGTATTAGATACAATAAAGTAATGTACTTGGTTTTCGCGGCAAAATTGTTTGATAGTTCAAGGAATTTTTGATAATTTGATTCTGCTTTGTCGTATTTCCCGGCTTTGTAGTATAAGTCTCCCAATTCCCTGTAAACAGGCGCAAAATTAGGGTCAATGGTTACAGCTTCTTCAAAATAAGGTATTGCTGCATTCAGGTTTTTAACCCTCACGTAAATGTTTCCGGTTTTAGTTTTTGCAAGCGTTGAATTCATATTATATTCCTGCGCTTTTTTGTAATTCTGAATAGCTTTCGAGCCATCATTGTCTTCAAGATAAATATCGCCTGCAATAATGTACACCATGTAATTTGTTTTGTCAAACTCAAGTGCCTGATTAATTAATAAAGTTGCCTGAGGAATATCTTTGGGTTCTATATAAATGTATGCTTCAGCAATTTTAGCAAGGGTAAGCGCAGCTTTTTCTTTTGAAACAGGGCTGTCTTTATACTTTTTGCTTGGTAATATAGAAATAGCGCGGTTGAATTGCGCTTTGGCTCCGGCTACATCTTTTTTGTATAATGCAACACTTCCCAAACCTACATAATTTAACGGGCATGCAGCATCTGCTTTAATACCTCTTGAATAATACAAAAAAGCAGAATCAAGCATTTCGCTGAAAGATACAGCTAGCGTGTCTGTAAAATATGATTTCAAAAAATTCTCTCCGAAATAATAATAATTATCTCCATTCTTAGCATCTTTCTGAATCAAATCCCTGAACGCTTTTTCGGCTAATTCAAACTGCTCGCTATGCGTAAGCCTTATAGAGCTTTTCAAATCCTGCGCTTTCAAAACAGCAGTAACATTTAATAAAAAAATACATACAAAAATAGCTGAAATAATACGGTATCTGGTAATCATAAAAAAAAATTAAATTGAAATTTAACTACTCTTTTTTAAACTGAACTAAACGAATGGGCATTGTTGCCGGAACAAGACCTGAACGAAGGACAACCCTCTGTCCGATTTCTCCTGCCACGTAAGCTGTAAAGCCGGATCCAAGTCCTGAAAAAGATTCTCTGTTTATCATGAAAACTTCCCTTATAAAAGGGTATGATTTTTCTGCAATATACGCCTGATAGGGCAACATGTACTCATTATTTCCCAATGCGCTTCCTACTGCAACAACTTTAACCTTGCTTAAAAATTTATTTGACACAGTATCTGCTTTATCACTGATCCAATTCACACTTATTACCCCTATTGCGTTTTTATTTTTTTCAACATAATTAATAACTTCATCATTTGAATTCACAGCAGCACAGTAATCGGGAAATTGAACAGGTAATGAAAAACGCTCCATAATAAAACGAACATTGGCAGATTTCGGATTATCGAAAACAAGCCTGATCTCCTTTAGTTTCGATTTTGAATTAATCTGATTCCATTGTGAAACATTACCTGAAAAAATCTCTCTGATTGTTTCAAATTTAATTAATGAATCAGGATTTTCTTTGTGAATTATGAAAGCCAAGGCGTCATACGCTATTTTTGTTGTTCTGGCAATAATATTATTGCTTTTCAGTCCTTCTTCTTCCTGAGGGGTAAGCTTTCTCGTGGTAATCATTAAACGAATTGAATCTTTGAAAAAGTCAGAGAATAAATCGTTTTCAGGTCTATAGGAAGGATTTATCGTTGCATATTTATACATAGATTGAAAAGCATCTATTTCAGCCATGACTAATAACTGAAACGATTCATCTACGCCGATCTTAATATTTCCACGGGTTGGCGTTTCATCAATCTTTTTTACATCTCCCTGACTACAGGAAATAATAAAAATAGAAATTAAAACAAAAAATATAACAACAACTTTATTTCTCATATTTTTTTTGCTCTTTAAGTTTTAAAACCAATCGTGTCAGGCGAAATACTCCATAAACAAGAAAAAAAATTCCAAAGACAACTTTTATGTTTTGTGGAATATGCCTGAAAACCGGAAAAAAAATAAATGCGATACCCATTAAAAAATAAACCGCAATCATGGACAATCCAAAATAAAACATAAACCTCGCTAAAAACGATTTACCCATAATAACGCATACTTCTTAAAAATCGTGCTAAATTAATAACATTTTTTTTTCAGGAACTTAATTCAACATTTTTTTTTCGACAGCCTGTTAATAAACTACATGTTTTAATTAAATTTTAATTCAGGGATTGGCTTTAATTGGCTTTAATTGGCTTTAATTGGCTTTGATTGGCTTTGATTGGCTTTGATTGGCTTTAATTGGCTTTAATTGGCTTTAATTGGCTTTAATTGGCTTTAATTGGCTTTAATTGGCTTTAATTGGCTTTAATTGGCTTTAATTGGCTTTAATTGGCTTTAATTGGCTTTAATTG
>Ga0209417_1000415_pt1 | contig 103999 bp, 83 predicted proteins | sample RifGroF2_FD_184002 | JGI IMG/M metagenome (GOLD analysis project Ga0209417, IMG submission 184002) | Groundwater microbial communities from Rifle, Colorado, USA - Groundwater F2 (SPAdes) (version 2) | ecosystem: Environmental > Aquatic > Deep subsurface > Groundwater | place: Rifle, Colorado... | reverse complement strand
TCAAATATATTACCTGTAAGACCAGGTAGAAGTTTTGAGAGGAACATGCAGAAACGAAAGCGGTATCACAAAGCTTATTTGCCTTTATAATAGAAAAATAATACAATTACATATCGCCTTTTTTAACGCATCCTTAATGTGAATGGGACATCTTTGCCTGATAATTATTAAATCAAATCAAATATTTAGATGTATGCTCTTTAAACAAGAATTAGAAATCGATATGATTCATTAACTCTCAATAATAATGGAAGAACTCATCCTGGCATTAAAAATTGACACCTCTAACAGCAATACCCCGACAATATTAGTCGCTAGAATAGCTTAACTAATTGACATTGGCCTGCCGGCAGGCAGGGAGGGGTAAAAGTGGCTGAAATCGTTCTATTACCTTTCTAGACCAGACTCATCAAATATTCCGGCGATTTTCGTTGTAAGCAGTCGTCATTCCATTTCAACCAGTGCTTGGTTTTTTGAAACCAGATCGCCCTTTTGTACATACAGTTTTTTGATGCTTCCGGCATAAGGAGCCTGTATCACATTGCGCATTTTCATGGCCTCCAGAATGAGCAACGTATCACCTTCCTTCACTTTCTTACCTTCTTTTATATACACATCCACGATAGTGCCCGGTATAAACGCGGTCATTATGTTAAGATTAGTTTCAACGTAGGGCGTCCTGTGTTTAAACTTTTCAGTTAATAAGGTTTTATATTTAACCCCATCAATATTAATGGAGCTGAACCTGATTTTCTTATCGTCGTTTTTATCCATGATTCAGCGGTTTAAAATGGAGGAATACCATGTTTTTTCATTGGCGTTTGCACTTTTTTCTCTTTGGAGATGTCGAGTGCATGCATAATAATCTTTCGTGTCTCATTCGGCTCGATCACGGCATCAATATATCCGTATGCAGCGGCCACGTAAGGGTTAGCGAATTTTTCCTTGTATTCTTTAACCTTCTGTTTGCGCATTTCTTCAGGATCTTTGGCTGTAGTGATCTCTTTTCGGAAGATGATGTTGGCAGCGCCCTCAGGGCCCATTACCGCTATTTCAGCGGTAGGCCATGCGAATACAAAGTCGGCTCGCAAGTGATGCGAACACATGGCAATATACCCACCACCATAAGCTTTACGTGTGATGAGTGTGATTTTAGGGACAGTAGCTTCCGAATAGGCATACAATACTTTTGCACCATGACGTATAACCCCGGCATGTTCCTGATCAACACCGGGTAAATATCCCGGAAGGTCGACCAAAGTAAATAATGGAATGTTGAATGCATCGCAGTAGCGGATAAACCGGGCTGCTTTATTTGATGAATCTACGTCCAGCACACCTGCCAGATAAAGGGGTTGGTTAGCAACAATACCAATGGTTTCGCCATTAATACGCGAAAAACCAATCACAATGTTTTTGGCGAAGAGTTCTTGTATTTCCAGAAAGTCGGAATCATCCACAATGGCTTTGATGACGTTTCGAACATCGTAAGGTTGTTTTGGATCAGCCGGCATGGCCTCTTCCATTTTATAGCGCTTTGTTTTAGGCGATTTCTTTGGAAATTTCTCTGCCTTGTTGATGTTGTTCCAGGGAATGAAACTGACCAGCTGCTTAATTTGATTGAAGCATTCTTCCTCACTTTCAGCATAAAAGTGCGCAACACCCGTCGTTTCGCAATGTACTTTTGCACCACCAAGGGCTTCCATCGAAATTTCTTCACCCAAAACAGTTTTAATCACCTCAGGTCCGGTGATAAACATCTTGGTTATTTTTTCAACTGTAAATACAAAGTCGGTAAGTGCCGGAGAATATACTGCTCCACCTGCGCATGGGCCGAGGATCACTGAAATTTGAGGAATAACGCCGGAAGCCAACGTATTACGGAAGAAAATTTCCCCGTAACCTGCCAGAGAGTTTACGCCCTCCTGTATACGTGCACCACCCGAATCGTTGATCCCGATTAAAGGAACTTTTAACTTCAGGGCATGGTCCATAATTTTGGTAATTTTTTTGGCATGCATCCATCCCAGCGAACCACCGGCTACTGTAAAGTCTTGTGCGTAAATACAAATTGGATGGCCGCTTAATGTACCTGTTCCTGTGATCACACCATCACCGGGGAGGTATTTTTTATCCATGTCAAAATCTTTCCCGGCATGTTCTACAAATAAATCGTATTCATAGAACGACTTGGGATCGAGCAAGGCAATGATCCTTTCACGGGCAGTGAGCTTTCCAATCGCTTTTTGCTTTTCGATTGCTTTTTCACCACCACCACTTAACGCATTTTTCATGCGCTTCTTTAGGTCGATTGATTTTTCTTTGATGCCCATAACTTATATTTTGGGGTTAACAAAAAAAGAGACAAGTCGTGCTTCAAAGCGTGGCATCTTTTCCGGTTAACTTATCTCTTATCATGCAAAAGTAGCTGAAATTACCAAAAAAGCAAGTATATTTTTCGCCTGGCTTTTGGATTAATCGAATTATCTTTGTCGCAATCGTTGTAAATGTGGAGAAATGAATGTTGAAAAATTACGGTTGTACTGTTTAAACCTGCCCGGCGTTACCGAAAGTTTCCCTTTTGATGAAACCACGCTCGTTTTTAAAGTCATGGGAAAAATGTTTGCCTTGATGAATTTAGAAGGTCAGTTGAGCATGAACCTGAAGTGCGATCCGGATGAAGCGATTGACTTACGCGAACGTTATTCCTACGTGTTGCCGGGTTACCATATGAATAAGGCACTGTGGAATACTGTAATGATCGATGAAATGACTCTTGAGCAATTGCTTCTCAAGTGGATTAACGACAGCTATGCCCTGGTCATCGAAAAGCTGCCCAAAAAGGACAGGGAAGCACTTGCCCGGTTATCAGAGAACTAATCCTTTAGGGCATCGTTTAGGGCTTTTGTGAGTACATTTTTGGTTTTAGCACCTACCAGTTTTGTAAAAGGCTTTCCGTTTTTAAATATGATAATGGTAGGGATACTTCTGATACCTAATTCTGAAGCTGTCCTCTTGTGTATATCAATATTTAATTTGGTGATGGTGGCTTTGTCGTGCATCAATTCTGCCACCTCATTAACGATGGGACCCTGAATTTTACAAGGCATACACCACGGAGCCCAAAAATCGACCAGTGTAACTCCTTTTTGGATGGTTTTCTTAAAGGTGGCATCGGTTAATTCAAGTAAATGGGCACTGTTGGGGGTTTGCTCCATGTTCTTGAGCAGTTTGTACTTTTTATAAAAGGCTGCTATCAGCAGGATTAATAAAATGGCGACAGGTATCCAAAAATAAAGGTTCATAGTAAGTGTTTATTAATTTGACTGATGCTATTCACAAGAGGTTGAATCCCATTGATTCGTGCCATCACTTCTCCCCGTTTGATCACGGGTAAATCAGGAATGTTGCTCACATGGAATTGGGCGCAAAGATAGGGGTATATGTTATATGGAAAAACGGGTATTTGTTATTTAGAGGTGTTTATTAATTAGGTGCTAAAAGTCAGAAAAACTGAATGATACAGACATGAAAATTTAAATATGACTAATCCTTTCTGAACACAACCCGCGTTATTCCCGCCCCACCCTGATCGATGGGTGCATCTCCAAAATGATCGATTTCATCAATGCTTTGCAGGTATTCCCGGATCATTTCACGTAAGATACCAAATCCTTTTCCATGCAGAATGTCGACCTCTCTCATGTTGAGAAGTATGGCGTCATCGATGTATTTATTTAATTCCGACCGGGCTTCATCGGCTCGCATGCCTCTCAAATCAATCGACATGCTGAAGTTGGCCACTTTCTGGTTCAGTTCGTTGATAATACTTTTATAACCGCTATTTCTTCTTACAATAAGTTTGGGTCTTGGAATGACTACCAGTTTTTTTGCAGATGTTTTTAACCTGACATCATTTACATTCAATATGGCGGTATTTCCTTTTAGCTCAACCAGTTCACCTTCTATTCCTGCATCTTGAATGCGCACATAATCACCCGTTTCCGGAGGACGGAGGTTTATTTCAGGAGGGATACCGGTATGTTTCGTTTTTCTTTTTTTACGATGGATGATTTCCGAAGACTGAACCGGCTTGTTTTTTAAAACCTCATCGGCGAGTTGTAATTTGGTATCTTCCAGAATCTCGCGCAACTGTCGGGTTTTTCCTTTATCCGCTTCGGCTTCCTTAATTTCCCTTATGGTTTTTTCGATGGCTTTATTAGAATTGCTGATGATATTGATCGCTTTTTCCTGTGCTTCCCTGATAATCAGTTTACTCGATTTTTGCAGCTCTTCGTACAACACCTCATATTTTTCAACCAGTATTTTCAGGTTTTCGTCTGTAAAATTTACTTGTTGTTGTTGTTTTTCCAATCTCAACTTATCAATCTCCAACTGTTGCAATTGTTCATCAAATTGCACATGTTTTCCACCGCTTTTATTTTTTGCCGCATTGAGTACATGATCAGGAAACCCGATTTTTCGGGCTATCTCGAAGGCAAATGAACTCCCGGGATGACCTGTTTGCAGAATAAAAAGTGGCTGCATCAGGTTCGAGTCGAACAACATGGCCCCGTTTACAAGACCCGGGGTGCGTTCGGCCAACAATTTAAGGTTCGTATAATGGGTGGTGATGACCCCGAAGGATCTTTTTCTGTTCAGGTCCTCCAGTGTAGCCTCGGCAATGGCACCACCCAGCTGTGGTTCGGTACCTGTACCAAATTCGTCGATCAGAATGAGGGTATCCCCGGTGGCATGTTTCATGAAGAACTTCATGTTCAGGAGATGCGAACTATAGGTGCTCAGGTCGTTTTCAAGCGATTGTTCATCGCCGATATCGATAAAAATCTGCTTAAAAAGCCGAAACTCACTATCGGGAGACGCTGAAACTGGAAATCCGCATTGCAGCATGTACTGAAGCAACCCGGTTGTTTTTAGGCAAACCGACTTTCCTCCAGCGTTGGGCCCTGAAATCACCAGTATTCGCTGGGAGTCATTTAATGCAAGGTCCAATGGAACGATGGACTTATTTTGCTCTTGATGAGAAAGAAAAAGAAGCGGATGGATGGCTTTTTTTAGTTCTATATTTTGATTCTGAGAAATGATGGGTCGCGATGCTTTTATTTTTATGGAGAACTGGGCTTTGGCCCGGATAAAGTCGATAACACCCAAAAACCAAATGGCATGGCTGATTTCCTGAATATGCGGACGCAACAAATCGGTATATCGAACAAGTATTTTAATGATTTCCCTTCGCTCATCGCCTTCCAGTTTTCGCAGGGTGTTGTTGATTTCAAATGAAGCAATGGCCTCAACAAAAACCGTTTGACCTGAGGCAGATTCATCATGAATGACCCCGCCAAGAGACCTTTTATCGGCGGCATGCAGCGGGATAACAGCCCGCCCATTTCTAATCGTGATATCACTGTTTTCGGGAACCCAACCTGCTTTTTTTGCCACATCAAACGCTTTTTTTGTTTCGCGCAATACCTGTCGTTGGTTTTGGGCAATTTCTTTTCTGATCACAGCCAGTTCGGGTGAGGCCTGATCTTTTATAATCGCTTTGTTGTCGATGATTTCATCTGCCTTAGCCCACAAAAATTCGGGAATAAAAACTTCTTTTGCCAGGGACTTTAGTTCAGGATATTCGGTTGCAGGGGTTTGTATAAAGTAGATTCTAATTGCTTCTAAAGTATAAAGAACAGATTTTAAACTAAAGAGAGTCTCCTGATCAACATAAGTTCCGGGGGTGGTAACCTGAGCCAATTCAGGACGCACATCGTAATAATCCTGCGAGGGAAACGATTTCCCTGTGGTTGTTAGCTTGATGAATTCCATCACCTGGTCGAGCATTCTTTTAACCACATCGGGTTGGTAAGAAAAACTTATTTTCTCTACCATGTTTTTCCCCATGGTGCTGATGCACAACTTGGAAATATGGGCTCTGATTCGATCGAACCCGATTTTTTGTTCAAAATGTTCAGGAAAAGTATTCATCGCTGCAAAGGTAGAAAATGCCCATGAACATTTAACTATGTTATATTTGCGGTTTGATTTTTCATAATTACGGTTTTTTTTGTATCCCAAGGTGATTGAAAATCACTCATTGGATAAAATATGGACGTATGTATGAAAAATTTCACAATTTTTGTAGCAGTAACAATGGTTATTATTTGATAAAGTTTCAATATGTCTGATTTTACAAGTCAATATCAATGTGTTGGATGTATGTTGCAATCACCCATATTCAAATTGCTGTCGAGTGAGGAGCTCTTCAAAATTGAAGAATGCAGGGTAGAGGTAACCTATCATCCTGGCGAAACCATCATTAAGCAGGGAACAGCGTGTACCCATGTCATATCTTTCGCTCATGGACTGGCGAAAATGTACCTCGAAGGCGATGGCCGAAATGTTATTTTCAGGCTTATTGTCCCCGGTGATTTTGTTTCTGGCGCGGGCTTATTTGTAAACAACAGGCATCACTATACCATGACAGCGTTGCGTGAATCGCATATATGTTTGATTGATAGTCTTGTATTTATCGACATTTTACGGTCGAATCAGCAATTTTGGGAGGAGTACCTCAGGCACACACAAACCCGGCAAATTTTTTATATGGATAAGTTGTTGAGGCTTTCGCAAAAAAACAGTCGTGGACGAATTGCCGACATACTACTTTATTTGTCAAACGACATCTACAAATCCAACACCTTTGAAATGGATCTGTCGACACCTGAGATTGCCGAAATGACAAGCATGTCAAAAGAAAGTGCCGCAAAGATTATTAAAGAATTTTGCCAGGAGAAGATTATTTGTTTTGATGAAAAAGCTTTTCAAATCCAGAACAGTGGTTTATTACAGGATATAAGCAAAAAAGGATGACCCGAAAGCCATCCTCAATCAATTAATTTGATAATGAAATGGTGATTAATAGAGTGCTTCGTGGCATTCAAAACATTTTGTTACCATCCACTCGTCACCGATATCTTCGGGATGATTAAATACCAAACTGCTATCGCCGGTGGCATACATTAAATTGTTGGGCGGACCTTGAGCCTTGATATCATGGCATAAATCGCAATCGTTGGTGATAACCCGGCCTTCTTCGCTGGTAAATGAATTGTTGTGGCAGCGGAAGCAACCATTCGATTCAATGTGGCCGATGTAATTGGGATATTGTGTCCATTGTGCTTTCATGAATGGAAAAATATTGTTTGAATATCCCTCCTGAAGAGCTGCTATCGCCTGATTTATTTTTTCACCATCAGTAGAAAATACTTCAGGGTAGTTTTCTTCGTAATATTCCAGGACTTTCTGTTTTATGCCGGCCATGGCACTGTCTTTTGTTGAATATTCCGTTTGCAGGATACCCATCGAAGTCAGTTTAATATTTGGAAGTGTGTTGGAAATTTTCCCGGTCCGCATCGCCATATCAAAAAAGGTTGAAGGGCTCTTGTAATTGTGGGAAGGTCTGTTATGACAATCCAAACAATCCATTTCACGAAGCTGGTCGGTATAATTTTCAGGTACTTGAGAATCAACATCTCCATCCCGATAGGTAGTTACTTTTCCCGTCTTTAAGTTGGTGTAAATGACTAACCCGATGGAATCGCGTTTTCGCGACAAAGGCAGGTATTCCATTTTAACCTCCGGGTTGATGTGCCAGTGGATTCCTTCATGAAGACCTTGTGCGCTAATCCTGGGGCCCGTTTTCATCAGGAGGCTGATGTCCCATTCGCTGTTTTCTTCATTGGCAAGATAATGCCGGTTGGTAATATACTTTCGGTCGTAAAATTTCTCGGGCCAATGACATTTTTCACAGGTCTCCCTTGCCGGACGAAGGCTGTGAACAGGCGTTTCGATGGGGGTTGGAAATGAATTGGTGAGTACCGAATATACCTGATACAAACCCGATAATTTGGAACGAACATACCAATCTGCCCCGCTACCTACGTGGCATTCTACACAATTTACACGTGCATGTGCCGAACCATGATAGGTAACGTATTCCGGTTCCATGACCGAGTGGCATAAGGTTCCGCAAAATTCATTGGATTCGGTATAGTGAAAGGCTTCATAACTTCCAACCGAGCTTAATAATAGAAAAACAGTACTTCCCAAAATGAAAATAAATAAGGCAGTCCGTTGTGCCGGATCGTTTAAGTTAACTATGGGCAATTTAGGAACTGTTTCATCCATTTTACCCCTGTTTTTTCTTAACTTTTGGATGGCCCCAAGTGGAATCATCAACAAACCAATTACTAGAAAAACAGGCAGAATAATGTAAGTAATTAAACCGGAGTAGCTATCCCCATGATCGAAAATAAGGGATACCGACATGAGAAAAACAATTGTTAAAAAGCTGATAAAGGCTAAAGCGGCCCCGGCAACGGTTGTCCAACTGTAAAATGAACGTGGTAGTTTCATCGTAATTGAATTTAATGGATTGTGAAGATAAGACAATCTGGTTAATTTAAATTAACCAGATTGTCTTATTTGGATTGAAGCATATTTTTTAACATGAATTAGCTATCGGCCTATAAAAACGTAATTTATTATTGAATCAAACAAGCGATGCAAACTAAATCATTAAAGTACATCCTACTGATCACTCAGGCTACATTTTCTAATGCAAGTAATTCTTCGTAGGATGATCCCTATTAAAATGAACTAAACTTTGGGTGTTGGATGAGCAATTTTTTCCTTAGCCTCTTTGTAGTTAAATCCTTTAAAATGGGGGCTTTCAGCATTATGGCAAGCAATACAGGTTTTTTCGTCTGGTATTTTCAACCCGTTAGCTTTTGCTTTTTCTTTGTCTTTCATGATGGCATTTGGAAAATATTTGCTTCCTCCTCCATGGCATGATTCGCAAGAAACGCCTTCTTCAACAGTAAGGGTAACGATTAAATCTGATTTAACACTCCCCGCAGTTGAGTGGCATTTTAAACATTTAGGGTCTTTTGCTTCATCACCTTTTAAGCTCTCCATGGCATGGGCATGTTTTGAATCAGCCCATTTTTTGTACTGGTCACCTGTTGCAGGCTTATTGTGGCACATTTTGCATTTTTTTGCTCCGACGTATTCAAAATCCTGAGCCGTCAAAGCTGAGCTTCCTAAGAAAAACAGGAAACATCCGATCATTAAACTTCTAATTAACATAGTTGTAATAATTTGATTAATAATTAATAGATTCAAAAGTTGTTATTTTTATGATAGTTGAAATTATCGTTTATCTGGTTATTTTGGTTCAGTTTGATCATTGATACAATTATTATAAGTGATATTTTCCCAAAATTAGTAATAATACCGTTTGAACTTTTTTTTTACCCATGATATTTTATAGGATGCAACTTTCGTTCCAAAAGCGATTATGTCTAACTGTATCCTGTTTACGATCTTCCGGATTAGCATTAATAAACACCCATCAATAATGAATATACAATTAACAAAACCATGATCACTCCAAGCGACAAGAAAAGAAAACCAAAGAATCTTATTGTTCTCAACCAGGGTTTGGAGAATTCTTTTGTTACCACTACTGAATCCAGTTTGCCAGACTCAACCAGTTCCTGGTATTCACGGGGCCTGTCTTTTTTATACTCTTCCAAAGGTACATGGCCGGTGAAAATAACCGTATCCATGGGAAACGATTCAGGGCGCAGGTGGGTATTGAAAAAGTGAATGGTAAAGATAAACCCGGTGGCCAGTAAGGCCTCATCACTGTGGATAATTTGTGCTACATTGATGACCCATCCGGGGAAGAATAAGGTAAAGAATTCAGGAAACCACAAGATGAGACCAGAGAATCCAATGACGGCTACCCCCCAGAACACGGCCATGTAATCAAATTTCTCCCAGTAGGTCCAACGGCCATATTCCGGACGTGGGCCCAATCCGAAAAACCACTTGATGGAAGCACCTAAATCTTTGATGTCCTGTTTGCTGAACATCAATGAGTTTTTACCGAAGAGAAATTCTTTCACACCTACACCTGCCTTAGCCCTTAACTGAAACAAGGTCAATAAATGGAAGGTAAAATATCCAAATGTGACCACCGCTGCAAATCGGTGAATGTTCCCGGCTGCTTTAACGCCGCCGAGCAAATTGGCCATAAAAGTGGCCCATTCCATGTGGGCAAATTTCAGGGTCATTCCCGTAAGGGCCAATAACAGAAAACTAAGAATAACCAGAAGATGTGTGAAACGTTGCCTTTTATTAAAACGCCGATAGTATTTCACAGGTCCTTCCGGTAGTTTGTGTTTGTTCTTTTTTCTCTGGTTTAATGATTGTGGCAACCATATCAGGGTGTGAAGCCCAAAGAAAGCAAAAACAGATACCAGCAATATGGTCATCCCCCAAAATGAATAATACAGAACATCATTATCGTTGTGGGTGGCGTGTGTTAAATAACCTGTAAATTCTAAAGTTGCATTGCTATGACATTGCTTGCAGGTGTTTACAATGTTTTTGAAACCCACTTTTGAATCAGGGTTCTCAACTTTTAGAATCTTATGTGCTCCATGACAATCTGAACATCGCGCGGCCTTCATGTCGCCAAGTTGATAGGCTTTACCATGGTAAGTCTCCTTGTAAGTTTCCGATAATTTCTGATGACAAGAACCACATTGTATGGTTATTTCGTTCATGAACTTATCCTTATCAATTTCACTAATGACATGTGCCGAATGACAGGTAGTACAGGTTGGATAGTGCAGCATGCTGGTATTGTCCCTGATGCTGTGGTCGCTGTTGATATAATCTTCGTAAATACTCTTATGGCATTTGGCACAGGTACCAGGAATATTACTCGGGTTTACTGATGAGGCGCTGTCCGCCTCTTTCAGTTCATGATGTGCGGTATGACAGTCGATACAAATGGCACTTACCAGCAATCCCTTTTCATTCAATCCTTTTCCATGAATGCTGGTAGTATAATCGCTGTAAGCATTTACTTCCTTTAATTCGGTCATCAGGTTAGCTTGTCCGCCTTTTTTGTGGCATCCCCCGCAAAGCTTGGGAATTGCCGACCTGTAAGTTGGCGAAGTGTCATCGAACTTCGACTTGGTTTGGTGTGTCCCGTGACAGTCAGTACAATAGGGTGCATCTGTCCGGTGATCCAAAAACGCTTTGCCATGGCCGCTGTCAAAATATATATTGGAGACAGCGTTGTGGCAATTGGAACAATCAACCCGTTTTAGTTCCTGACAAGGCCGCTCGAATTTTGAACTTACATCGGTGTGGCATTTTATGCAATTTATGTTGTAATGCACCGAATTGGCTATATGGGAGGCATCAATACCTACAATGGTATCTCCCTTAAAGAGTTTCATTTTTGTCTTGTCGCCCTGGTCATGACATGCCAAACATGAATTATTGGAAAAGGCTTCTTCATTCCTTTCCGTTTTTACGACATGAGGCGGGTGACAATCAGTACAGGCAGGAACTGCGCCGGGGCGATCTTCCCAGAGTTCATTTTTAATTACCTTTTTATGAGTTTTTTCGATGTTCGCGTGGCACTTCATGCAGGTTTGTGCAATGTGTTTGGGCGCAACCGACGATCCCTTATCACTGGCTGCAAGTATCAGGTGGTTGCCATGGCAGTCGTTACAAGTCGCAGTAACGAGTAGTCCTTTTTCGAACAATCCCTTGCCATGTATGCCCTGACTGTAGTTTTCGACGATATTATGTACCGTAATATTGTATAGTCTCCCGATGGGTGCACCTTCTTTATGACAGTTTCCACATAAAAATGGAATGTTCATTTTATAGGTGCGCGATTTAGGATTTTGGGATGACAGTATGGTGTGGGTTCCGTGACATTCCTTGCAATCAGGTGCGTATGGAGCGTTGGCTTTAAAGGCTATGCCATGAATCCCTCTGGTAAACTCCATTTCTGCACCTTTATGGCAACTTCCGCAGTTTACCGTAGGCATTTTCTGAACGCCATCGGCATGTGGAAATTCGTCGGGACTTGATTCTTTATGGCAAGAGGCGCATTCAACCTGATTATGTACCGAATTCTGTAACGTCGTTGCGTTCACATAAAGGGAGACCTTTTTACCGTTGATTTCTGTGCTTAAATCGTGGTCTTCATGACACATCAGACAATCTTCGGTCGACTGGGCAAATAAGCCGTTTGTGGCAACGAAGATGGTTACGATGACGATTGTCCTGAAAAAACTAAGGGTGTATTTTGTTTTCTGCATCTTCAAACAGGTATGGTAAATAGTTAATTTACAATGTCAATTTATCTTTAAGAATAAATTTTATTGGGATAAGTAGTTCTCTTGTAGTTTTATATGTTTAAAAATCAATGCCACCCGTTGATCATGCTTTTAAAATTGCTCAGCGGGGTTTTTCCAATGGTACAGAAATAAACATGAATAAACAGGAAAATAGAAAGTGCAAATCCAGAACTAATATGTACCAATCCTGTGAGGTGAATTCCGCTCATGCCAAAAACATTTTTAATGATTATCTCGGGAAATATCAGGGCGAATCCACTCAGGATCAGGATGGGTAAGAGAAAATACATAGAGGCCACATAACTCAGCTTTTGAAGCGGGTTGAATTTTCTATTCCCGGTGACAGGGAAAGGGGTTTTTTGATGTACGAAGATCCCATAAATGTAATACTTTATTTGCACCATCAAATCCAAAATATATCCTTTTCGTTTGGCTTTGTAGAACCGACCATTGGAAGTAAACCTATTTCCGAACACAAACATAAAATAGGCAATGGTAATAACGATTCCGGATACATTGTGCATCGTAACAGCCAAATCAAAATCTATGAATGAAAATTCAACGGAAGAGTACTGGAGACTTAAGCCTGTGAAGAGCAAAAGTAGAAATAGCACTGCATTTGCCCAATGCCAAATTCTGAGCCAGACCGGATATAAGTATAGTTTCTGTTCCATATTATTTAGTCATTATTCTGATGATGGCATGAATTGTAATTCCCAAAAGGACAAAACCAAAGATGATGAGACTGGCAACGTTTAGATAGTAATTTCGATTGGCACCTATAATATAGTGATCGGATAAAATGGTCGCGTTGAAAAAGCCAAGTTTGTTACGCTTTTCAGCTGTTTCAAATTTATACAATGTAGCCATCAACAGCGAATTCTGCGAATGGCATTCAACACACCGCCTCACGGCTTTTTCTTTTACCTGTACCTTGTGTGCGATCAGCATCTCCTTGTCGATTTCGGTATGGCACTCAATACAGCGAACCTTGCTAAAGTGCAAGGCCTGATTGGGCAGCCATTCATGAGTTACCAGAACATTGGGGTTGGTCAGATCCGAAATCAACTGGTACTTATCTAAATTGGCATGGCAACTCAGGCAGATATTGTTGTCGTAAACAATTACATCGTTGATGTTGTCGTTATTCCTCGCGTTAATCTTATAAGAGTGTGGGTTATGACACATCCAACAGGTAAATTCATCGCTGTGTTTGGTTGAATGTACACTTGCCTGGAATTCTTCCTCTATTCTCTCAAATTGATATTGAGCGTAGGTGTCGTCACCGCCATGGCAATCCATGCAGTTGAACTTTTGTTCCATACGAAGCTCGCCATTGTGCGGAAAATTTTCATAATCAGATGAATGACAATCAGTGCACATAAAACTTTTGTGATTGCTTTGATAAAATTCGATTGAATCCATCACAAAATAAGGGTTCATCCGTTCTTTAACTACCTTACCTGATGCTTCATTGAAATAGTGGTAAGTTTTCTGACCATGACACTTAAAACACTGATGGTTAAATTCAGCATTTTCAAAAACAACGGTGTCTTCAGCATTGGATGCAGATGCGGAAACAATCATCCACAATGAAATGACACCGATTACAATTGATTTTGCTACAAATCTGCTCATAGCTGATGGTTGATTAATATTCCCCGACAGATGCTTGTGAGTATCTGGCGGGGAATGGTGTTTTCAAGAAATAAAAGTTTAGCCTTGCATTCCCAAAACCAGAATTGCTAGAAACCCCAGAGTCGTGTGATGGTGAATCCAATCATGAAATCCCCATTCAGGAAATTGTTCGAGTTGCGCATGTACATGTCCTGAGGTATGATTCCGCTGGCAGTGGAAATATAGACCTGAAAATCATGGGTTCCGGTAGAAGCTTGATATCCAATGGCAAAGTTTGGTAAGGAAGGATGTTTGAATCCTCTGTTTTCCGAAATACTTTTTATTCTCAATGGAACGTCATACTGGAATATAATGGAGGATTGCGGGGAGAATTTAATTCTACCTGAAATACCTACGCCTACCGCATCATGATCGTAAGAGGTGTCAACCAGGTTGTAATGCGAAAAACTGGTGTTTACCTGAAGGGATAACCAATCGTTGAATTTTTTTCCAACGATCAATTGCCCAAAATAGGATAACCTGTGGGTGGATTTATAGTCCAGGCCAAATACCTCTTTGTTTCTGCCATCGATGGCCATGTTTCCATACAAGGTAATGGAGACCGGCATGCTGTTAGAGCGAGTTTGTTCGAGAACAGTGTATTTTACCTGGAAGTCGCTGTACATGTTATTCTTGGTAATACCGTATCCAATCATCAGGTTATTGATCAGGGTATAGTTAAATCCAATGCGGATATTAGCCCCCGGGGCATAAATTCCATACAAATCCTTAATGCCATTGGCATTAAAGTTCCCAAACCGATGTTGAATAAGCATTTCAAGTGTTTTGGCCGCAGGTATTACTGAAGTTTGGTTGTCGATTAATATTCCGCTTTCAAAAGGTGAGCGAACCGGTTTGTCTTCAACAACGGTTTCTTCTTGTGCCACCAGTGATCCTCCCATAAGCAGGAACATCAGCAGGCCTATTGTCGTGTTTTTAATGAGTGTATTCATCGTTCAGTTTTTTTAATTGTTTAATGCTCCTTGTTCAATCCAAAATAGCACTTTTGCGGCTTCGGCAGCTGAATATTTCTTCCAGGCATGTTTAGCCGTATTGGTTGGATTTGGCCAGGTATAAATCTCACTGTCGGCGGGAACTGTCAGGTTTACTAAGCTCATGGTTTGGATACTGTTGTATGCGTTGTCAGCCCTTAAATCCGGAACTTGGCTACCCCCATGGCATGCGACACATTTTGCAGTGAAAATGGGTATTATTTCAGCTGAAAAACTAAGGGTGTCACCTGGATCTGGTGGTGGCTCCGGAGCGGGTTTCACTTCAAAATCATACTGGCAGGAAGCAAAGAAAAGAGTAGCCACCAACAGAACGAATAACGAGGAATTGTAGTAACGTTTCATATCTTTTAATTTCTATGGTTTTTAATTACTAAAAAGGCCTCAAAACTGAAGCCTTTTTTAGATCATTCATATTTCTTTAATACACTATAAAGCTGCATTCAGGTTTTCAAGCAATTTTTTAACATACTTGGGATTGTGAACACCCAGACTCTTGTCTTCTGTAAGGGCTTTGTAATCTAAACAAGCGCCGGCAACAAGTCCTGAGTAAGTATCAGGAATTGCATTGTCGCTTCCTTCGGCAGTAATACCGGCAGCATCCAATTTCAGTTTCAGATCAGCCAATAAGGTGGCAATTTCACCCTGAAATTCTTCAGTAATTGCCTGTACCTCTTCACCTTCATGGCAACCACTTACTTCGCAACCAACTGTATTCAGAACAGCGGATCCGTGATAGTCGTAACCCATCCACATAGTGTGACCACCTGATTGAGTTCCGTAGGCTTCAGCCATGTGACAAGTTACACAAGCATCAGCAATTAGTGTTGCATGAGCTGAGTTAACCAGACCACTACCCACTTCAAATAATCCCATACCTACACCAGCAAGGGTGTTGGATTGAGGACCATGGTGAACACCATAACGTGAGGAGCCAACTACGATGGAATCTCCACCGGCTACAGGGAAAGGAACCACATCACGTCCCTGGTGACAGCTGGCACAAACATTGCCTTTACCAAAATTGTGGGTATTGGTGGTGTTTCTGAGCGCAATAGCGGCGTCAGCCGGAACGGTTAATGTTAAGTCAGCCGCGGTGTAGGTTTGGTGAATTTCGTGGCATGTGTAACAGTTTTGTGGATTAGGATTGTTAATCATAGCTCCTGCTGCTGTCCAGTCGTAACTCCCATCCAGATTGCCACGGAATCCCTGGCTTGTGTGGCAAATTGCACATTCGCCTTCGTTTCTTTCAAAAGCTGCTCCGGTAGCGTGCATCGATGCTGCCCATTGGTTTTCCTTGGCGTAAATAACCTGATTGCTGCTGTGGCATTCGACGCAGGTTGCTGTTCCGTCGGTTCCATCGGTACCATTGGTACCGTTTGTGCCATCTTTACCGGCAATCCCCTGAGGGCCCTCTTTTGTACAAGAAGCACTGACGATGAGCATCAAAGCTACTGAACCGATAAAGAAAAAGTTGTTGATTTTTTTCATGATTATGATAATTTTAGTTAGAATGATTTCGCACCACAAGATTAAGGATTCTGTCCTTCTCTAATTAAATGGTGTGATTGACATGTATTCAAGTATAATTGTAATAAATCCATTTCTGATTGATATTTATCAATAAATTTGTTGATATTTGCAGTGGTACAACATGGATGTGAACTCTATTCAACAAATGTACACAAAAAATTAATATATGACAGAAACATGCCAGTCGACTAATTGTGCTGATTGCAATCGAAAGTTGAGCTTATTTCAGTCGTTAACTGATGGGCAGTTAGATAAAATAAATGAGTCGAGGTTTGAGATCAGGTTTGGTGCGGGGGAAACCTTGATTAAACAAGGCGGACCTCTTACCCACATTGCGTGTTTGACTAAAGGCCTGGTTAAAATCCATATTGAAAACCATGGGGGAGACTGTTTTATCATGAGTGTTGTAAGACCGATGACCTTGATTATTGGTCCCGGGTTTTTAAGGGATAACCGGCACCATTACACGGTAACTGCTTTAACGGAATCGTCCGCCTGCTTTATCCAGGTCGAATCCTTTAAAAAAGTATTGGAAGAAAACAGTCAGTTTGCTCTTGATATGATCGCGTTCTTAAATAAAAAAATAATCAGGCATTACCAAAACATTGGCAACCTGGCTCACAAACACATGCAGGGCAAACTGGCTGAAACGTTGATATACCTTTCAGAAGATGTGTTTCAGTCACAAGAGTTTAAGTCAAATCTTTCGCGCCAGGATCTGGCAGAACTTACTGGGCTGACCAAAGAAAGTGTGATTCGGGTATTAAAAGAATGGAAAGAAGAAGGCATTGTGGATTCCAACTCTGATTATTTTAAAATACTAAATAAAGATTCGCTGTTAAAAATCGGGCGAAATGGATAAGATAGAAGCTGTTATCCTAATCATTCAGCAATGATTTCTCCAGACGGAATTTGCATGCTGATACAAATGATATCGTCAGGTGAATTGATCAAGGATTGATTTTTTAATTTGTAAGAGCCTTAATTCCGAAGGCATTTGCCTGGCCTGTTGGCAGGGGGAATCAGCTTCCAACTTCCCGACTTCTGACTTCTGACTTCTCCCTAAAACTCTTCCGCATGGATTTGTCCCGGGCGGGTTTTTTTGTGATCGATAAAACCGTCGGTGGCAAGCAATTCTTTCATTCCCTCTATCATTTTTGGATTGCCACACAGAAAGATTTCAGTATTTTCGGGCAAGGGTTTAAACCCCCATTTTTCCTGAACGGTTCCCGACGCCCAAATATCTCCAATAAACCGGGTGTCTCCATCCCATCCTGATGGTTCTTTCAAAGGTTCTGTTATGGTAGGATGATAGGTGAAGTTACCAAACAGACTCGCCAGTAATTTGAGCTCAGAAGAATATCCCAAATCCCAACTGTTAGCTGCCCCATGAATGACCATCATTTTCCCTTTCCTGGTCAATGCGTTGGAACGCAACATGCTCATGTAAGGGGCCACACCTGTCCCGGTGGCAATCAATACCACGTTCCGTTCGGGTGAAACTTCATCCAATGTAAACATGCCGACTGCTTTTTTACCCATCCAAACCTGATCGCCAATGTGTAATTCGAACAACCTGGGGGTAAGTTGACCCGAATGAACCAGTGTTACATAAAACTCTACGGCATTTTCGGTAGAGGAAGAAGCAATGGAATAGGCTCTTTTAATTAACTTGTCAGTGGCGGGTGCGGCAAACTCTTCAGTTGATTCGATGCAACGTGGTGCCTCAGGAGGAAGTCCAAGGGCTACAAACTGCCCGGCTGTAAATGCAGGGAAACTCCATTCAACAGGTTTTACTTTGATGATTTTCATGATGGGTGATACTTGAATCGACTGTGTAATCACGCAATTCAATTCTCCTGACAGGTTCATATTTACTGATATTTGGTTTGAGCGTGCAAAAGTACAAAAGTTTGGCTTTTTACAAGTCTCATCGTTGCTTTTACTTATATTTGAATTCCGGTTTCACTCAAATTTTACGCATGATTTCACTCAGGCTGTTTTTCATCCTTTTTAGTTTTTTCATCATGTCGTGTCAGCAGATGAACACGGACAAGCTCGATTTGAAAACAATGATTTGGACGTTACATTCTATGTCCGATTCGCTTATCATCGATTCCGTCAGCCCGGGAGATGTTCACCTTGCCTTGATGTCGAAAGGCATCATTCCTGATCCTTTTTTCCGTGATAATGAAAATAAAGTTCAATGGGTGGGTGAATCCGATTGGATCTTCAAAACATCTTTTGATGTACCGGCTACAATGCTGGGGCACGATGAAGTGAATCTGGTGTTCGAAGGATTGGATACTTACGCTGAGGTTTGGATCAACGACAGCCTCGTACTTAAGTCTGATAATATGTTCAGGAGATGGGAGATCCCGGTAAAGGCCATCTTGCAGAAAAATAACAACCTCCTTCAGGTTCGTTTTTCTTCTCCTGTTCCAATCAATCAAACAAAGGCAACACAATATGGCGTTCCGCTTCCCGAAATCAGGGCCTTTACCCGTAAAGCACCCTATCAGTTTGGCTGGGATTGGGGACCTAAACTGGTTACAATGGGTATCTGGCGACCCCTTTATCTGGAGGCATGGAGTGAAGCTAAACTTAAAGAGGTTTTTATTGATCAACATACGGTGACTGATTCTGTTGCACAAATAATGGTGAACGTGTTGATCGAAAGTGTTCAGTCGTGCAAAACTACATTAACCCTGTTGGTAAGCGAAGAAATGAAAACAAACATCCGGGTTGATCTTCATTCGGGTATCAATAGGTTCTCTCTTCCAATCACCTTATTCGACCCGACACTTTGGTATCCCAATGGCATGGGAAATGCTGACCTGACTAATTTTCGGGTTATAATGAATCAGGAGGGCAGAGAAACATCCATCAGTGTTAATGGCGGCCTGCGTAAGATTGAACTCATTCAGGAACCTGATGAATCAGGACAACGATTCCTGTTTAAAGTAAACAATCAGCCTGTATATATAAAAGGTGCCAATATAATTCCTCAGGATAACTTTTTGACCCGTGTAACAAGAGCACGTACCCGGGAACTGCTCATAATGGCTTACCAATCCAACATCAATATGCTGCGGGTTTGGGGAGGTGGCGTATATGAAACCGATGACTTCTATGAGTTATGCGATTCGTTGGGGATAATGGTTTGGCAGGATTTTATGTTTGCGGGAACGGTTTATCCGGGAGATTCCGCTTTTATTGAGAATGTGACTCAGGAAGTGAAAGAACAAGTTATCAGGTTGAGGAACCATCCATGCATGGCCCTTTGGTGCGGAAACAACGAAATTGACGAAGCCTGGCATAACTGGGGTTGGCAGAAGTCGCTTGGGTATTCTGTGATGGACTCAACTAAACTTTGGAACGATTATCTGCACCTTTTCGAGGAAATTATTCCACGTGTAGTGAAGGAACACGACCCCCAAACCGACTATGTGCCAAGCTCCCCCGCCAATGGATGGGGAAGGGAAAAGGCCTATCAACAGGGGGATGTGCACTATTGGGGCGTCTGGTGGGGCGACATGCCCTTTGAAGAATACAACGTAAAAATCGGGCGGTTCGTTAGTGAGTATGGTTTTCAGGGTATGCCCGATCCAAAAACCATTGATTCGTTTACGATGCCCGGGGACCGAAACCTGGATTCAGAAGTGATGGCTGCGCATCAAAAGCATTCACGGGGCAAAGAACTAATTCGCGAATACATGGAGCGCGACTTTAAGGTTCCTGAAGATTTTGAAGACTATATTTACGTAAGTCAACTTTTACAGGCCAGGGGCATTAAAAAGGCCATCGAGGCACATCGCCGGGCCAGACCTTATAACATGGGCACCATGTACTGGCAGTTAAACGATTGCTGGCCGGTAACTTCCTGGTCTGGAATAGATTATAACCATCACTGGAAGACCATGCAATTTGCTGTTAAAAGGGCTTACGACCGTTTTTTGGTTTCATTTGTGGAAAACAACGATAGCCTCGCCATCTGGGTGGTTTCCGATTGTTTTATTGATAGAAATACTGAATTGCGTTGGCAGCTTATGACTTTTGATGGAGATACACTAAAAACAGGCTCAACAGGGTTTGCCTTACCTGCCGGAAGCAGCGTGGTAGCTGCCCAAATGTCGTTAAGAGATTTTGAAAAATTCAAACACAAAATGCAACAAGTTGTTTTAAAGGCCGGCGTATGGGACAAGAGCGACTTGCTGGTGGATGCCTTGTATTATTTCGGAAAACCAAAAGAGTTGATTTTGCCTGAAAATAGCGGGATCCAGCTTTCGGCTGAACCTGTTTCGGATGGATATTTGCTCACCATATCGGCAGAAAAAATGGCCAGGAATGTGTGGATACAAACAGACATGGAGGGGAATTTTAGTAATAATTTTTTTGATGTGCTACCTGGAGAATGGGTGCAGGTATTATTTAGCTCATCCCGTCAAGGTCTTGTAAAGGAAGATTTTAGGTTTAGGAGTTTGGGTGAATTAAATTGACTAACCAATGTGTTGAATGTTATAAAATGTCACCAATAATCAATTAAAGAGTTTAATTTTTAGTTCTGGTCATTATTTAAAACGTTCACTGTTTTGAAGTTAAACCACCTTAAGAATTCTATTGAAAAGAAACTCTGTTAATTACTGAAAAAAGCAAGCTGTTTTCTCCCTTTCAGCAATATGGCACAATAATTGTCGTTTAAATATGAATCAATTTTAATAAACCATCAATTTAAATGAATATTATGAAAAAATTATCATTTTTAATGCTTGCCTTTTTTGCAGGCGTACTCTTATTGTCATCATGTAGCAAAGACAACGAAACATTTAGCCCCCCAACACTTAATTTCATTGGTGGTGCCGGTTATACCGACCAGGATGAAACCATCCCTGCCAATACCTTTTTCAAGGTAGGTATCGCGGCCTCGGCCAATACACAATCCGGCGAGAAGTTAGCTACCTTGCGACTGACCAGAACGATGGACAATTCAACATTCGTCGACACCACTTTTACAATTAACGACGATCAGTTTAATGCTGATTTTACGTTTAATGCACAGGCAGCCGGAAAAGTAGAAAAAATAACCTTTTTATTGACAGATAAAAACGCCCAAAGTACCAGCATGAGTCTGACTCTGACCTATGCAGCTGTTGGTGTTGCAGTTACAAAAAATGTGGATGTGCTCATGGGTTCCTTTAATGATGATTATGGTAGTTTTTATTCCACAGTCAATAAGGTAACCTATAATATTGCAGATGCCGGAACTCACCAGGCAGATATTGACTTCCTCTATTATTTAGGTGCTGAGAATGGATCATCCATTGCCTCACCTGCCGATTCAAAAGCCAATACCGTTTATGCCATGGGTTCGTGGACCATTAAAAACGAGACCTTGTTTTCTACTACAACACTCACCGCCGCCGATTTTGACGCCATTGGCGAAACCTATGTTTTCACTGCTTTTACAGGTACTGCTTCATCCATTACCCAGTTGGCAGTTGGTGATGTAATTATGTTTAAAACAGTTGGACAAAAACTGGGATTAATAAAAATAAACGAGATTACCAGCCGCGGCGATTACACCAACATCGATGTGATTGTAGAGCAATAAACAATTAAAAAATGATTAAAAAAAAAGCTCTTCCGTTGTGAAGGGCTTTTTTTTTGCCTGGTGGTTTGCTGTTTTTTCATTGATATGGCCAATTTAACCTGAATTGCGATAAATAGACTTTTAAACTTTACAGAAAAAACCCCATCTTTGTGAAGTATTTAACAGCAACTCTATGACCAACCAAACCAAAAACTACACTTCAGCCTTTATCAGCCTGACGTTTTTATTTTTCCTGTGGGGATTTATGACAGTACTGAACGATATCCTGGTCCCTTATTTAAAAGGAGTCTTCGAGCTTAACCACACCCAATCGATGTTGGTCCAGTTCGCGTTTTTTATGGCTTATTTCGTGGGCTCGGTCATTTATTTTATTATTTCGGCCTATTATGGCGATCCCATCAACCGCATCGGGTATAAAAAAGGACTTATATGGGGCTTGATCATATCCGGCATCGGGGCACTGTTGTTTTATCCTGCTGCCCAATTTCATGCCTACGGTCTGTTTCTGAGTGCGCTTTTTGTATTGGGACTGGGATTTACCCTGTTGCAAATCGCCGCCAATCCCTATGTTTCCATTTTAGGTTCTGAAAAATCAGCTTCATCACGACTTAACCTGGCTCAGGGATTTAATTCTCTTGGCACCACCATCGGACCCATCTTGGGTGGGTTTTTGGTGTTCACCTTTTTTAAGGATTCGCAAGGTGCCGATGCGGTGAAAATCCCCTATCTGTTTTTTGCTTTGATATTCTTTCTCATGGCGGGATTTATCCGCATTACACCGCTTCCGCGATTTACCAATCCCGATGAAGTAAAGGGTGGTTTTGGCGCGTTGCGTTATCGCCAATTGGTTTTCGGGATGATCGCCATTTTTATGTACGTAGGAGGTGAGGTGAGCATCGGAAGTATGATGATAAACTACCTTAAATTGCCCGAAATAGCCGGGTTAACGGCCACTGAGGCCAGCAAATATGTTGCTTTTTACTGGGGCGGACAAATGATTGGCCGTTTTCTGGGAGCCATTTCGTTAAGTAAGATGAGCAATTCAGTATTAAAATATCTACTCATGGTGGGCGTCACGGCCGTTTCGTTTATTGTCGTGGGTGTTTTCAACGATTTTGCTACGGCTTCTGTTTACGGGATTTTCCTGTTGGCCAATCTGGTGGCTTTTATCATCGGAGGGGCCATGGCCAACCGGACTTTGTATTTGTTTGCCATCATCAACATCCTGTTGTTGGTTGTTGCACTTACCAATACGGGAGCCGTTGCCATGTGGTCAGTTATTGGTATCGGGTTATTTAATTCCATCATGTGGTCAAATATTTTCACCTTGTCCATTGCCGGTTTGGGTAAACATACCAGTCAGGGATCCTCGCTGTTGGTGATGATGATTCTGGGAGGGGCTCTTTTACCCATTTTTATGGGAATGATAGCCGACAATTACTCGGTACATCTGTCATTCATCATTCCGGTGTTCAGCTATTTATACATTGCCTTTTATGGTCTGGATGGATACAAACCTTATCCTCACCACAGGGTGGTCGAAGTATCTGAAGAGGATTAACCTTCAGTGAGTTTCTCAATATAAGTTTAGGTTTCAGAATAGTTAACGATGCAAAACCGACGAAAATTTCTTCAAACCATGGCTGTAGCCTCTGTGGCCGGGATGTTGCCTGGTGCAGTGAAGGGAAGCTCCGTACTTTCATCCACCAACAAAGATGTTAACGCCTTGCCAGTCATTATTTCAACGTGGTCGCATGGATTGGATGCAAACCTGGCAGCCATGGAAGCGCTGAAAGGTGGCGGGTCTGTACTCGACGCCGTCGAGATGGGCGTTCGTGTACCCGAAGCCGATCCTGAAAATGCCAGCGTTGGTCTGGGTGGATTGCCCGACCGTGATGGACATGTAACGCTTGATGCCAGCATTATGGGGCCTGATGGCGGTGCCGGATCGGTGTGTTTTTTAGAAGGAATTGTTCATCCCATTTCTGTTGCCAGGATGGTCATGGAAAAAACTCCCCACGTGATGCTGGCGGGCGATGGGGCCTTGCAGTTTGCACTTGAAAATGGCTTCAAAACAGAGAATCTGTTGACCCCTTCCTCTGAGAAAGCATGGAAAAACTGGCTAAAAGAAAAAAAGTATGAGCCAAAGGCCAATTGGGAAAAAGATCCCAACGCCTACCACGACACCATCGGATTGATAGCGCTCGATAATAACGGGGACCTGGCCGGTGCCTGCACCACCAGTGGCATGCCATTTAAAATGCATGGGCGTGTGGGTGATTCACCCATTATTGGAGCCGGTTTGTTTGTGGACAATGAGGTGGGCGCTGCCACTGCCACCGGGATGGGCGAATTTATGATGAAAACTTTGGGTTCGTTTTTAGTGGTTGAGCTGATGAGGCAAGGCAGAACTCCACAACAGGCCTGTGAGGAAGCCATCATGCGTATTATATCCAAATATCCGAACCTTGAAAGAGCCAAAGGCGGCATTATGCAGGTAGGCTATATCGCCGTGAATAAAAAAGGTGAGGTAGGAGCCTATAGTATGGTGCCAGGGTTTCAATATGCATTGTATCAAAATAATGAAAATCAATTGTTTGATAGCCGTTCTTATTATTCAAAATAGCAATAACATGCGAATTAGAAAATCGTTTTATGCACTTCTGGCCTTCGGTTTGCTGTTCATGATTTCTTGTAATCAAACAAACAGTAACGATCAAATATCCATCATCCCGGTTCCCATGCAGTGGCAAACAAACAAGGGGTATTTCGCGATAAGCGGAAGAACAAAATTGATCTGCTCAAAGCAGAACGAAACCAGAAAGGTAGCGGAATATCTTGCAAAAACAATTGGGAGTTACACACCGTTTATCATCGAAATTGTGGATGAGGTTGAAGGTGAATCCAATGACAATACAATTTTACTGAAAATTGACAGCTCCTGTAACAACCTGAACAACGAAGGATACCGTTTAAAAGTTCATTCAGATGGAATTCAAATACAGGCCAACTCGGCCAAAGGGTTGTTTTATGGAGTTCAGTCGTTGTTGCAAATGTTCCCTCCAACATTTTACAACAGTGTAATCACTTCAGAAATCATTGTTTCCGGGGTTGAAATTACCGACCAGCCTCGTTTTCCCTATCGGGGTATGCACCTGGATGTGAGCCGGCACATGTTTCCGGTTTGCTTTATCAAAAGGTACATCGACCTGTTGGCGATGTATAAATACAATACTTTTCACTGGCATTTGACTGACGACCAGGGTTGGCGAATTGAAATCAAGCAATATCCCAAACTCACCGAAATTGGTGCTTTCCGCGATTCCACGCTGGTGGGTCACAGTGATAAACTGCCCTTGAAATATGATGGCGAACCTTACGGTGGATATTACACCCGGGAGCAGGTAAAAGACATTGTGCAATACGCCTCCGACAGGATGATTACCATTATTCCCGAAATTGAAATGCCGGGGCATACTTTGGCCGCATTGGCCGCTTACCCGGAATATGCCTGCACCGAAGGGCCTTTTCAGGTGGCTGGCACATGGGGTGTTTTTGAAGATATTTATTGTCCCAAAGAAGAAACCTTTACCTTTCTCGAAAATATACTAACCGAAGTCATCGACCTGTTTCCTGGCACCTACATTCATATTGGCGGTGACGAAGCTCCCAAAGACAGGTGGCAGGAAAGTGCTTTTTGTCAGCAACTGATAAAGGAAGAAGGCTTGAAGGACGAGCACCAGTTACAAAGCTATTTTATCAGGCGGATCGAAACCTTTTTAAACAGCAAAGGCCGCAAACTCATTGGTTGGGATGAAATACTGGATGGGGGCTTATCGCCCAATGCCACCGTGATGTCATGGAGGGGTGAAACAGGAGGCATCGCCGCAGCACAGCAGGGGCATGATGCCATTATGACGCCGGGGGCCTATTGTTATTTTAATCATTATCAGGCTGAACCTGAAACCGAACCGTTGGCCTTTGGTAATTATCTGACACTTAAAAAAGTGTATTCCTATGAGCCCGTTCCTGAAGAACTCGATAGTGCAGAAGCTGTTCACATACTAGGTGCCCAGGGCAATGTCTGGACCGAATATTTAGCAAACCCGGAAAATGTTGAATATATGGTTTTACCCAGAATGGCGGCATTGGCAGAGGTGGATTGGTCGCAACCAACGGATAAAAACTGGGAGTCTTTTTATCAGCGGATTCTGGGTCATTTTAAGGTGTATGAAGCGTTGGGATACCATTATTCAAAAGGCTCATACAAGGTAAATATGATTACGACTTCCGACAGTGCAGGTGTCTGGAATATTGAAATGCAATCAGAAATTCCCAATGCACAAATCTACTATACCACCACTGGTGATGATCCGGATACGTTCTCTACAAAGTATGTGGCCCCTTTTTCGGTAAACACCTCTTCCACCATAAAAGCGGCCATTATCGAAAACGGGACTATGAAAAGTGTTAGCAAGCAGATAATAAGCAAACACAAGGCCTTTGGTGCAAAACTTACGTTAAAAACCAGTCCCGACAGCAGGTATGCAGGTGGTGATGCCTCAAAATTGGTAGATGGTTTGATCGGCGGAAATGGTTTTTCGGATGGCCATTGGATTGGCTATAACGGAAGCGATCTGGAGCTTGAAATGGAATTGTTGCATCCTGATACCATCAGGAGTGTTTCGATGCGCTTTTATCAGGATCAGCCGTCCTGGATTTTTCTGCCTCAGGAGTGGAGCATTGCCCTGTATGATATGGAAAAGCCTTATGAAGTGAAGGGATCATTTGGTTTTCCGGTTGATTCTGTTGATAGCCGGGTTGCCATTCAGGAAGTAAAAATAGTGTTGGCCCCGGAACTCAGGAGTAAGCTGGGAATCAAAGTAACCGGCTTGAGGAAAAATCCTTCCTGGCATCCCGGGACGGGAGAAAATGCATGGTTTTTTGTGGATGAGATTGTTGTAAATTAAAAGACCATCAAAAATACCGCCATACTCATTCCTCCAACCAACATGATGATAAAGGTGTAAGGCAGTATCGACCTGGCTTTTACTCCGGTGATGGCCAACAACGGTATGGCCCAAAACGGCTGAATCATGTTCGTTAGTTCATCGCCATAGGCCAGCGCCATGATGGTTTTTGGAACCGAAGCACCCAATTGCAAGGCGGCATCCATCAAAATCGGACCTTGTACCGCCCATTGCCCGCCTCCGCTGGGAACGAAAAAGTTGACCACAGCCGCACTGATAAATCCCATCACAGGCAAGGTGGATGCACTCGAAACGGACACCAGACTTTGTGTGAAAATGGCTGCCAAACCAGAATAGTTCATCAATCCCATGATACCCGCGTAAATGGGAAACTGAATCATGATCCCACTGGAGCTGACAATGGCCAGGTTCACTGCTTTCATAAAATCATGCAGGTTTTCGTACAACAACAAGCCCAAAGCCAGCAACATCAGGTTAATCAGGTTGATGTTTAAAGCAGAAATTCCTTGTTGAAAAAATTGATATACAGCCATGACTACAAGTGCCAACCCCAATGCAAAACCCAGGTATTGCCTTTTGGATGGTTTTTGATCAGATAAAATCACCGCCGGTAAATCACCTGTTAGCGTAATGGAGGATTTTTTCCACCTTGAAATCAACACCAGAGTCAATGGAATAACCATCAACAGAAAGGAGTTTAACCCAATGTTCAGGGAAGAGAGGATCGTTTCACTTACCGGAATAACCCCAATTTTATCCTGCAAAAAATGACCACTCTCGGCCACCTTTAACGGAGCACTTCCGCTAAAGCCGCCATGCCAGACCATCATTCCCGTGTAAGCGGCAGCCACAAGCAATGGATAGTTAAGTTTCATCCCCGACTTACGGGCATGTTCACCAATGGCACGCGCCAGCAAGGCACTAAAAATCAGTCCAAGTCCCCAGTTGAACAATCCCAGCAACAGACTGAAAAAAGCAGTAAACAGAATGGCTGTTGAATTGCTGGTGATTTTATTCAATAGTACCTGAATGACGCGCTGAAAAAAGGGCGTCAGAGCCAAAACATTACCCAATACAAGGATGAGCATCATCTGCATCGAAAAGGCGAGCAGATCCCAAAAGCCGCGTTGGTAAAAATCGAGTAATTGTAATGGGTAGAAGACGCGGGTGGGAGAGGGTTTCGTAAATATCAGCGCCAGTGCAAACACCACAAAGCTCAGAATAATAGCCAGTGCCAGCGGTGAGGGGATTTTAAACCGGATTTTTTTCACCATAGTTAAAAAGGTTGTGTTTTTTCTGCCAGTAGTCAAATGTACACAATTCATTGAAAATAATTTAATATTGATAAAGCTTGATGAAGTTCGGAAAATCACGACTGATCACGGTAACAAAGCCCATTACAGTTCAATTCAATGATCATTGGATTTCAACCCTCATTTTTCCTATTTTTGCCACACCTCAAATCCAGGTAAATGATCAACATTAACAATGTCAGTGAGCGGTTCATAAAAACCCAAACCTGCGTCATCATTCCCACCTTCAACAATGCCAAAACATTGGCCGGGGTAATTGATGATGTATTGAGCTATACCGATCAGGTGATTGTGGTAAATGACGGGTCGACAGATGAGACACTTACCGTGTTGGCGAATTACCCCAACCTCCAGCTACTCAGTTACAACAACAATGTGGGCAAAGGTTGGGCTTTGCGCGAAGGGTTTCGCCGGGCGTTGAAACTTGGTTATCAAAACGCCATTACCATCGATGCCGACGGACAACATTACGCCGGTGATTTGCCTTTGTTTATTGATGCCTGTGAGAAAAATCCGGGCGATCTGATCCTTGGTTCCCGAAATATCCAGGCCGAAGGAATGTCGGGCAAAAGCACCTTTGCCAACAAGTTTTCCAATTTCTGGTTTTGGGTCGAAACGGGACTTTGGTTACCGGATACACAGTCGGGTTTTCGGCTTTATCCCATCGGACGTCTTCAGAACATGACCTTTTTTACCAAAAAATATGAGTTTGAAATAGAAGTCATGGTCAGGGCCGAATGGAATGGCATCGGAATAATTCCCATCCCCATCCGTGTTTATTATCCGCCCAAAAGCGAAAGGGTGAGCCATTTTCGTCCCATGCCCGATTTTACACGCATCAGTTTGTTAAATACGGTGTTGGTTTTAATAACGGTAACGCTGGTTTGGCCATACAAGCTTCTTCGGTATCTGGCCAACAACAAAATATCCGTCATCGTGAAGGAGCAGCTGTCAAAACACAACGAAAGCAACCTGAAAGTATCCTTTGCCCTGGGTTTTGGCGTGTTTATGGGCATCGTTCCCATTTGGGGATTTCAAATGCTGGTGGCCGCCTTTCTGGCTCATCTGCTGCGGTTGAACAAAATCCTGGTGCTTACGGCTTCCAACATCAGCATCCCGCCGCTCATCCCCTTCATCGTGTACCTGAGTTTTGAACTGGGTAAACTGTTGGTCGACAAGCCCGTGGTGTTTACTACCGAGATGATGTATTATCTCAAGGATCAGGTGATGAAAGGACATTTTTACAGCACACTCAACGAGTTTGGTTACAGCATATTTCAATACGTACTGGGAAGTTTGGTGTTGGCCATTGGGATGGGATTGTTTGTGATGCTTGTTTCACTGACTGTGTTATCTGTTTTCAAACGTTCAAAAATCGAAGTCGAATCATGAGTCTGATTTTTCAAACCCTATATAAAATCATTGGTAAATTCAGGCTTATATCGCTGATAATATTGCTGTTACTTCTTGGTTTTCTGGCGTTGACGGCCTCTCGCCTGAAACTCACAGAAGACATCAGCCAGGTGCTTCCGAAAAGTGAGTCCATCGACAACATGAGCTTTGTATTGTCCAATTCCAGGTTTCTGGATAAGGTGGTTTTTCATTTTTCCTTAAAGGATACTTTGGCAGAACCTGAACCTGAGCAACTTTCACGGTTTGCAGATCAATTGTCCGATTCGTTGATGAGCTCCTGTTATCCTGAATTGCTTACCTCCATCGACAAGGCTCCCGATAACCAATCCATGCTTGAGTTGTATGGAATCCTGAACGGCTACCTGCCCCTGATACTCGATTCGGCAGATTATCAGCACATGGACAGCCTGATTTCCAGAGCACAGATACGAGAAACCCTGAAATCCAACTATTCCACACTAATTTCCCCGGTGGGACTGGCCACCAAGAAAATGATTGCCTCCGATCCCTTGCACTTTAACCTGATGGGGTTAAAGAAAATCCAATCCTTCAATATTAATGAGGGTTTTGAGCTGTACAATCAGTATTTTCTGTCTACCGACAAAAGGCATTTGCTGATGCTCATCACACCATCAGCCACCAACAAAACAACATCCAATCAAAAGCTCTTCGATCGGGTTGATTTCTTTATTAAGACGATACAAAAGTCTGGTCTTGAAAAGGTTGAAGCGGTATATTTTGGCAACCCGGTAGTTGCATTGGGCAATGCCACCAGGATAAAGAAGGACATCATGATTACGGTTACCTTGGCCGTGATCGCCTTGTTGGTTGTTATTACGCTGGTGTTCAGACGAAAACGTACCTTTTTTGTTATTTTCCTTCCGGTGATTTTCGGGGCGTTGCTTTCGTTGGCCATCATCTCGCTGATAAAAGGGCAAATGAGTGCCATTTCACTCGGAATAGGTTCAGTCCTGTTAGGCATATCGGTGGATTATGCCTTGCACATTTACAGTCACTTTCGGCAAAACCGATCCAGAGAGCATTTGTTCAGCGATCTGGTAACGCCTATTTTGTTGAGCAGTGTGACTACCATGTCGGCTTTTTTTACATTGCTTTTTGTAAACTCGGCGGCACTCAACGATTTGGGATTATTTGCCGGGATAAGCGTGATGGGAGCAGCGCTTTTTTCGTTGATTGTGTTACCACACCTGATGCCCAAATCGGATGAAAATGATAAAATTCCATACGGACTGATCGACCGTCTGGCTGCCTTCGATTTAAGCCGGAAGCGTGGACTGGGCTGGGTCATTTTCCTGTTGACAATGGTATTTTTGTTTACCATGCAAAATGTGGGTTTCGATTCCGACATGATGAAAAACAATTACATGAGCAGCAAGGTAAAGTCAGCAGAGAAGCAGATGGAGCGGGTTAGCTCCATTTCCAAGAAAACCATTTACCTGGTTACGCCGGGCAAAGATGAAATACAGGCTTTGGAAGCCAACCAGCGATTGTTTCATCATATTGAAAAGTTGAAAGAGCAAGGATTAATACAACAGGCAACGGTTGTCAACAGCCTGCTTCCTTCTCTAAAAGCTCAGGAAATGGCTTTGGAAAAATGGCAACTGTTCTGGCATCAACATGGTGATTCAGTGCGCGTCAGGTTACAGGATGAAGGGGCAAAACTGGGTTTTAAACCTTCGGCGTTTCATCAATTTCTGGACTGGACCAATCAACCATTCCATACGGTAAGTGCCGATTCGCTGGGAATGCTGAACACCCTGTTTCTGGATAATTATTTTATCCGAAAAGACACCATTACAGCCATTATCAACATTTTGAAGGTAAACGGCGATGCAGCATCCATTCAAAAAGTGTACGATGCATTTGACGGCGATCCTGATGTTTGGGTGATCGATAAACGGAAAATTACCAGTGATTTTGTAACCATCCTGAAAGATAACTTTAATAAACTGGTGTGGATTTCAATCATGCTGGTATTTATTATTTTGCTTCTTGCCTACGGACGCATTGAACTGACTCTGATTACCATGATCCCCATGGTGTTAAGCTGGGTTTGGACAGTAGGTCTGATGGGGATTTTTGGAATCGAATTCAGTATTTTTAATGTCATCATCCTGACTTTTATTTTCGGGCTGGGCATCGATTACAGCATTTTTATTATGCGCGGGTTGTTACAGGAATATAAATATGGAAATCACGATCTGTCGGCCTATAAAATCTCAGTCATCCTTTCGGGAATTACCACCCTGCTTGGAATTGGCGTATTAATTTTTGCACAGCATCCGGCTTTGAAGTCCATTGCACTCATGTCCATCATCGGAATTTTGTCGGTCATATTCATCACCTTTACCTTGTTGCCCCGGATTTTCAGGTGGCTGGTTTCCTATTCGGGTGGCTTGCGCAACCGACCCATCAATCTGGTGGATTTTATCTTCAGTATGTGGGCCTTGTTTGTGTTTGTGTCAGGTTCGTTGATTACAAGTCTGTTATCGTTGCTGATGCCATTTGTGCCTGCATCAAACAGCAAAAAGAAATTGTTTATTCACCGGATGTTCAGGGCGTTGACCTGGTTTATGATCTATATGAATTTCCTTTCCAAAAAGGATATTATCAATCCCGATGGTGAAGATTTCAGCAAACCTTCCATCATTATTGCCAATCACCAAAGCCATGTTGATTTGATGATGCTGATGTTGCTCACACCCCGCATTGTGATCTTGACCAACTCGAGTAATTTCAGTAACCCAATGTATGGGAAAGCCCTGCAATATGCTGGTTTTATAGAAGTTTCGGGTGATTATTCAAGTGTGATTGATCAGGTGCGTAAACAGGTGGAAGAAGGATACTCTGTCGCCATTTTCCCGGAAGGGCACCGCACGGAAACCGGAGAAATTCTGCGTTTTCATAAAGGCGCGTTTTATTTGGCTGCAGAACTAAATCTGGATATTTTGCCCATTGTCTTGCTCGGACAACGCGAATGCCTGAAGAAAAGTGAACTGTTCCTGAAACGAGGAAGACAGATTACCCGGTTTCTTCCGCGCATTAAACTTTCTTCGGGTACATTCGGTCAAACACCCCGCGAACAGGCCAAACAGGTGCGCAAATATTTTAGTGATGAGTTTCTGATCAGCCGCGATCAACTGCAATCGACGGATTACCTTAGTGATTTTATCATTAAAAATTACATGTATAAAGGGCCGATCCTGGAATGGTACACCCGAATCAAGCTCCGGCTCGAAAATAACTATGCTTTGTTCGACCAGATGATCCCCGAAAAGGCCGTTATTACTGATTTGGGCTGTGGTTACGGATTTCTGACTTACATGCTATCAATGCGATCGCAACAGCGGAAGATTACAGGTGTGGATTATGATGACAGGAAAATTGCTGTGGCACAGAATTGTGCCCTGAAAAATGATCGAATGCAATTCGTAAGTGCCGATATTTTACAATTTACACCAGAGAAATCAGATGTTTTTGTACTGGCCGATGTGCTGCATTACCTTCCTTATGAGATGCAGATTCAGGTGATTGAAAAGTGCATTGGTCAATTACAAGCCGGGGGAATGGTGATTATCCGCGATGCCGATGCCAGCTTAAAAAGGCGTCATCTGGGAACCCGGATTACGGAGTTTTTCTCGACCAATATTGGCTTCAACAAGGCAAACCACCAACTTGATTTTGTGTCGCGCAAGATGGTCATCGATGTGGCTTTAAAGCACAAATTGAAACTCGACATCATCGACAACACCAAACGGACTTCCAATTTGGTTTATGTGATGAGGAGTTTGACGGAAGAGATATGACCAAAGCTTTTTGTAGGTGATTTCAATTCTGAATCTAACTACCATTACGAATAACTTTTGTGTTTCTTTACAAGTATTAAAAACATGAGGATAAATAGCTTTTACTATATTTGAATAATATTAATCCCAGCGCTATGTTTGAAGATGACGATGAAAAAGAAACCGATGTAAGAGACCTTCCTATTTATAAAAAAGGGAAAGAAATTTTTGAGGTCGCGCATCAAATCAGCCTTCTGATACCGGATGACAATGAACACCTTCAGGAAATAAATGGGTGGATGTTGAATGATGCGGCGCAATTGACAGTAAAACTTGCCGGGGCACACAATGTTGGTTTTTATGATATGAAAATGGAAGCTGCTACCATCATCCGTAAGGCGGCCCACGACCTGGTGGTGCACCAACACTCACTTAAAGAGTTCGGGTTTAAGCACACTGAATATTTTTCAATTATCAGGGAATTAATTGAAGAATACCGGTTGCTTTTTATCGATTGGGTTTCAGGCTTTGATAAATTCGAATACATCATCGACCGGTGGGGTCTTTTTAATCCTCCCGGCGTTGGACCCTTCGATCATGATCCGGACGACGATATCCCATTTGAAAATCCACTTCGGTGAATGTTAAATTACTCAAGTTTCGCAGTTAAACCTATTTAGTGGAAATCAGATAATTAATTTTTAATAGGGTATCCGATCGTTTCACGTAAGTAATAATTAGATTTGTTTGATGAAATATCCAACAAATACCTGGAAATTAGGGAATATATCTGATCAACTTGCAGTCGGCTAAAGCCAGACTGCAATGGATGTCCAATAAATACATTCATTGTAAATGAATAAAACTATATGGAGTATATGATCATCGAACATATAGTTGCAAATCAACAGGTACGGAGTACAGCCAATATCTATAGTAAACAAGAACCGATTTTTTTTATGGTACAGTGCACCGTCTTATTTTCCCGTTTGTTTAACCGGATAATCAATATTGCGATGCTCCGCACCTTGAATCTACTGGTATTAAATTGGCTTATCAATATTTTCGGTGCGCTGCACTTCAAAATTATCAGTTTTATAGTATTCATTATTATTTATTAGTTTTATGCTTTCAAATGCAAACATTTAATTGATTATCGGCATGGCCAACAAAAAAAATTCTCATTCTCAGAAAATTAACAGGAAAACCGGAATGCATCCCGGTAGCGTTTATTATGTTGGTGAAAAACGGGAATATATCCCTAATTTATACCTGGTAGAATATAACAAGGAAAGCTATAGCCAGACAAAACTCGCCAGCATAGATGATATCAAGAATGTGGAAGATGGTTCATCAGTGCGCTGGTTGAATGTGGAAGGAATACACGAAACAAGCCTGGTGGAACAAATCGGACAGAAGTTCAATCTGCATCCATTGATTCTCGAGGATGTTGTAAACACCTCACAGCGCCCCAAACTGGAAGAATACGACAATTGTATTTATATCACCTTTAAATCGCTGGTGTATGATGGAAAAGAACAGAAAATTGTCCCTGAACAAATCAGCATCATCTTATTGAAACATATCGTGATTACGTTTCAGGAACAAGCAGACGATACCTTCGCGGAAGTCCTGGAACGCATTAAACACGCCAAATTTAAAATCCGTTCCAAAGGCAGCGATTACCTGGTGTATGCCCTCATTGACCTGATCGTGGATAAATACTTCAATTCCATCGAAGGCATGGGGACACAACTAGAGGAATTGGAAGAGGAGGTGTTTAGCTCACCCACGGCGAATTCTCTTTATAAAATACAAACCTCTAAGCGTGAATTGCTTGATATGAGGCATTCGGTGTATCCATTGCGTGAGGTAATTAGTCATTTTCAAAAAGATGACCTCGAATATATTGATGAAAGCAATGTGAAATATTTTAATGATGTGTACGATCACACCATCAGAATAGTCGATACCATTGAAACATACCGTGAATTAAATGCCGGCTTAAAAGATATTTATTTGAGCAGTATGAGCATGAGGATGAGCCAGGTCATGCAGGTGCTCACCATCATCGGGGCTATTTTTATACCACTCACCTTTTTGGCAGGCGTTTACGGGATGAATTTTGAATTTATGCCCGAACTGCACTGGGAATACAGTTATCTGGTGTTTTGGATCGTCATTGTGGTGGTCACCACAGGGATGATTTTTTTCTTCAAACGTAAAAAGTGGTTATAACTTTTTTCGGGGTTATTATCGGTACTTTTTCACGACCTTTGCAATTGCTTTCAGGCTAAAATTTTGCATATGAACGATCCTAATCTACAACGGCTGCTCCTGCTCATTGAGGAAAGTTTGTCGAATACCGATTTTATCAAGCTGACGCTGAGCAGTAAAATAAATACCTCCGGTGAGCTGAAGAATATATATGCAAAAGTGGTGTCCGTTAAGGCAGGAACGTTGTTGTCGTTCGTGTTTCGTTATCCTACCAAAGACATTACCAAGAATTTTTCCTTTGAAGAAGGCCTCGCACTCATCAAAAAATCTTTGGAAGAGGATTTTTATCAGGCGATATTGCTCACCGCCAACAAGGATGTTCATTTTATGCAATTTACCAACGGAAAAAGCACCATCAAACAACAGGAAGCCAGTCAGCAGCTGAAGCCGGTATTTATGCATGACAAACAGAAAAGCCTGTTTATTTCCCCTGAAAACAACCTGTATTTGCAATTGTTGGGTGTTACCTCCTTGGACGGGAAGGTAAAGAAAGGCATGGAGGACAAATTCAGGCAGATCAACAAATACGTTGAGGTAGTGAGTCATGTGGTGGAACAGGCCAAATTACCAATCAGTTTTTCAATTGCCGACATGGGCTCGGGAAAGGGTTACCTTACTTTTGCCTTGTATGATTATCTTACCAACAGGATGTTGCTTGCACCAGAAGTGGTAGGGGTGGAGTTGCGTCCAAATCTGGTAGCCCAGTGCAATGGAATTTCCAAGAAATCAGGTTTTGAAAAATTGAAATTTATCCAGGGTTCCATTGAGAAAACTGTTTTACCTGAAATAGATTTGCTCATCGCGCTCCACGCCTGCGATACAGCTACCGATGAAGCAATTTTCAGGGGAATCAGTCAAAAAGCCGGGGTGATCATCACAGCTCCCTGCTGTCATAAGCAGATTCGCAAGCAGATGAACCCGGACAACGCTTTGGTCGAAATAACCAAATACGGGATATTGGAAGAACGGCAGGCTGAAATCCTTACCGATGCTATCCGTGCCCTGATCATGGAAGCCTATGGATACACAACCAAAGTGTTTGAGTTTATCTCCACCGAGCACACGCCAAAAAATGTGTTGATTGTTGGAGTGAAGAAAAGTGGCGAAGATGCTGTAAATCAGTATAAAATGGATAAGGTGCAGGCGCTGAAGAAGTTGTTTGGCATCGAAACCCACTTTTTAGAAAAACTACTTGAAACACCCTCGTTATGAGTGCCAACAAAATAGCCAACCTGGTTTTTCTGTACCTGATGCTTTTGCTCATGGGAGGCTGTTGGTTTTGGGAGTGGTCGTTGTGGTGGGTGGTTTATTTCACCCTTTTGCTGATAGCGCTCAAAATACTGGGTTCGGTTTTTATTCATTTAAATTTCTATTTGATTTCCCATTGTAGCATAAAAACCGGGGAAAGAACAATTGCCCTCACCTTCGACGATGGCCCTGATGAAAACAACACTCCCCGTCTGCTCGATCTGCTTGATCAGTTTGGCGTAAAGGCAACCTTTTTTGTTATCGGACAAAAGGCAAAGAAACAGCCTTCGTTGTTGAAAATGATTCACAACAGAGGACACCTGCTTGGTAATCATAGTTATACCCATGCGCGCTTTTTCGATTTGTTTAATTTCTGGCGCATGCGCAACGAATTGCTTTGGACTCACGAGCTGATTTACAGAATTACCGGCATTAAAACCCTGATGTTCAGACCTCCATACGGTGTTACCACCCCTGTACTGGCACGCGCGGTCAATCGACTCGGGTATATCTCCATTGGATGGAGCCTGCGCTCACTCGATACCTGTCGCACACCAGATAAAACCCTGGAAAGACTTATTTCTAAAACCCAACCCGGAGCCATTGTCTTATTGCACGATACCACACCAAATATCATCGACATCACCAGAAATTACCTCGAATGGCTGCAAAAAAACCAATTTCAGGTGGTGTCTCTTAGTCAACTTTTATCCATTGAAGTATATGAACCTTACAAAACTCAATAGTTTATTGTTAGCCTGTTGTTTTCCCCTGTTTCTTGGCGCACAAGAGGCCGGTTTTCAACCAATTTCAGATATTTCATCTGTCACACGAAGCCTTGTTAAACATGCTTCGGCCACCAACACGTTGCAAAGTAATTTTGTACAGGAAAAACACCTGAACATGTTAGAAGAAGTGCTAACCAGCCATGGACAGTTTTTCTTTAAAAAAGAAAACAACGTCCGGTGGCAATACCTGGATCCCATCAAGTATACCATTCTGATTCATCAGGGAAAATTTACCATCGATAACGATGGCAAGGTCAGCGAGTTTAATACCGATGGCAACCCCATGTTTCGGGAAATCAACAAGATGATTATTACCGCGATACGAGGCGATTTTGTGGGTAATGCCGAATTTGCACCTGTTTATTTTGAAGGAAAAACCCAGATGATGGCCAGGCTTGTGCCCGTTGTGGCGCAGGTAAAAAGCATGATTGAAAGCATCGATATCTATTTCGACAAGGTGACGATGCAGGTTGTAAAAGTGGTTTTTATCGAACCGGGAGGCGATTTTACCTCAATCAGGTTTGAAGATATTCAGGTGAATAAAGAGATACCTGACAGCAGGTTTGAACTCACGAATGGAAAGTAAGATGAAAATCAAATTGGCACACCTGATCATGCTGCTGGGGTTGGCAATGCTGCCCCTATCGTGTCGTTTTTCAGGTTTTACTACCATGGGTAATCCCGGTCCCAAACTTTCAAAAGCCACCGTTTTTGCACCTGATTTTTTAAAGGCGTTATACAAAACTGAACTGACCCTCCATGGACGAACCATTACCGGGATTATTGTGATAAAAAAAGTGGATGATGGCTATCAAATGGCCATGGTTTCGGAGGTAGGTTTAAAATATTTCGAATTCTTTTTTCCCGAAGGTTCACCTTTTGATGCACAGGCGAAGTATGTGATGGCAGTGCTCGATCGCGAACCGCTGAAAGAAGCACTCATCAGCTGTTTTGGATTGCTTTTCAGGGAAGCGAAATATAATTCCCAAACCCGCCTGAAGATAAATGAATCGAAGACGAAGGTTTTGCTGATTGATAAAGAGAAGAGTAGCCGTTTCAGCTATTATTATAACCCGATATCGGGTGAAGTCGGGCAATTGATGCAGAATCGTTTTTTTGGCACCAGAACATCGATCAAACTATCAAATTATAAGAATGATGCGCCCGGATCGATCCTCGTTTATCGTGGGAAAATTTCGATGAATTTACAAAGATTGTAATGGCTGTTTTGAGCCATCTTGTTAACTTTGAAGCCAAAATTGCCGTCATCATGAAAGAACTTACCCGTTTTAGTTTATTGATATTTGTGTTACTTGCACTCATATCCTGTAAGGAAGAACCGCCTAAAACCCTAGCGGACTACGTAGATCCTTTTATTGGAACAGGTGGTCATGGACATACATTTCCAGGGGCCACAGCGCCTTTCGGGATGGTACAGTTAAGTCCCGACACACGCAAAGACAATTGGGATGCCTGTTCGGGTTATCATTATTCCGATCAGGTGATAATGGGATTCAGCCATACCCACCTAAGCGGAACCGGGGTTGGCGACTATGGTGATATCCGCATGATGCCCACCGTTGGGGCGATTCAGTTCGATCCGGGGACAGCTGAAAATCCGGATTCGGGCTATGCCGCCCGGTTTTCACACTCCACCGAAGTGGCCTCGCCCGGATTCTATCAGGTGACTTTGGATGACGACCACATCCAGGTGGAATTAACCGCTTCCACCCACGCCGGGATGCACCGCTATCACTATCCAAAAACCAATGAAGCACGGATGGTGATCGACTTGACAGAGAGCGTGGTAACGGAAAAAATGCCGGGGTTGGAACTTCGAATCATCAGCGACCATGAGGTCATGGGTTATCGAAATAGCAAAGGGTGGGCCAGAGATCAATGGGTCTATTTTTATGCAAACTTTTCGAGACCTTTTCAGGAGACCGGTATTGCCATTGATGGGGAGTATTGGCAAAATAAACAAGAAGCCAGAGGCACTGATCTGAAGGCTGTTTTGACCTTTAACATGATGGATGGTGGCCCTCTTTTGGTCAAGGTGGGCATCTCACCGCTGGATTATCATAGTGCTCAGGAGAATTGTTTGCAGGAAATTCAAGGGTGGAATTTCGAAGCCGTGCAGGAAGCAACCCGAGGGTTGTGGAATGACCAATTAAATAAAATTCAGGTACAGGACGACAATGATGTGAACAAGACCATTTTTTATACTGCTTTGTACCATACCATGATCGCTCCAAACACCTTTTCGGATGTGGATGGCAGGTACCGAAACCATGCCGGGAAAGTGTTACAGGACAGGACTTTTACCATGTACACCGTGTTCTCCCTTTGGGATACTTTCAGAACATTGCATCCATTGTTCACCCTGATCGAGCGTGACCGTACCAACGACCTCATCAACTCGATGCTCGATATGTATAGCAGCGATAGCTTGTTACCTGTTTGGGAACTGGCCGGAAACGAAACCAATTGTATGATTGGTTACCACGCGGTGCCTGTGATTACGGATGCATGGATAAAGGGTATCCGCGGCTTTGATGCGCACAAGGCACTGAGTGCCATGAAAGCAAGCGCACAATCGGGGTTGTTTGGTTTGAATGAATACACCTCGAAAGGATATATTCCTGCCGACAAGGAAGGCGAAAGTGTGAGCAAAACGCTGGAATATGCCTATGACGACTGGTGTATTGCACAAATGGCTAAAGGTCTGGGCGATGAGGTTGGTTATCAAACATTCATACAACGCGCACAATATTATAAAAATATTTTTGACAAAAAAACAGGGTTTTTCAGAGGGAAAACCAATGGAGGATTTGTGATCCCTTTCGATCCCACCCAGGTAAATTTTATGCTGACAGAAGCCAACACCTGGCAATACAATTTCTTTGTACCACAGGATATCAATACCCACATTGCCCTGCTTGGCGGCGATGATGCATACGAATCGAAACTGGATGAATTGTTTACCACCACTGAAAAACTATCCGGTCGGGAACAATCGGATATTACCGGCTTGATCGGTCAGTATGCACATGGCAACGAACCCAGCCACAACATGGCTTACCTGTACAATTATGTGGGCAAACCCTGGAAAACACAAAAACTGATTCATCAGATTTGTACCGATTTATACTCCGATCAGCCCGATGGATTGAGTGGCAACGAAGACTGCGGACAGATGTCGGCGTGGTATGTGATGAGCTCATTGGGTTTTTATCCGGTTACACCGGGAAGTATGCAATATGTGCTGGGAACTCCTCTGTTTGAGAATGCTCAGATTAACCTTGAAAATGGAAAAATATTTAGCATTGAAGCAAATCGCCAAAGCGATCATGATTTTTATATTCAATCGGTTAGCTACGATGGTGAAACTTATTCCAAGTCATATATCACCTTCGATATGATTGCCAATGGTGGTGACCTGGTAATTGAACTCGACCGTGAGCCCAACAAGCAATGGGGGCTGAATCACGAGGACAGACCATCGCAACAGATCACTGACTTTCCCATCACCCCGGTGCCTGGTTTCGATGCGGAGAGTAAGACTTTTGAGAAAACCCTCACCGTTGGAGTAACCGATTTATCCGGGAATGCCAATATAAAGGTGATGCAAAATGGGGAAGGAATTCATTACAGAGACCCGATTGTAATCAATAAGACCACCGAATTTACAGCCACCGCATCGGTAAACGGCTTGGTCAGCTTTCCTGAAACTGCTGAATATCTCTTAATTCCGGCCAACCGGAAGGTGACTATCAACACGCCTTACAGTGAGCAATATACCGCGGGAGGGGATGTGGCATTGATTAACACCATCCGCGGTGGTACTGAATTCAGGACAGGAAACTGGCAGGGATACTACAATACCGACATGGATGTGTTGGTCGATTTGGGAGAAGTGGAACAAATTCACAGCATAGGAGCCGGGTTTCTTCAGGATGAGAAGTCGTGGATTTTTATGCCCGCCTCGGTTCATTTTCAAGTGTCAGTAGATGGCAAGACTTTTCAGGAGGCTGGTTCAATACAAAATCCCATCGGTCCCAAAGAAAGTGGAGGAATTGTACATGATTTTGTGACGGGGCCGCTTAACGTCAAGGCGCGGTTTATTCATGTAACAGCAAAATCGCAGGGGCTTTGTCCCGACTGGCATGTGGGCGCCGGCAACCCGGGATGGATTTTTGCCGATGAAATCTGGACAAAATAACAGAATATGATGGACGAAATTGAAATACAACATATTGCCTTACACAAGGTAGGAAATAAAACCAATGATGATGGCATCCGGTTTTCGAAAGATGAACTTGATCTGGAAGATGATGTTCGTGCTTTGTTAAAGCATTATTTTTTGTCGCCTTTCAAAACCGAATCACGCTACCATCTTGCTCACGAATCGGATATTCATCTCAATGAAGTGTATGCATTTGCCAAACATGTTTTTGAGGATACAGACAAGTTCTTTGAAACCAGCATGAGCCTGGCGAAACATCTGTATGCCCAATCGAACCATCCAAAAATAAAAAGCGGCGAATTTTATATGGTGTTGTTTGATAACTGCATCCTCGAAGGAAACCGAACGCAGGCATTGGGTTTGTTTAAATCGGAATCGCGCGAAACCTACCTGAAAGTATATCCCGTAAAGGATAATTATACCATCGGCAGCGAGGATGGTATCAACATCAACAAACTCGACAAAGGTTGTTTAATTTATAATTTGGAGGAAAAAAACGGTTTCGTTGTGGAGGCTGTGGACAACCTGAATAAGACTGAAGCGCATTTTTGGTTTGATGAATTTCTGCATCTGGCCGAACGTAAAGATGCGTATTATCAAACTGATAACGCGCTGGCGATGACTAAAAAATTCGTAACTTCCTATTTGCCTGATCATTTTTCAATGGATAGGGCCGATGAAGCTGAAATCCTGAACAATTCTGCCAAATTTTTTCGTGAACACGATACCTTCGATCTGGAGGTATTTTCGGAGGAAGTCCTCGATCATCCTGAGTTGGCCAACACCTTTAAAAGCTATAAAAGTCAATATGAACAGGAATATAAAATCGAAATCGACGATCATTTTGATATCAGTGACCGGGCATCCAAAAAACAGGCAAAGAACTTTAAGAGTGTGCTGAAACTGGATAAGAATTTTAGTCTGTACATCCATGGCGACAGGCGCTACATCGAAAAGGGCCGCGATGACGAAAAGCAGATGAACTTTTATAAATTGTATTTTAACGAAGAACATTAGTAATGAAAACACCTGTTTGGCAAAATAGTCTGAGTATAGTACCTATAGTTGCGACTATTCGGGAGAGCCTAAGGATCAACACACCGCTTGCCAGTATAATAAAATCAGGGTGTTGACTAAGAAACAACAAAAGAGTGATATTATTTAAATTGAAAATTGCACCAAAGTTGAGCAAATATCTAATTCTTAAAATGTAAATGAATTTTTAATTTGAATTATAGTTTTTATCAAAAAGGAAATTGTACAATTTTTTTGTTTAATTTTGGTAAAAAGACATTGAGATAACCTATTCGAAAAGTAGAAATATATTGACCTCCACTTTTTTACTGTCTGAAATTAGGTAGTTATTATGACGAGAGCATTTTTTAAGTTCGTAACATTAGCAGCTCTATTAAGAAAAGATAGCTTCAAACAATTTGTTGGAATGAAATAGTATATGCAATTTAGAAAAAAGTGGTTTCCAAGAGAGTTGTTTGTCAATAAAAAGAAAAATTGGTATTGGGTAAACAATTTATTTTTGATTATTTAGCGTAGTTTTTTATCCTAAGGGTTCAAATATTATCGCAATTCACACATAAGAAGTATATACGAAATGAGAATGGAATTCGTAAATATTAGTATGGCAGAATTATCCAGAACAGAGGGACTCAGTCCTCGTTCTTTAAATGTATGCGAAAATCACGATCTTAATGACATTGAAACGGTTGTAAAATATTATCAGGATTATGGGACTTTTATAAAACTTCGTAATTGTGGTGCTAAATCAAATTTGGAGCTAATTAACATATGCAAGAAATATGAAGCATTTGTAATTGTACCAAAATCAAAATTTGTGGAGGAAAATCCTATCAATCAAATTGAAAATAAAATTGACATTCTTACAATTAGACAAAAGATAATTTTAAATAATTTACTTGAAAATCGGTTTAAAGAATTATCTGTCAGAAGTTCAAACGTACTATTAAAATATTTCGGGCATAATATTAGGTTAAGGGACATCAAAACGCTTATAACTGAACAAGAAACTGAATTAAAGTACTTAAAGAACATAGGTGAAAAATCATTTGACGAGATTAAGAGCTTTATTAAATCAACAGAAGAACTTCTTGATTTAGTTTCAATATTTGAAACCGACAGCGAGATCATTATTGAACTATTTAACACTTTTTTGCTTAAGGAATTTAAATTAAGTAATTCTTATCTTGCGGAGATAGGTAGTAATTATGACTTTATAAATGGAATACCTTTATTTAAAACACTTATGGTGTTAATAGAAAATGAAATTTTATTTGACCATAATAAAACGATCCTGTTTAAGTTTTTCTTTAATTATTACTTGGATTATGAGCAAAACACACTTGCTGCCATTGGGAAATCATTTGATCTGACTAAGGAAAGAATACGACAGATACGTAAGAAAATATTTGAAAAATTAGAATGTACATTTTCGTTTATTAGAAGGTTGGATTTTGATACTATTAATTTGTATGGTATTGATTGCACTAATAATTATATTGAAATTGACGTTGAACAGGTTGTTGAAATCAACAAAAATGAAGGAACAAATTACAATCAACTTTTTATTATTAAGATATTATCAATTCTATTATCAAAGCAATATGAATTAATAGGAGCTGAAGAAGATATTATTTTTAATAAGAATAATCGACTAGGGCATAACTGGAGTAAAACCTATTTAGTAAAACTGGAATATTCTCAAGTATTTGATTTTGAAAGGTTGGTAAATGATGTTGAAAAACGATTAAGTATTAGAATTGAAGAGGATTATAGTTTTCATTTTCAAGCATATTTACTCGATTTTCAAATATGTGAATTGCCTGAATATCTCGAAAATATATCGCAAGTTGCAGAGTATATTTTATTTAATGAGTTTGAACTAAGAATTGATATTAATGACTATATAATTTTCAAAAGAAACACTAAAAAACAAGTGATAGACTATGTAATTGATGTGCTAAAAGAAAGCAATAGACCATTAACTGTATATGAAATATTTGATATTGTGAACAAACAAAACCCGAGTATCACTAAAAGTGCAGAGGCACTTAGGGGCAGTTGTCAGCGAGATATGAATTTAATTTATTTTGGAAGAAGTAGTACTTATGGACTAAAAGTATGGGAGAAAAATAATGAAATTAAAGGTGGTACAATCAGGAGTATAGTTGAAGAATATCTAAGATTAGAAAAATCACCAAAACATATAGTGGAAATAACAGACTATGTCAATAATTATAGAAATACAAATGCAAGAAATATCCTTACAAACCTCAGAGTTGATGAGTCTGGGATATTTACATTCTTTAATCAATCATTTGTTGGACTAGCCGAGCATAGGAATAGTAAGGAATATGCTTATTATGAAAACATCCCAAAGTTCTTAGGTAAAGATATTGCAGCTGAGGTAAGGAGTGCGAAAGGTATTTTAGTAAAAGATATAGCAAAAATATTTTCTTCAAGAATTTCAATCCAGGAATCTCATATGGAATTAATTATTAGAAACCTGATCAACGATAATTTTTTGTATTTAGACAACAACTTAATATATGCAACTAATGAGTATAAAAGAAATTAAAGATAAACAGATGTTTGAATTGAACAAGCAATGTGAAATCCGAGGTGTTGACTTTACATCGATGGTAAAACTATTGAATTCAGAAAAAGTTAAAAAACTTCAGAAGCGCAATCATTATATACAACAAACCATTGATGCTGAAATTGAAAAGTCGTTGAATCATGAAGATAAGTAAAATAGTATTAGATAATTTTCGCCAATATTATGGGAATAACCCGTTAGACATAGAGACTGACGGAAGTAAGAATATTGTAATAGTAGGTGGTAAAAATGGTTATGGTAAAACAAACTTCTTGTTGTCAATTGTCTGGTGCTTTTATGGAGAAAAGATTATTCAAATTGATGAAAACTTCAAAAGAGAAATTCAAAAAGAGTCGAATTATCAACGGTTTTTAAAACAATCTCTTAATTGGGATTCTAAAAAAGAAGGAAATGATAGTTTTTATGTTGAAGTGGAGCTAAAAGATATTGATTTTCCTGAGAATCTAAAAAGTGAAGATAAAGTCGTGATTATAAGACGTGAGTATTTAACAGAGAAAATGGAGGAAAACCTTCATATAAAAGATATTAATGGAAATGACTTATTTTTTGATTATGAAGATAAAATAAATTTTATAAATGATTACCTGATACCACTTGAGGCAGCAAAGTTTGTTTTTTTTGATGCCGAAAAAATCGCTTCATGGGCTGAACTGTCTACAAAAGATGAAGGTAGCGTATTGAATGATGCGTTAGGAAAACTTCTCGGATTGGATATTTTTGAGAACCTAAAGGATGATTTGCTAACCTATGTAAACAACCTTAAAAAAGAAGGGGCACATACTAATGTAAAGGAGCAAATTATCAATACTGAGAAAGCTATCGAACTTAATAAAGATAGAATTGAGGAAGTTGAATTAAAATCAGCACTTAACGAAAATGAAATCAAGACTTTAAAAGAAAAGATAAAGAAATACCAAGTTTATTTGAACCAAAACAGTAAAAAAGAAACATCAACTTTAAGCCGAGAAAATATTTACAATGAGTTGATAATTTTACTAGATAAGAAAGTCGAGTTAGAAAGACGGTTTAATGAATTGAATGAATTAATTCCGCTCGCTATGCTTGGGGGTAAAATTGAAGAAGTTATTGAACACATTGAAACTCAAGAAAAGGTACAAAATTCAAAGGAAACTAGTGCTGATGTTAAACATAAGTTAGAAAAATTTATTGAGAAATTATTCAATCACCCACCAGAACCACTAGATGGATCTATGACTTTTAAAAATAAGGTTTTTTATTCGGATAAAGCTCTAGGACTGTTAAATGAAATTTTTAGTATTTCTGAGCAAACAATTGAACTTCCTTATGAGCTAGATTTAAGTAATTCTGATAAGGAGTTGATATTTAATACATCAGGATTAATTAGACAGCATTCGAAAGAAATATTTGAAACAACAATAAAAGATTTCAATTCTGTTCTTGTTCAGATTGGTGAAAATGAGAAGCAATTAAAAATAATTGACTCTGATTTACAGGATGAAACAGTTTTGGAAATGATGACGGAAAAGGATGAAGTTGAAAGGCAACTTGAGAAATTAATTGGAGAGAATGGTGCCTTAGATAATCATAAAGAAAAAATGCTTAAGGATAACATTCGATTAAATCAACAATACAGTATTTTCCTTCAAAAAAGCACAGGAAATAAATTGATTAAAGATAAAATTGCTACAACTAAAAAGTATATTGATTCTTTACAGATTTTCATTGATGGACAGAAAAAAGACAAGAAGGATTCATTGGCGAAAAACGTAATAATTGAACTTAAAAAATTGATGCACAAGCTTCATACTGAAAAGGCCCAATTTATTGAGGATGCAAAAATTGATATTTTGCCAGATGGGAAGGGTTTAAAAGTATTACTTATTGATGCAGATGGTAAGGAAGTTCCAAAGGAGAGTTTTTCGACTGGTGAGAAGCAAATCTACATATCATGTCTTATTAAAGCAATTCTTAAAGAAGCAATTCAGGATTTTCCAATTTTTATTGATACTCCACTTGGTAGATTAGATCACGAGCATATTGAAAACATTATAAAAGATTACTATCCTGAATTATCAAGTCAGGTTGTATTACTTTCTACGAACAATGAAATTACACCTCGTCGGTATAACAGTATTGTTAAACAAGTCGCTAAATCGTATCTTATAATAAACGAGAATAGAAAGTCTAATTTTAAAAAAGGATATTTCCAAAGCTATGAGAATTAGAATAAGTAAAGCAGACGAAGAAATTATTGACCGTTTAAAATCGTTATATAAATTTAATTCGGAGGGGATAGTACCACGAATTGCATTTGCGTATAGTTTGCAAACAAATAGGAAATTTGACCTAAATATTGATATCGTTCCAAGTTCTGATGGAAGAGATTATCGTGATGACCGTGGTTTATTTGGGACAATTGTTGATAATCGAACAAATTATCCTGTCTTTAAAGCAATACTAGAACACCATTATAATAAAGCATTGTTCGAAGATGATTTTTCTAAGTTATTTAAGTTGCATATCGACCATGGTTTACATAAGTTAGATAGTGAAATCTCAAAAGGAGACTTCACAAGTGGTAATCACATTATATACTTAATGAAACTAATAAAGAATGGACTTGATTTGCAGTCTTCCACAATCACTACGTCAAACATAAACCATCAATTATTTCAAGTTGATGATTATTTAAATCCTGTTTCATTTATTATTGGTAAATCAAAGAACCATGAAGATGTGGAAATAAAAATAAATGACCTTAGAGAGTTTGATAATCGGAATATTGCTATAGCTGGAATGGCAGGTTCAGGAAAGACACAGTTAATTAAAGACATCCTGTATCAGATTTCGACTAACACTAATCATAAAGTAAGATTTATTTTCTTCGATTATAAGGGAGAAGGGAATGCGCAGCAATTGCAGCCATTTCTTGATAAAACAAATTGTGAATTTGTTGATATTCTTAACGATGGTCTTAAATTTAATCCTCTGATTTCAATTAATTTACATGATGGTGATAGGCAAAAATTATTTAGTGTGAAAGCTTTTGTTGACACTGTTGCTACATTTGTCCCAAATATTGGGGTTTCTCAGAAACACATTTTGCAAACTGTTATTAGCCAATTAATTGAAGAAAACGATAATATCCATCCAAATTTCTCTGACCTTTTTAAGTCGTTGGATGAATACTATGAAACGACAAAAAACAAACCTGATACATTATATGCCGCAATAAAAGATTTGTCAAGCGGATTGTTCTCTGACAAAATTTCGGAAAATATAATAGACAAAAGCATTTATTTAAATTTACCACCCTCACTATCCGATACATTACGCCAATTGTGTGTTTTTTTGCTTCTTAAGTACTTTCATTTTTACTTTAGCTCATCCAATGACGTAGAGCCTCGTGATAATATTATTCCGTTACGTTATTGCATTGTTATTGATGAAGCTCATGTATATTTAAAGAATAGAAATGCCCGAAAATCTCTAGAAGAGTTATTGAGAACCCTTCGTTCAAAAGGTGTAATTGTTGTAATGCTAACTCAAGGAGTTGAAGATTATAAAACCAAAGATTTTGATTTTGCTTCCCAAGTTAAATTGCCAATATGCCTTAATGTACAGAATAAAGACCCTAAAATGATTACACCGTTCATTGGATCTCATAGAAGTTTGATAAAGCTAGAATCAGCACTAGGCTGCTTAGGTCAGATAAAAGAAGATTCGGAAGGAAATCCTATAAAATATGGTGTAATTAACATTGTTGAACCTGCAAGTATAGAAATAAGACAATTCTGGAAAACACTTAAAGATGAATAGTAAAGTGATGTAATAAAGGCGTAATTGGAATCCTTATACACGCTACTATTTTTTTTACAAAGATTTCAGTATTTCCACATTACTCCAATACTACGGTTCAGCAGGAAGGAAAAGTTAAATCTCCTGAACAGAATTTTCCGGTAGCCAGCCAATACTTCCATCGGGTATCCTGATTTCAATCCATCCTGAAACACGGTCCAACAACTTTACCTTGGTGCCTTCGTGTATTACAAACAGGTCCACAGCACTTTGTGTAGGTGAACTTTTTACCGTGATGGCCGGGGTAAACACGATGGCTTCCTGGTGTTCCTTGGAGTAATAATACTTTTGTGATGCCAGTCCAAAGGCGGTAATGGTGAAAAATAACATGATAATACCCAGGTAAAAAGAGGTCTGTTTAGAGGTTCTTGATTTGGTCAGCACAAACCAGGTGATCAGGATAATTAAAAAGGTCAATAAAAAAAGGGCGATCACAGTCCAGGTGTCGGCATTGAAGAGGTTGTAAAAATAATTCCACCAGGTTTTATAAAAAAGTTCGGGTACCTGTTCAATTTTATCGACAATCATGCTGTTGGCCACACTCAAATTATACTGAATATTCTCATCAGAAGGAGCCAGTTTCCTGGCTTTTTCGAAGAATAAAATGGCAGCCGGGACATTGTTGTTTTTAAAATGGGCATTGCCCATGTTGTAAAAAAGCTGAGCCGATTGCAGGCCTTGCCCGGCAACCTGGTCGTAAACCAACAAGGCTGAATCGTACATGCCCTGATTGTAGGCGCGGTTACCGATTGCCATTAGCGAATCGGGTGTATAAGCAAAACCACTCCATGCGATAAGCTGTAGAAGAGCCACCAGGGCGAAGTTCTTTGTTCTTTTCATGGTTTAACTATTTTAATGCTTTTTCGGCCTGCATAATTGCTGTAATGGCCTCGTTATAAACTGATTCCATTTTGTCACGGGCATCGCCGGGGGCAAACCGTGCAAACTCAATATTATTCAACGATTGTATAAAATTATTGGTGATTTCCTCGCTAACCGATTTATTCTGAAGCTTTTCACGAACGGTTTCAATGGAAAGTTCTGAGAGAGAAATATTGAATTTGTCTGCAATATATCCCCAGATGCCCAGGGCCATTTCATCATAAAATCCCTTATCATTGCCCGATTGTTTAAATTTTTCGGCTTTTTGCAACCGCATCCTGGCTATTTTATTGGCCTTGCGGTTTTTAACTCTCGAAACATTGGCGTTCTGCTTTTCCATGCGTTTCCAGAGGATGATCAGGATGAACGGGATAAGAAAGATGACAAACAACAGCACGAAAAAAAACAGGGAACCAAACAAATAATTTCCAACGGGTTTAAGGGGTTCGATGATGGTTTTTATATGCCGGATGTCTTTTCCGATGAAACGGATGTCCTCCTTGGCTGATGCATTGTAAGTGACATCATTGTTGTTTCCCGAACCTTTGCCCACTTTGATGTGATAGGCTTCTGATGAAAATCTTTCGTAGGTTTTTGTTTTGGGATTGAAGAAGCTAAAGGTGATGGGTTCAATGGTAAAATCGCCCGGGTTACGTGGAATGGCCAGGTATTCAAATTTCTTTCTGCCCGATATGCCGGTAGTCGATGGTACGGTGCTGGTGGTTATTTTTGGTTCAAAAGTTTCGAAATCAACCGGAAACCTGACCTCAGGCAGGGTGAGCAATTCGATATTACCGTTTCCGGAAAGTTCGATGCTTAAGTTTAAGGCGTCATTTGCAGAAAGTGTGGTGCGGTCGATCTTGCTGCTAAAGTGGAAATCGCCAACGGCCCCGGTAAAATCATCTGGTTTGTCTTTTTGAGGAAGGGGTTGTACTTCGATGGTAATTGGTTTTGATTTAAGCCTGGCCTCTACGTTTTTCACGTTCCGGTTAAAAAAAGGATCATTAAAAAAACTCTCAAACGGATCGTTGCCTCTGCGTTGATTGCTCTGCACGCGAAGTTGGGCGGTACAGGTTATTTCTGCCGGTTCCAGGATCAGTTTTCCCGTTTTCTGAGGGAACAGGGCCACCTTGTTAATTTCTGCCGTGATGTATTCTTCTCCATTGATTACCTCTGTCGACTGGCGGTACTGAGCGTTGTCGCCCATCAAACTCTTTGACCAAAACCCGTTAAATGCAGTCATTTTATCTAGTGTCAGGTTCGACACGGCAACCTTGGTGTAAATTTTATAAGTGGCGATAATTTGTTCTCCAAGGTAAGGATTCTTGTTATTTACCGCTACGGTAATATACACGTCGTCATCTTGCAACATACCCGACTCATTGGATTCCTTTTTTTGCTGTCCGCCTGAGGTGGTCTGTGTATTTCCTCCTCCGGCCACGATGGTAATGGTTAATGGGTTCGACTGGACTATTTTTCCATCCACTGTTACTGATGCCGGTCCTACCTGTACCTCGCCGGCATTACCGGCTTGAACTACAAAGGAATAGCTCATGGTGTAGCTTTTCGACATCCTCCCGTTTACATATTGAATGTTTGAACTGGTGGAAGTGCTTGGCCCCGATAGCACCTGAAGGCCTCCAAAATTTGGATTTCTAAAAGCGCCTCCATCCGCGTTGAGTTCATAAATTATCCTGAATCGCTCACCTTCCTTTACTACTTGTTTCCCGATGGCAGTAAACGTGATGTTGTCCTGTGCCTGTGTTATCAGGCTGAAAGCAAGCAGAGTGATGAAAAATATGCGTTTGATAATCATAGCTATTTGGTCTTTGCCGGTCAAAAATACTACTATTGTCCTATTGAATTGAATCTTTTGAAAGATTTAGAAATGATACAAAATACATTCCATAGTGCGTTTCAATTACAGTTGTCATCAACTTTACCAGTCGATGTCGGTTTTTACTCCTCTTGTCGCTTTAGCCTTTTCTTTTTGAAGTTTCTGCAAAGTCTTTTTCTCGTCATTTTTTAGTGCGTCCATCATTTTTTGAGCATCTTGTTTAGAGATTTGTAAAGGTTGCTGCTGTTGCTGCTGATCCTGTTTATCCTGATTTTGATCCTTTGACTGATCTTTTTTGTCCTGCTGGTCTTTATTTTGATCCTCCTTTTTTTCCTGGTCTTTATCCTGGTCTTTATTTTGATCTTGTTCGTCCTGGTCTTTTTTGTCCTGATCTTTTTTGTCCTGGTCTTTTTTGTCCTGGTCCTTGTTTTGATCTTTATTTTGGTCTTTGTTTTGATCCTGATTTTGTTGCTGTTTCAGCATCTGGCGTGCATATTCCAGGTTATAGCGTGCATTTTCGTCAGTTGGATTTTTCCTTAAAACGTTTTTGTAGGCTTCAATGCTTTCTTCATATTTCTTTTCTTTTAACAAGGAGTTTCCCAGGTTGTATTGGGCCGCGCTTTTTTCTTTGTCACTTAAATTGCTCCCGGCAACTTCGTTAAACAGTTTTCCTGATTCTGCATAGTTTTCCTGCTCATACAAGGCATCGCCGAGGTTAAAGGTTCCTTTGTAATAATTGGGTTTAGCCTCCAGTGCTTTTCGGTACTCTACTTCAGCTGCAGAGTAATCTTTCTTTTCGAACAACTCGTTCCCTTCCCTGATCTTCTTTTTCTCACTTTGGGCTATCCCGTAAGTTGTCCAAAACAAAGCGATTGTAAATATGATAATGTAGGTTTTCATGTTATTTTAGTTTTCCAAAAAAGTCAATTTTCCTGGTCCAGCTGGCCTTCCGGTCTGCAATCAGGAGTTCCAACAAGAACAAAATCAAAGCGATACCTAAAAACAGTTGAAACCGATCTTCATAGTTGGTAAACTGTCGGGTTTCAATTTCTTTTTTATCGATGGCGTTGATTTCTTCAAATATTTTAGTCAATCCGGTGGTCGCGTTGTTGGCCCTGGCGTAGGCACCTCCACCGGCGGCGGCAATTTTTGTGAGCATGTCCTCGTCCAACCTGGTAATGACGGTTTTTCCATCCCTGTCTTTTTTAAATCCCGTTTGGGTTCCATTGTCAAACAGGGGTATGGGAGCTCCATCAGTCAATCCCATGCCAATGGTAAAAACCTTAATTCCAAGTTCGTCGGCTTTCTTTGCAGCTCCCACGGCATCATCCTCGTGGTTTTCGCCATCGGTAATAATGATGATCGCTTTATTATGTTCCGTTTCACCAAAAGAGGTGGTTGCCATGTCGATGGCTTCCCCGATGGCAGTTCCCTGAGTAGGTACAATTTTGGTGTCAACCACCGAAAGGAACAGCCGGGCTGCGGAGTAATCTGTTGTCAAAGGGAGTTGTTTGTAGGCATTTCCAGCGAAAATGATGATTCCGATCCGGTCTCCTTCCAGTTTGTCGATCAGGTTGCTAATGGCCAGCTTTGATCGCTCAAGCCGGTTGGGCTTGATATCTTCTGCCAGCATGGAATTGGAAACATCCAGCACCAGGTATAAGTCGATTCCTTCGCGCTTTACTTTTTCAAGCTTCGATCCAACCTGCGGATCGAGCAACCCGAAAATAAGAAAAGTGATTCCGATGAGAATGATGAACAGCTTGATGAGTCCTTTTGTACCCGATTGGTTAGGCATGAGCTGAAGGATTACCTCGTGATGGCCAAAACGCCTCAACGCTTTCTTTTTCCAGTTTCTGTAATACAGGAACATGAGGATAAATACCGGTACGATTATCAGCAGGTAAAAAAATTCCGGATGTGCAAATCTGATCATTGTTCGGCTAATTAACTGGGGTTAGGGGATTCGTTTAAAATAAAGATAGCGAAGCAGTATTTCGAAAGCAAGCAGGATGAAGGCTGCCAAAGCAAATGGCAGGTATGATTCGTGTTTCTTTTTAAATTCCTGCACATCGATTTTCGAGCGCTCCATCTGGTCAATTTCCTGATAGATGTCGCGGAGTTTTTTGTTGTTATCGGCCCTGAAATATTTTCCACCTGTCATGGCAGCAATTTTCTGCAGCAATTCTTCGTCAATTTGAACCTTCATTTGTTGCAGTTGAATGCCATAAGGCGTTTGAACGGGATAAGGGGCCATTCCCATCGATCCGATTCCGACGGCATAAACCCGGATGCCAAACATTTTGGCCATTTCGGCTGCCGACATCGGATCTACCGAACCCGAATTGTTCACTCCATCGGTAATTAAAATGATGACTTTTGAGATGGCCTCAGAATCTTTTAACCGACTCACCGCGGTAGCCAGTCCATCACCGATGGCGGTTCCGTCTTCAATCATGCCACTTTTAATTTCTTTAAATAAATTCGAAATCATATCGTGGTCGGTGGTTAAAGGTACCTGGGTAAAGGCTTCCCCACTGAAAATGACGATACTGATCCTGTCATCGGGCCGACCTTTGATAAAGTCTTCGGCCACATCTTTTGCCGCCTCCAGTCGGTCGGGCTGAAAGTCACGTGCAAGCATACTTCCCGATACGTCCAGGGCCATGACGATATCTATTCCTTCAATTTGAATATTTTGCTTGGACGAAGTGTATTGTGGACGGGCCAACGCGATGATAATCAGTGAAAGAGCCAACAACCTAAGTGCAAAAAGTCCATGGATGAGCCAGGTACGCGGGCTTTTATTAACTTCCGCGAAAGCGGCAATCCCGGAATACCTGACTTCGGCCTGTGTTTTATTGTGCCTGAACCAATACCACACAACGAGCAGTGGAATCAGCAGCAGCAGATAAAAATACTCAGGGTTTGCCCAGTGTTCTATGTTAAACAAGTTCTGCATGGGTACTAATGGTTATTCGATTTAGAGATTTCAGAGGTAGCAGGTTGATCAGCATCCCGGTTCTCAGGTTTGTCCTCTTTTGTTTCGTTCACAAAATCAACACAATGCGACAAGCTCAGGTCGTTTTCAAGTGGTGTGGGCCGGGCTTTGGCAAATTTTACCATGTCCGCCAGAAACAATACTCCACTTAGTTTTTCGTAAATCTGGTGGTTAACAGGATGTTTCTTCAAAGCCCCTAAAATCTCATCGGATGTCATTTCAGGTGCGTCAAAGTGGTAGCGGTTATCCAGGTACTCCCGCATGATGTCAGTAATTTCGGAATGGTACTGTTTTAACTTTCCGCTTTGCCAAACCCTGGCCAACCTTAATTCTTCCAGTTTATTGATGGCCAGTACATGCGGTGGAAGCGCCGGCTTGATCCTGCGTTCAAAAAGAGGTTGATTTTTCTTCCTCTTCTTTAAATAGAGCACCAACACCACGGTGAGGGCAATGACGAGCAGACCAAGCAAAATCCAGGGCAATATTTCCCGAAAGGTATAGGGCTCGCTGATGGGTACCACGATGGGCTTGATGGCCTGAGCTGTATCTACTACGGGCACATTGACTTTTAAAAAAAGCGTTCCTGTGGAAGTCGTTTTCAAGAGGGTATCGCCCACGGCAAAAAATTGAATATCAATGGAAGGAATTTCAAAATAACCACTGTCGAATGAAGTAATGGTGAGTTGCTGCATCAACCGCAGCGCTCCATCATCAACGAGGGTATCAACGGTACTTTTTTCGATCACCTCTATCTTCGACGACAAGGTGTCGCCAATGGCAGGCCAATTTACCTGATAGCCATCAGCAAGCCTGATTCCGAATTGCATGTTGACCTGCTGTCCGATCAGGATGGCATTGGTATCGATTTTTGACCATGAAGTCACCTCCTGACCATGCAATTTCAGGCCGGACAACAACGCCGGCAGGATGAAAAAACAGAAAATGGATTTGATGATGGGATGGTTCATGTTATTTTCTCGATTCACGTTTTTTAAAGAGGTTCATCAAAGGTTTTACATAATCGCGGCCTGTATATACACGGACCATGTCCACCCCCGCACGTGCAAGAGCTACATCAAGTGCGGCGGTTTTTTCACGGGAATACCGTTGCAAGGCATTTCGGGTTTTGGCATTGGAAGTATCAACCCATTGCAAGGCCCCGGTTTCGGCATCGCGCATGCGTACCATCCCGACATTTGGAATTTCAGTCTCTCTATCATCAGTTACCCTTACAGCAATCAGGTCGTGTTTATAATTGGCTATTTGCAGGGCTTTTTCCAGGTTGCTGTCCATAAAGTCGGAGATCAAAAAAGCTGTTGATTTCTTTTTAATGACGTTGGTAAGGTAACGCAATGCCTCCGCGATATTGGTCCCGGTATTTTTCGCCTTAAAATCGATCAATTCCCTGATGATACGAAGTATGTGAGAGCTTCCTTTTTTTGGTGGTATAAACTTCTCGATGACATCGCTAAAGAAAATAACACCCACTTTATCATTGTTCTGGATGGCTGAAAATGAAAGTACTGCTGCTATTTCGGTAATCAACTCTTGTTTAAGTTGCAGGTTGGTACCGAAATTGTTTGACCCGGAAACATCAATCAGCAACATCACGGTGAGTTCGCGTTCTTCTTCAAACACCTTAACAAATGGGTGGTTAAATCGGGCGGTCACGTTCCAGTCGATACTGCGGATGTCATCACCAAATTGGTATTCACGCACCTCGCTAAAGGCCATACCCCTTCCCTTAAAAACACTGTGGTACTCACCCGAGAAAATCTGGTTCGACAAGCCCCGTGTTTTTATTTCAATCTTTCTGACTTTTTTAAAAAGTTCCTGTGCTTCCACTGGTTTTTTTATTTTTTTTGGTTAGGGTACTTCAACCGTGTTTAAAATTTCGTTGATGATGTCTTCGCTGGTGATATTCTCAGCTTCGGCTTCATAAGTCAGACCAATCCGGTGGCGCATTACGTCGTGGGCTACGGCACGGATATCCTCAGGAATTACATACCCTCTCCGGCGTAAAAATGCGAGTGCTTTGGCGGCAAGCGCCAGGTTGATACTGGCACGTGGCGATGCTCCGTATGAAATCATACCGGAGAATTTGCTCAGTTTATATTCTGACGGATAACGGGTGGCGAACACGATATCGGTGATGTAATTTTCGATTTTTTCGTCCAGATAAATTTCGCGCACCAGTTCACGTGCTTTTAGGATTTCCTGAATACTCAGTACTTTGTTGGTTTTGGCCGTTGTGTTGCTGATGTTCTGCCGAAGGATCATTTTCTCCTCCTCTTTTTTTGGATAGTTGATCACCACCTTCATCATAAAACGGTCTACCTGTGCTTCGGGCAGGGGATAGGTTCCTTCCTGTTCGATGGGGTTTTGGGTGGCCATGACCAGAAAAGGCTCTTCCAGCTTAAAAGAAGTGTCACCAATGGTCACCTGTCGTTCCTGCATGGCTTCGAGCAATGCACTTTGCACCTTGGCGGGAGACCGGTTTATTTCATCGGCCAAAATAAAATTGGCGAAGATGGGTCCCTTTTTCACTACAAATTCTTCTTTTTTCATGCTGTAGATCAAGGTGCCCAAAAGGTCGGCAGGAAGCAGGTCGGGCGTAAACTGGATGCGGCTGAATTTGGCATCGATAATATTCGCCAGGGAATTGATGGCCAATGTTTTTGCCAGACCGGGTACTCCTTCCAGGAGAATGTGTCCGTTGGCAAGCAATCCGATGAGCAAGCGTTCGGTCATGTGTTTCTGACCAATAATCACCTTGTTCATTTCCAGGTAAATCAGGTCGGTAAACTGACTCTCACGCTGGATTCTTTCATTGAGTTCACGAATATCTGTTTCTAACATGTTATTGTTTTTGAATTTGAAGGCAAAGTTATCAAATGGTGGTTCCGGCTCATGTTAATATATGTTAAAGGGTTGTAATGTAGTAAGTTGTGAAAAATTAGGAAGTTATGAGCGGTTGGTTGGCCATAAGGGTTGTGACTTAGGTGATTGTATTAACACTTGTTAACTTACCGCGTGGAGTTATTTGGTTTCACAAAAGCGCTTACAAAATGGTTCCACACAAAGTGCATTAAGAAATAATTACGCTATGACCGTAAAGTGATGAATGAAAATAGTATAATCAATAGAATAAAGAAAATTTAACTTTGAGCCCACTTCGAAAAGTCAAATACCCCTACCTGCCAACCGCAGGCTGGAATCCCCTAAAGGGGACTTTAGATAGTTCATAGATTTTCAACGAATCCCCCTTTAGGGGTCACTTGCCTGACGGCAGGCAGGGGGGTAAATGAGTTGAAAATCAATGAACACAAACTTTTCGGAGTGGACTCAACTTTACAATCTTTTCTTGTTCCCGCTTCGCAGTCCTTGCTTCTGACATTAAGTGCGGTAATATACTAATGTTTAACGGTTTCTTAGAAACCTTATTATCTAATACATCGAAAACAACAAAATACAGCCTGGTGACATGACAAAAATCACCGGATCATTTTATCTTTGCAAGAAAAAATACCCATGAGTAAAACCATTTTACTCTCAGCTGCCATACTGCTGGTTTTGGCAGTTGCGATCGGTGCTTTCGGGGCACATGCCCTCAAACCCAGGCTTACCGAAGAAATGATGCAGGTGTATAAAACCGGTGTTGAATATCATTTTTACCACGCCCTCGGCCTGTTGCTGATAGGCATTTTATCAACCACCTGGCCATCGGGATGGCTCAACTGGTCCGCCTTACTGATAGGTTTAGGCATCATTCTGTTTTCCGGAAGTCTGTATGTGATGGCCATTACAGGCATCAAATGGATAGGTGCCATTACCCCGTTAGGCGGACTCAGTTTTATTTCCGGCTGGGTATTGCTGTTTGTTGCTGTTTGGAAGCATTAAGGAGCATATCACCTAAAGCTTGTAATTGACAAGTCTAAATGATCATTTTGGAGAGGACAATGATAATTTTTACAACCTGAATTAGGTCATATTATCGATTGACTTTTTTAAGGTAGTCTGCCAAACAAATAAAATGATTCTTCCACCCATATTTGGCTCCTAATGGAGCCTAAAAAACTTAGACAGTTTCTTATTTAAGAATCCTCTTTGCTGACTACTGGCTAAAAGCCGAAATCAGTAACTCCAGATCCTGTGAAGGCAACCCAAACAGGTGACCCATGTGTTTATTGGTCAGGATTCCATTGTAATAATAGACTCCTTTGGCAAAACCCGGGTTTCGTTTTATCATGGCATGGACATCACCTTCATGGGCTATTTGCAGTATCATGGGCGTTAGAATGTTGCTTAGCGATATAGAGGCCGTATGGGGGACGCTTGAGGCAATATTGGGTACACAATAGTGGGTTACTTCGTGCACCTGGTAAACAGGGTTGGTATGGGTGGTTAGATGTGAAGTCTCAAAACACCCGCCCTGATCAATACTGGCGTCTACGATGACCGATCCGGGTTTCATTTTTTTCACGGTTTGCTCCGAAATCAGGCAAGGTGAAATTCCTTGTGCCGCATATTTGGCGGCAATCACCACATCGGCTTTGATCAGTGCTTCATGCAGGTCGTTGGGTAGCAGGGTACTGGTATATATCCGCTGACCCAACATGTTTTGGATATGACGGAGCTTGAAAATGGAATCATCAAATATCTTGATGGAGGCACCCATCCCCAGCGCCGTCCGTGCCGCGTATTCTGCCACGGTTCCCGCGCCAATGATCACTACTTCCGTTGGTTTAATCCCGGGAAATCCTCCCAGCATGACCCCTTTTCCGTGTGTAACACTGCACAAAAGCTGAGAAGCAATTAATATGGTGGTATTCCCGATAATTTCGCTCATCGACTTCATCAGTGGCAGGGCACCCGATTTATCCTGGATATACTCAAAAGCCAACGCGTTGGGTTTTTTGGCCGAAAGCTGTACAAAATATTTCTTTGAATTATTGGGTAAAAACACCGATGAAAACAGCGTTTTTCCCCTGGCTATCATGCCAATTTCACTCTCGGTAGGTGGTGCTATCTTCAGGATGATATCGGCCTGGTAAATTTCTTTGGCCCCGGAAGTCAATACAGCCCCGGCTTCCGCGTAAGCCTGGTTGGTAAAGTGAGCCGCCGATCCGGCATATTCTTCCACAAGCACCTGATGACCCCGATCGGATAAAAGCTGCACCGCTTCAGGAACAAGAGCCACCCGGTTTTCATCTTCCGACAATTCGCGTGGAACTCCGATGACCAGCTTGTTTTTGTCGAAAGCAGCTTCCAGCAACTGTTCCTTGGGAATCAACTGCTCAGATGGAGTATATGAAATAGTACTTTTTTGATCTTCGCTCATTGCAATAGATTTAAATATCAAATAAAAGTGTTTGCCACAGAAAAAGATTAGATTGACATCTTTAACCTGTTTTCTATGGATGATTTAAGCAGCCGAACTGGATGATCCGCTCTTCATTTTTGCCAACTTCGATGTTGATATATACGTAAGATTCAGGCAAAAGTTCCCGGACCATTTCAGGCCATTCGATAAAACAGTATTCATTGCTGAAGAAATATTCTTCATAGCCAATATCAAATACTTCCTCGATTTTTTTTACCCGGTAAAAATCAAAATGAAATACAGGCGATCCCTTATCGGTATGGTATTCGTTTACCAGGGCAAAGGTTGGGCTGTTCACCACATCCTCCACTTCAAGTACATCACAAAAAGCCTTGATCAGGGTAGTTTTTCCTGCCCCCATCTTTCCTTTAATCGCGAAAACCCGTTCCTCCATCTTGCATTCAATGATCTTAAGTGCAATAGTCGATAGTTCGTCGAGGCTGCGGGCAACCAATGTTTCCATTATTTTGAGTTGAGAGTTATAAATGGGATAAGCACCTCTTCCATGGAAAGGCCTCCGTGCTGGAAGGTATTCCGGTAATAATTGACATAATAATTGTAGTTGTTGGGATAAGCGAAGAAATCGGTTCCTCTGGTAAATGCCCACCGGGCACTTACATTCAGTTTTGGAAGAAAATATTCCTCCGGGTTAGCCATTTCAAAAACTTCTTTTGCATTGTATGCCAGGCTTTTGCCGTATTTGTACCGCAGGTTGGTATTCACTGCTTTATCCCCGACAATTTTTACCGGATTGGTTACCTTGACGCTTCCGTGGTCGGTGGTAATGATTAAGGTGATGTCCTTTGTGGATAGGAATTTTATGATATCGAACAAGGAGGAATGTTCGAACCACGACAACATCAGCGATCGGTAGGCCGGTTCATCATCAGCCAACTCGCGGATGATTTCCATCTCGGTGCGTGCATGCGACAACATGTCCACAAAATTGTACACAATCACGTTAAAATCGTTGGGCATCAGGTTCGAGATGTTGTCAAAAAGCTTACGCCCGGCATTCAGGTTAAGAATCTTGTTATAAGATGTTTTAACATGTTTTCCGTGACGTTTGAGCAGTTCTGTCAACATTTGTTCCTCATACTGGTTCTTGGTGCCTTCTTCGTTCTCATCTGTCCAAAACTGGTTGTAATGTTTTCTGATTTCGTTGGGCATGAGTCCCGAAAAGATGGCGTTGCGCGAATATTGAGTAGTGGTTGGCAATATACTATAGAAAATATCATCGGCTTGTACCCGGTAGAATTGTTCGATGACCGGCTGAATTATTTTCCATTGGTCGTAACGGAGGTTATCTATTAACAGTAAGAACACCTGTTTGCCTTTATTCAATTGCGGGAAAACCTTGTCGCGGATCAGGGTGTGCGACATGGTTGGGCTATCCTCTGACTTGTTGTTTAACCAGTCCTTGTAGTTACGCTCATAAAACTTAGTGAAAGCACTGTTGGCTTCACTTTTTTGCATGTTTAGAATTTCGATAATTCCCTGGTCGTCCGACTTTTCCAAATCCAGTTCGTACCGCACCAATTCTTTGTACACATCCACCCACTCAGCCGGATTAAGCCGATCGGACAGCCGCATGCTGATTTCTCTGAATTTTTGCTGATAGTTCATGGTAGCCTTTTCTCCTGCCAGTTTCCTGTTTTCAAGGTTTCTTTTTAGCGAAAGCAATATCTGGCTTGGTTTTACCGGCTTAATCAAATAATCGGCAATGTTGCTGCCAATGGCATCTTCCATGATGGCTTCTTCCTCACTTTTGGTGATCATTACCACAGGCAGGTTGGGATGGCTTTTTTTAATGGCTTCGAGGGTTTCAATGCCGCTCATTCCGGGCATTTGTTCATCCAGGAAAACAATATCATAATGGTGTTCTTTCACCAGGTCGACGGCTTCATCGCCATTGTTTACGGCATCAACATCATAGCCTTTTTCTTCCAGGTACATGATATGTGGTTTGAGCATCTCGATTTCATCGTCGGCCCATAAGATTCTAATTTTGGTCATAGTAGGCTAATTGTGTTTAATTACTGTACCTTTGTAATGCTAAAATCACTACATTATTGCCCAAGATGGATGTAACAACCAACAAAATTAACATAATTTGTGAGGCATAACATGGTAAACAAACGCAAAATTTTAAACGATCCTGTTTACGGTTTTATCAGCATTCCCGATGGCTTGCTGTTCGATTTAATCGGGCATCCCTGGTTCCAGCGATTGCGCCGCATCAAGCAGTTGGGTTTAACTCATTTGGTGTATCCCGGCGCCTTGCATACCCGGTTTCATCATTCGCTTGGCGCGATGTATTTAATGAAAAGAGCCATCGAAGAACTCCGGTCGAAAGGGCATGAAATAACCAAAGAAGAAGCACTTGCTTCTTACGTGGCCATCCTGCTTCACGACATCGGGCACGGACCCTATTCGCACACCCTCGAACACAGCATTGCCGATGGCGTAAGCCATGAATACCTGAGTAAGTTGCTGATGATGCGATTGAATGATGAATTCGGCGGCAAGCTTACCGAAGCCATTCAGGTTTTTGACGGCACCCATCCCAAGGCTTTTTTGCATAAACTGGTATCGAGCCAGTTGGATATGGACCGGCTGGATTATTTAAAACGCGACAGTTTTTTTTCCGGGGTTTCCGAAGGAACGGTCAACTATGAGCGCATCCTCAATATGCTTGATGTGGTGGACGATAACCTGGTGATCGAAGCCAAAGGAATTTATTCGGTTGAGAAGTTTATCATGGCCCGCCGGTTAATGTACTGGCAGGTGTATTTGCACAAAACGGTGCTGGTGGCCGAACATACCCTGATGCATGTGTTGCGCAGGGCCAAGGAGTTGCGCATGCAGGGAACGGCACTTTTTGCCACTCCCGCACTTGATTACTTCTTAAAACAACACGTAACAAAGGAACTTTTTCTACAGGATGAGCATGCGCTCACCATGTTTACCCTGCTGGATGATTTTGATATTTTTACTTCCATGAAGGTTTGGACCAACCATCCCGACAAGGTATTGCGCCTGTTATGCCAGAGTGTGGTCAACCGGAGGTTATTTAAAATTGAGATGCAAAGTGAACCTTTTGATCAGCAACTCATCCTTGAAAAGCACGGCAGGGTCATGGAAAAATGGGGACTTACTGACAAAGAAGCCGATAATTTTGTGTTTTCCGACAGCACCTCCAACTACATGTACCACCTGGGCAGCGACAACATCAACATCCTGTTTAAGGATGGTACCGTTATGGACATTGCCGAGGCTTCCGATCAGCTCAATATCTCGCTGCTGGCCAAGCCCACCACCAAGTATTTTTTGTGTTACCCGAAAGGGTTGGAGTAGAGGTTCGTCACTTTTATCTAATTCCTTGTATTTCTCTTCGTTTAGATTTTTACCCCAAGGTTCCATTCTGCAAATAACCCTTTCTGTTAACATCCTCCTGTTAGTTCTTCGACATGATTTTTGCCGTTGTGCCGAATAATTAGGCTAATTTTGTACATGGATCACCAAAATGCCGGTACATATGAAGAAAAATCTCCTGACACTTATTGTAGTTCTCCTTGTTGCCGGTGCCATTGCAGCCTATTTTTACCGCAATTATTTTGCTGTTACCGATGGTGATCACTGGTCATTGGTATCGCAGGATGCGGCCCTGGTGCTGGAATTGGATGATCCTCAAACGACCTTTTTAAAAATACTGAACAACAATGCCATAGGCGCCTCTTTTAGCAAGATTTCCGTAGTGGCCGATTTGATTGATTCACGTCACCAGTTGGACAGTCTTTTTAAAGATAAGAAATCCTTGCTAGATAAGCTGTTGCACGCCCCGTTACTGGTTAGCGCTGAATACGAACCCTCGGAAGAAAAAGTGAATCTTATACTCATCAGCCATCTGGGCGAATATGTCGACATGGAGGCGTTAAACCGGTATCTGGCACAGCAACTGGGGCCAACTTATGCCGTCCTGAAAATTGATATTCTGGGGATTCCGACCTTGAAAATACTGAACGGGCAAACCAATCAGGTGTGGTTTCTTGCCTATCAGGCCGGAAATTTAATTTATTCAGTCAGCCTGAATGCCATGGAGAAATCCCTGGTCAGGTCGCACGGAGATGCGGTTCATTTCAGCCAACAGGAAGATTGGCAAATGCTGAAAAAAACGGCAGGTAAACATGTGGATGGCCGGCTTTATCTTCAATACCGCTCGCTGGCACCGTGGCTGGCTTCTGTTTCATCAAAACCTGAGCGTGAAAAGCTGCGTTGGATGGCCCACTTTGCAGAATGGAGCGAGACTGATTTAATCATTAAAAATGATGAACTGCTGCTGGCAGGCTACACTTCACCGGGACAGGAGTCGTTTCTGTCGGGGATGAAAGATCAGCAGCCTATTAAAAACACCAGTTTTAACATCACACCTTTTAATGTTAACCTTCTTTTGTCGCTTGGGTTTTCTGATTTCCCAACCTGGTATGCCAAAGCACATCCACCGGAGGAGCGAAAAAAATTGTCGGCTGACTTTAATTTTGAGATGGATAAACTGGCCGAAATCATTTCGGGAGAAGTAACTTTGATATCCAATGCCGAAAGGGCGGGCCATTTCGAGGGCAACACCTGGCTTCTGGTTCAGACTTCCGACAGGGTAAAGATGGCGGCCTATCTGCGGCTCATTGCCGAAAACACCGGACAATCCAAAGTAAACAACTACAACGGATATGTTCTTAACTACATCAAAGGTAAAAACCTGATCCCCGGATTGTTTGGTGATGCTTTTGGTAGCTTCGGGGTAAATTATTTTACGCTGGTGGGCGATTTTGTGGTATTTGCCAACAGCGAGAGCAGCCTGATCAACCTGTTGAGGTACTACGAAACAGGCAAGACCCTGGACCTGAACGACAACTTTAAAGCATTTTCGGATAACCTGGCTCCCAGTTCCAATGTGCTGTTGTATTTTGAACCTTCCGTGTTGTTGGGAAGAATTACTGATCTGGCCAATGAATTTACCTCGCGCAAGCTGGAGATCAATGCCGCGGTGGTGGATCAAATGCAGGGGGCAGCCTTTCAGTTCAGCACAGGAAATAACCTGATATTCACCAGTTTTTATCTGAAACAGGCTACCGTGGTACACGAGGAAAACCTGGCCATGTGGAAGGTAATCCTTGACAACCAGATAACTGGGAAACCCATTCTGGTAAGCAATCACCGCAACAACGATCAGCAGGTGGTGGTGTTCGACGATACGCCGGCCGTTTATCTGATCGATTCAGATGGAAAAGTGCTTTGGAAGAAACGTCTGGAAGGAACCCCTTTCGGAGAAATTTATGAGGTGGATTATTATAAAAACGGGAAAATTCAGTACCTTTTCAATACCAACAGCCACATTTATTTATTTGATGTTGAAGGCAAATCCGTGGCTTCCTATCCAAAAAAACTACATGCCGGAGCTACCAGCCCGCTGAGTTTGTTCGACTATTCAGGTAACAACGATTACCGCATGTTGGTGGCTCAGGCCGATAAAACGGTCAATAATTTTACCCTTGACGGACATGAAGTGGAAGGCTGGAAAAATCCCCACCTTCAAAATGTAGCCAATGAAAAGGTGACCCGTTTGTTGATCAATGGGAAGGATTATATTGTAATTACCGATATCGATGGCAAAGTTAAAATTGTGGATCGCCAGGGGAAGGATCGGATTGTAATCAATGAAAAGTTTACCAAAGCCAGAAATTCAGGTTATTATGTTAACATGACCAACAGCAAGGGGATTATTATTACTACAAACACACAGGGTAAATTGATTTATATCTCTGCCACGGGTAAACTTAAATCCACCGATTTTGGGGACTATAGTCCCGAGCATTTTTTCCTGTATGAGGATTTTAACGGCGATAGAACCATGGATTTTATCTACTTGAATGGCCGCGATCTCAAGGTGTTCGATCGGTTTAAAAAACTACTTTTTAGCTATACTTTCAACTCAGAAATCACCATCAGGCCTGAGTTTTTTAACCTGGGCAAAAAGCAAAAGGTGATGGGTGTGGTGGCCAATGATGAAAAAACCATTTACTTGTTTGACAGCAAAGGAAACACCATCATTTCCACCGGATTGGTTGGTGAAACTCCTTTTACAATTGGTTCAATGTCCAACGACCAGAAGATAAATCTGATCTCCGCGGCAGGGAATACATTGTACAATTATAGGATAAAATAAGGTTGTGCTTATGTGGCTTATGCAGCTATCTCAATTCCAGTCTTTTTAATTTCAACGACGAAAGGATTCCCAGAATTAAAATCCTCACGAGATATTGGGTGTGGTTCAATTCTAGAGTCAATTTTTGATGCTAGCAACATCAATTGAACTTGCACATCGAATCGTCTTGAATCATCCAAAATTGTAAAAATCAAGGCTAAATCAATATCACTATCATCAGTTGTTTTTCCTTTTGCATAAGAACCAAACAAGTAAGCACTCTCAATATTAGAATACTTTTCTTTAATCAAATCAAGATATTTAGTTATTGCAATACCAATGTTTTTATCCATGGTCTTAGTTCTTTTAATTTGTTAATCCATTCAGAAGTAAATTCGGGCGTACACTGTTTCTTAAAACTCATTTTATAGTTATCATATCTAGCGTTGATATTGAATGCAGTTATTGTCGCAAGTTGCTCCTTTTGATCATCAGTTAATTCTAAATCAGCTTTTTCAGATAATCTCAGTAAGTTATGTATAAATGGAGGATAATCTGATTTTACCTTAACATAATATGCCTTTAGCAATTTCTCAATCATCAAATGACCGATGAAAAGCGACCAACTATATCTCTTTGAATCAAACATCGCAGTCATGGTCTCAAAATCATCATCCGAGCCATCAATCCAATATTTAATCAATTTATCCTTATTTAAAACATTACTTTCCATAAACTCAAAAGTACAATAAAATATCAAATATCCATGTTTAAAATTTTATGGGATTGCTCTCTTGCAATTAAGCACAACAGTAGCATATATGATCTTTCCTCTGACAGTAGAAATATTCGCAAAACTTTTTTCATGCCTACCCCTGCTATTATCTGCATAATCAGCAGGAACCAGCATCTCACCATGGGTCCATAGATCATATTTAAAGAACAAAAATTCAACAGGTTCAATTAATAACCGTTCTAAATTGCTATATTTGGCGCCAAATATAAATTATAACAAGATGGTTATTGGTATTATCAAAGAACCTGATTTTGAAAACAGAATAAGCTTGTTGCCCGAAGGGGTAGCCGAATTAAAGAAACTGAATGTTGAAACCTGGGTTGAAAAGGGTGCCGGATTAAAAGCATTTGCAGCTGACGACCAGTATGAGAAAGCCGGAGCCAAAATAATGACTCGTGCCGAAATACTTCAAAAAGCAGAAGTGCTGCTGATGATCAACACACCTGAGCCGGATGTGGTGGATTCTAAAAAAGAAAACCAGGTCATCCTGAGCGTGGTCAATCCCTTTTTCAATAAAGAGGTAGTCGAAAAACTGGCGGCCAACAGCAAAACGGTATTCAGTCTGGATTTGATACCACGAACTTCCCGTGCACAGTCCATGGACATCCTTTCTTCCATGGCCACCATCGCCGGATATAAGTCGGTGCTGGAATCGGCCATGTTGTTGCCCCATTTCTTCCCCATGTTTATGAGTGCTGCAGGTACCATTCGTCCGGCCAAATTACTCATACTTGGAGCCGGAGTGGCCGGGCTTCAGGCTATTGCCACGGCGCGCAAACTGGGTGCAGTGGTGGAGGTTTTTGATGTGCGCTCTGCTGTCAAAGAAGAGGTGGCCAGTCTGGGTGGTAAGTTCATCGAGGTGGAAGGCGCCCGTGAAGAAAAAAGTGCCGGTGGGTATGCAGTGGAACAAACCGAAGAATTTATCCAAAAACAAAAGCAACTCATCCACGACCATGCGGTAAAATCCAATGTGGTGATTTGTACCGCCCAGATTCCGGGCCGCAAAGCCCCGTTACTAATAGAAAAGGCCACAGTGGAAGCGATGAAAGCCGGCTCCGTGGTAGTCGATCTCGCCGCTTCTACCGGTGGAAATTGTGCGGTGACGCAAAACGGAAAAACCATCGTTCATCAGGGGGTCACCATTGTTGGGAAATCGGATTATCCATCCGAAATGCCTTCGGATGCAAGCAAAATGTTTGGTAACAACCTCCTGAATTTCCTCAAGTTGCTCATCGAAAAGGAAGGCAACCTGAAACTGGACTTTGAGGACGATATCGTAAAAAACACCTGCCTGACACACGAAAAACAACTTGTCAACGAACGTGTTAAAGCCTTTATAAATGCTTAAAATTTAAGATCATGCAAGAGATACTCACCTACTTCTTTGAATACCGCCAGATGATTTTTGTGGTGGTGTTGTCTGTTTTCCTTGGAATTGAAGTCATCAGCAATGTGCCGGCCATTCTGCATACACCACTAATGTCGGGTGCCAATGCCATCCACGGCGTTGTCATCATCGGTGCCATCATCGTCATGGGACATGCCGAGTCAACCTTGGCCATGGTGCTGGGGTTTTTGGCCGTAATACTTGGGACCCTCAATGTGGTTGGGGGCTTTGTGGTGACCGACCGCATGCTGGACATGTTTAAAAAGAAACCTAAAAAAGAGACCAAAAACTAAGGAATTATGGATAAGATCATAACCATCACAGAAAATATCTCTTTCACAATGACTGATTCCATCCTGGAATTGTCGTACCTCATCGCATCGGTGTTGTTTATCGTTGGACTTAAAATGCTCAGTAATCCGGAATCTGCCCGCCGGGGCAATACCTATGCGGCTATCGGTATGGTGCTGGCCATCATTACGACCATCTTATTTCATAAGCAGGACGGACAATCCATCGGCAATATCGGCTATATCCTGGTCGCCATTGTCATCGGCACCATTGTGGGCTGGACCATTGCCATGAAAGTGAAAATGACGGCCATGCCACAACTGGTTTCGTTGTTTAATGGAATGGGCGGTGCCAGTGCGGCGTTGATCTCTCTTATGGAATTCCCGCACATCAGCGCAGCACTTGTAGCCGAACATGGCATGATGAACGGACATGTGCTCGCCATCCTGCTGGGGTTGGTTATTGGAAGTGTTTCGTTTGCCGGATCGATGATTGCCTTCGGTAAGCTGGACGGACGAATTGGCGATATCCGCAGTCCCCTGATGCGCTACATCAACATTGGTTTGCTGGTGATTGTGGTGGGATTTATTGTGTACATCATGACCCTTGGATCGGTAAAAATTGATGAAATCACTTACCTGATCTACATCCTGTTGGCTATAGCCCTGATTTACGGAATTGCATTTGTGATGCCCATTGGCGGTGCCGATATGCCGGTGGTGATATCGTTGCTCAACTCATTTACGGGTGTGGCGGCAGCCATGGGAGGTTTTTTGTACAACAACCAGGCGATGTTAACAGGTGGTATTTTGGTTGGATCGGCAGGAACCATTTTGACCGTACTCATGTGCAATGCCATGAACCGTTCGCTATTGAATGTCATCATTGGTGCCTTTGGAGGCGGTGGAGCCGCCATGGAACATGAAGAAGGAAATATCAGGGAAATTACCCTGTCGGATGCGGCCGTATTGCTCAATTATTCTCAAAAAGTGGTGATTGTTCCCGGATACGGACTGGCTGTTGCCCAGGCGCAGCACATCTGTCATGATCTTGATAAGTTGCTCGAAAGCAAGGGGGTAGAAGTAAAATATGCCATTCATCCTGTGGCCGGTCGCATGCCCGGACACATGAATGTGTTGTTGGCCGAAGCCGATGTTCCTTACGAAAAACTCATCGAAAGTGAACACATCAACCCCGATTTGCCCAACACCGATGTGGTGGTGGTGATTGGCGCCAACGACGTGGTAAACCCTGCCGCTCAGGACGATCCTTCCAGTCCCATTTATGGTATGCCGATTGTGAACGCACGTGCTGCTAAAAACATCATTGTGATGAAGCGGGGCATGGGCAAGGGATATGCTGCCATCGAAAATTACCTGTTCTTTAACGATAAAACCCGCATGTTGTTTGGCAACGCCAAAGATACGCTGCAGGCGTTGGTTGGAGAGATCAAAGAGCTCTAAGGAAAAAAATCCTTTTTTGAAGTTCGTCAGATTATCCTATCGATGCTCTGACGGACTTTTTTTGGTGAACTTTAACAGTTCCACTTTTGTGGGATTTGTAGGGTTCAATTCTGATTTATTTGTTTTGTAGCTTTGGGAAGCGAAATCTTCTGTTTTTATGTTGAAATGTAACCGATTGTGATCCGAATATCAATCTGCAAATACAGTACTGATGAATAGTCTCAGGTTTTTAATAAAAAAAATGAAAATCCGAAAATGGACCAAAAAAGAACATATCCCAAACCTATTGCGATTTCTTGAAAATGAAACCTATGACATCAAAATGCTGGTGGTTAGGGCACTGGGCGAATCTCGTGATAAATCTGTTCTGCAGGCTTTATTCGCTCATCTGAATGACTACACCGATGAATTCCGAATTGAGGTGGAAAAAGCCTTGATAAAATTAGATCCTTCTTCAGCCACCAGGCAACAAATCAAGAAATTGAATGAAGAAAGTGTCAAAGCCAACCGCGAGAAACCCGTCAACCATACAATTGAAGAAATTGATAAACAACTATATAGCTTTAAAGGGCGGTTTAATGGAAATATTCAGTTAACCAAAATGATAAAGGAAATGTTGAAAAAGCCGATGAGGTGGTGAGGGTTGGTAAGTGAGATTAAACCAATAAAAAATAAGGCTTATGCTTTTTGTTTTATCTTTAATCAAATTTCCATTTACGAATTACCTGAAATCACTGATTATCCTCTTTTTTGCAGTACTGACCTGGTCGGCCATTTATCCCCAGGATTACTTCACCTGGTTTCTGGAAGTTTTGACTGTGCTGATAGGATTTCTTGTTTTTTTAACAATCCGTTAAATGTAATCGGATGTTAAATGGTTACTTTTGAAATCCTGTTCATCACTTTAGCTATTAAGTGTGTGATCATAATTCTGAAGAAGGTAACTTTCTTTAAAAAGTTTGGTAAATGAAAAATTCAAAATCACTAAAAATAAGTCCGTTGGGGTTTCAATGGGCCACCCGCGACCCGTTTATCTTTTGTGTTCACCACAAAGATAACTTCCCAAAGGGAAATGAAAAAATGGGCCCTGCAGCCTCGTTGGCCGGAAGAAATATTGGGCAGGATTTCACCGTGAAAGACGGATGGCGCATGTACCACGGTCAAACCATTCCCGGATTCCCATATCACCCGCATCGCGGTTTTGAAACCGTTACAGTGGTTAAAACCGGACTGGTGGACCATGCCGATTCGCTCGGTGCTGCCGGAAGATACGGAAGCGGCGATGTGCAGTGGATGACTGCCGGAAAAGGCGTGCAACATTCAGAAATGTTCCCTTTGATCAATCAGGATAAAGACAATCCGCTGGAGCTGTTCCAGATATGGTTAAATCTCCCGAAAGTCAGCAAGTTTGTGGAACCCCATTTTAAAATGCTTTGGGAAGATCAGATTCCTGTTTTGAAAGAAAAAGACGCCAATGGCCAGTCTATCGAAGTAAACCTCATTGCCGGAACATTGAAAAATCTGGTTGCCCCCGATCCAACACCTGATTCCTGGGCAGCAAATCCCGAGCATGAGGTGGCTATCATGACTCTTAAACTCGAAGCCGGAGCTGTCTGGGTTTTGCCATCGGCACAAGCCGGAGTCAACCGAACACTTTATTTTTACCGCGGAAACGGGATGGAAATCATGGATGAAGCTATTCCTGCATATCATTCCGTCGAGGTGCCGGATGCGGCCGATGTCACATTAAAGGCCGGAGAAGATGATTGTTATTTGTTGTTGCTTCAGGGCAAACCCATTAACGAACCGGTGGTACAGTACGGGCCGTTTGTTATGAATACCGAAGCTGAAATCAGGGACGCTTTTGAAGATTATCGGAAGACACAATTTGGTGGATGGCCGTGGCCAAAGGAAGAGTTTGCCCACGACAAAAACAAAGGCAGGTTTGCCCTTCATGCCAATGGAAATCTCGAAATATAAAATGAATAATTGTTATAGTATATCTTGTAAATCAATCATAATTAATAACTTAATTTAAAAACAATGACAACTGTAAATGCATATCTGACTTTTAATGGCCACTGCGAAGTGGCCTTTAATTATTACAAATCGGTTTTTGGCGGCGAATTTCCCTATCTGGGAAGATACAAGGAAATGCCACCTATGGATGGACAGACATTTCCTCCGGAAGATGGCGAACGCATTATGCATATCTCATTGCCCATCAGCAAAGAAACCGTTTTGATGGGATGCGATAGTTCGGGTGCTTTTGGCATGACCTCTTCGATGGGTGATAATATTTCACTATCGTTGAATACCGATAGCCAGGCCGAAGCCGATCGCCTTTTTAATGCGCTAAGTAAAAACGGAACCGTGAAAATGCCCATGAGCAAAACATTTTGGGGAGCCTACTTTGGAATGTGTACCGATCAATTTGGCATCAACTGGATGGTGGGATTTGAAGAATCGCAACCAAAATAGTACACATATTTTAACATGATATCTTTGGCGCCGTATGTTAGCAACGGTATGCCACCCTGTTTGCAACCGGAGTAAAATCCTGAAGAACCCTAACGGATGTTCAGTAATTTTATTCCGGTTGCTTTGGTTTTGGTAGGTTTTGCCGTGGTATTGATAAGGCTCAAATTGTGATAAAGTACCTGAACCAAACTACTTGGCTAAATATGTCTATATTTACGCTGTAATATCCTTGTTAAAGGTGTGACGGATCCTTGTTTTACATCGGCATCTAATAGGCATCAATTCCGGGTTCTGTTATGTCTTGATCGGGTATTCACACATTAAAAAACATGGTTCGACACACGTCGGGGTTAAATATTGTGGAAGCTAAAAAGAAGATAGTGTTACAAAATGGCGCTAAAATAGCGGTGATTGGCGGCGGCCCTGCCGGCAGTTTTTTTGCTATCAGGGCTTTTGAACTGGCCAAACAGCATGGTCGGGATATCAGCATCGACATTTTTGAAGGCAAGAATTTTAACTGCGCCGGTCCTGCCGGTTGTAACCACTGTGGCGGAATCGTAGCCGAATCCTTGATCGAAATGCTCTCAGCCGAAGGTATTACATTGCCATCGGATGTTGTCAGAAGAGGCATCAAGTCATATACACTGCACCTGGAACAAGGCAGCACGGAAATCGAGGCACCTTTTAATGAACAAAGAATAGTTTCCATGTTCAGGGGCATCGGTCCCAAGGGATGTATCCCAAAAAATCATAAAAGCTTCGATGACTACCTGATGGAATTATGTGTTGCGCAGGGAGCACGAATTGTTTATGAGGCCGTTACTGAAGTGGAAAGATCAAATGACGGTATAAAAATTAAAACCGGTAGCAATTTTGAACAGCTTTATGATTTGACCGTCGGGGCCTTTGGACTTCATCAAAAATCGTTTCAGTTGTTTCGTCAGCTATGTCCTGACTTAATTGAACCAAAAACTACCCGCACTTTTATTTGCGAAATTCCTCTGGACGGAAAACTGATCGATCAGCATCTTGGTAATTCGATGCATGTTTTTCTGTTGAATGTTCCAAACATCAAGTTTGGCGCGCTGATCCCCAAAAGTAATTACGTTACCCTGGTATTATTAGGTGCAAATGTGGATAAAAATGCGGTGGCCGAATTTCTAAAGTCTGGCCCGGTGAAAAAGTGTTTTCCTCCCGACATCGAACTGAATAGCCTGATAGCATGTCAGTGTTATCCAAATATCAGTATAAATGGCGCAAAATCAGCGTATTCCGACAGGGTGGTGTTAATAGGCGATTCATCTACCACCAAGCTGTATAAAAATGGAATTGGAGCGGCTTATATCACTGCTAATGCTGCCGCGAATACGGCCTTTTTACATGGCATATCTGAAAAGAACTTTCGAAAACATTTCCAGCCATCCTGCAACCGCATGGAAAGAGATAATCAGGTAGGTAAATTTATTTTCAAAGTGATTGAGGTTGTGCAGCGATCACCGGTTTTAAAATCAGCCATGCTCAGGATGGTGATTGATGAGCAAAAAAAGCTTAGTCATAAAAGAATAGCGAGCTCAATGCTTTGGGATACTTTCACCGGAAGTGCACCTTACCGGGATATTTTCCTTAGATTCTTCAATGTCAAGGTGCTGGCCTCATTTATTTGGAATTCCTTGCTGGTGTTAATGAATAAAGATAAAAACCACCCATTATAATATTTGAATCACTAACACAATGATCGGTTGAACGCTTAAAATGATGAACGAGTTTGTACCTAAATATCCCCCTTCCAGGAGCAAAAATATCTTCACCGATATCAAGTATTTCCTCATCAACACACCTTTGATAAAAACATTGGTAAAATTCGATAGCGAAGAGGAGCGTCAACAATATTGTGAGAGCATCCTTCAGCGAATTGGAATCGGTGTGGAAGATTATCGCATGCTTAACATCCACAGGATTGGAATTGAAGTACCTTCGAGTTTTTTGTTTGATGAATTGCTTGCCTGGAATGGTGATTCTACCTGCTGGCCCAACAACCTGGCCAAAGTAAACCTCCAGGATAACCAATTGGATAAAATCCAGATATTTCTTTTTGGCCGTTCAAAATACTTATTTGGGTTAAAAAATGGGTTTTTCGGACTGAAACTGCTTCATTTATTCGATCTAAAAGCCATCAGAATTCAAAAAGTTCCTGCTGCCAATGACGCCGACAATGCCAGGTACCTGCTTTACGAATGTCAGGGAGGATATCCCATTGGTGTGTTTTCGATGTATGTCAGGACTTCCATTCCTGAAAGAGGCGAGAAAGAAATGTCGCAATTGTTTTTGATGGTGGGGTTTAATTTCTATGGCAAAAAAACATGGTCTAATATTAAACCAATCCGCCTGATTTGGGAGTCCATTCATAACCGGGTCAGCGGGAATATGTCGTGCAGGTTTAAACAACTGGCCGAATGGAGGTTTGAAAAATTTGTTCGGGGCGGATAGTCTTTTTGTTCATCTCATGAACCTGGTCAAAACCGGTATACCATTTATTTTAAAACCAAACCGGCTTGATAAAGGAATACGCCTATATTTGTAACTGAAAATTGAGTCCACTCCGAAAAGTCAAGAACCTCAAAAGAGACTGCAGGAGACTTTTATAGTTTAATGATTTTCAACGAATTCCCCTTTAGGGGTCTGGGGTAAATGAGTTGAAAATCAATGAGCACATACTTTTTGGAGGGGATTCAAAATTGAAATTTTTAACTGTACGAAAAACAAACCGATTCTAAAATTGCATGACATTTTTTACAAATAACTTTACAAAATAAAATGAAATTTAAGGCATTGTTACTTCTGGGATTTATCACCGCAACTCGATGTTTGATGGCCCAAACTGATTACAAACCAGGATATATCATCTCCAAAAACGGTGATACGGTGGTTGGTGAAATTGATTACCGGGGTGACTTGTTAATGGGTAAATCTTGTTATTTTAAAGCAAACGAACCGGTCGGAGAGAAGGAGTACCTGCCACCTGATATCTCAGCCTTTCGTTTTATCGACAGCAAATATTATGTTTCAAGAGAACTGGCTGGCGAACACTTCTTTTTGGAGTTCCTGATAAAAGGAAAGGTGAATATTTACTACCTGCGAAACGAAAATGGCGACCATTATTATCTGGATAAGGAAGACCTCCCGCTCACGGAAATTACTTATGATGAACAGGTTAAATATGAAGGGGACAAGCATTATTTATATCAATCGAAAACCCACATTGGAATATTAAACTATTACATGCAGGATGCACCCGACTTAGCGGCCAAAATTGCGAAGGTGAAAGTGCCTGACAATGAAAATTTGGTTGAACTGGCAGAGGATTATCACAACGAGGTGTGTCAGGGAGAGAAATGTATTATTTATGAGAAAAAGCAACCTTTCACCAAGGTTAATATTCAAGTGGTTGGAGGAATAACAAGTTTTCATAAGTTCGATTATGTGGATGATCATATTTATTTTCAGGCCGGATTTATTGCCCATTTCTGGTTGCCAAGGGCAAATGAAAAACTTTTTTTAAGAACGGGTACTCTATTTTCCATGATCAGGCACAAAGGGGAGCAAGAACTCATTTATAAAATTCCACTTCAACTTGAATATATATACCCCCGAAATAAAATACGACCTAAAGCGGCCATTGGAATCATCATTTATAACCCCTTTGGGCAAACCATGGCGCTGATGTTAGGAGCCAACATTAAAATGTATAAGAAGTTTTTTCTGTCACTTGACTATGATTTAGAGATGTCGCCCACAGGCGGCATTCCGGTGATTCCCAAACGACTCATCGCCCAATCATTCCTTGTCGGGATGTATTATCAGTTTTAAGTAGAGTTCCCGGAGACTTTGTTCAACTCATCAGATTTAGTTGAAACAAATAACTGATCGTGATTGTTTTATGGTTCTCTTTTTGTATTTTTGGAATCAGGATTATCCCATCCGTGTTTGGAATGGAATAAATACCAAAATAATCCATTGAAAGAGCACACACGATGTATCACCTCAAATCGATATCCATGAAAGCATTAATTCATTCAGTTCTGGCAGCATCAATTATTGCCATGTTGGTTTTGGGTTGCAAAAATGAACAGGACAACAATGATCCAGCCGGTATTACGGGCCGTCTGCTCGGCAACTCTGCCTGTAAAGATTTAAAATCAGCCGCCACTACAAACGCGTTGTCCGATAGTCTTTCTTGTGCAGAGTATCAGTTTGATACCTCCACCCATCAATTAACAATCAAACACATCAATGCCGGGTTTAATTGTTGTCCCGGAAATCTATCGTGTAAGGTAACCGCCAGCGGTGATACCATTGTCATTCAGGAATTTGAAGAAAGTCAGCTATGTAGTTGCAATTGCCTTTTTGATCTGGAAATAGAGATTGTTGGTGTAGAAGCAGGAAAATACGTGATTAAATTCATCGAACCTTACTGTGGCAACCAGACGCCCCTGATTTTCGATGTGGATTTGGCAGGGGATCCGGAAGGCTCTTTTTGTGTAATCAGGAACCAATATCCCTGGGGTATTTAGAAATTCTGTTGCCAATACAGAAAATCAATTTCGGGTACCAATATAAAATGAAAACATGGAATTTTCATTACTTTAGCCAGATGAAAATGTAAAAACCGGAAAGAAATTTCGGGTGGCATCAATTGATAACCATGACAGAGGCTTTCAGGACACCTATTATAAATACCGGAACGATGAACCACCCCAACCCTGACATTACAATTCACAGCCTGAGATTGACGACGGTGGTGTTGCTCTCGCTGTTGTTGGTCATCTCGTGCAAAAATGGGGATCCTGATTTGCCGCCGGATTTGTGCGGGGAAGAATTTGTTGGGGAATTCAGGCTTCTGGAGGATTCCAGGATCAGTATTCCCTATCTGGAAAACAGGTTGTTGTATTTTAAAGACGCGGATGGCCGTCAGGCTAAATTTGAATTCTTGTTTGGCGATGGAGGATACAAATTGGAGAGCATGTCAGCATCACAACCCTGTCAATTTGATAGCAGCAGGATGCAGGTTAAAAAAGCCTCAGTTGATAGCTATCAATTCTTTATCAACGGAGTCACTGAGTTCATCCAAATGAAATTCATGTTGAATTTAAGCGTGAACCCTTTTTTTCAGGATACCATCGCCGTTTCCGATCAACTCACTGTTTCTGTTGCCTTTGATTTCCAAAGCTCTGATTACGCTAAAACGCTCACCCTACTCGTTAACCAAAGGGATCTTCCAATACAATCCGTCAATCTTTTCCCCAAACCCATTGAGGAGGTGGTTTTAAATGATAAGACCTTTTTCAATGTATTTACCAATTCCGATTTTAGTTTCTTCTATAATAATGATCTGGGAATCATCGCTTTCAAAGACAAAAACAAACACCTTTGGGTCCTGGAAAGAACAGAAAAGTAGTGATGCCAAAAAGTTAAAAAATGAACAAAAAAATACCCATGGGCGTAATCCATGGGTATTTTTTTTTTGTAACCTGTGTAGGTTGAATCTAGTTTTTAAGAAGCTTGGTCACTTCCATTTTGTTGGAGGTGGTAACCCTTAAAAAGTACATACCGGAAGGCATATCGGTCAATACCTCATCCAGATTGATTCTGTTGTTACCGGGTGATAGCCTTTGTGAGCGTTGAGTAACCGCTGTTCCGTTTAAGGTGGTCAAAATGAAACCAACTACCTCTGGCTTGTCCAGGTTTAAAACCACTGACACCTGATTTGAAAAGGGATTCGGTGTTACCATTCTAATTAGTTGACTGTTCCCTTCTTTTGGAGGATTAACAGACGTGATCAACCAGGAAGCCTTAACGAAATCAGGAATACCCCATCCCATATAATTGTCAGGATTTAAAGCTGTAGAACCACTTTGTTTAATCACTTCCTGTAACGCCATCACGTTCAATTCGGGAAATGCCTGCCACAAACAGGTAACCATCCCGGTCATGATAGGTGAAGCGAAGGAAGTTCCGAACCCGCCTCCCACATCAATTCCATCGCTTCCGCTGGCAACAGTTGCTCCTGCACCACAAGCCATCACAGTAGGTTTTATGCGGCCATCCACAGTCGGGCCTATCGAGCTAAAATACACCCTGGTATCATCTAACCAAACGGCTCCAATCGACATAACACTATCGGCATCGGCAGGAGCACCATTCCATGGAAAGTCTGAGTCGCCTGAATTTCCGGCACTGTTGCAAATCAGGATGCCTTTTGCGGCTGCAATATCAGCGGCTTGTGTACTGATCGCGGTATTTCCATCCAAATCTTCATAGGTATTGTCCCATTCAGGCATATCATAACCAGCATAACTCAACGAGCTGTTGATCACATCTACGCCAACACTGTCGGCATATTCAGCTCCTGATAGCCAGTTAAACTCTTCAATAAAGTTCTCTGTCGGCGCATCTTCGGTACGAAGTAACCAATAGCTGGCTTTTGGCGCTGTTCCTATCATCTCACCGGGTAAATTGGCACCCATACACGAAAGTACACTCTTGCCATGATAATGCTCGGTATAGACATTTCCACCCGGGTTTACAAAATCCTTTGTACCCAAAATCTGACCGTTCGCGAATAAACTGTCGAAGGCAGGGTGAATATCAGCAAACTCAAATCCGGCATCCAGCACACCAATCACCATCCCTTGTCCCTGAAATCCCTTGTCATGCAGGTTAATGCCATTTAACTGTTCAATCTGTCCGTAAGCACTCCCGTAATTAAGTGTGGATACACCCCTGTTAGATGGTGTTATGTGCTCATGTTCAGTAGCCAACATTTCTTCAACTTCAAAAAAGGGTTTATTTTTTGCTGATTTATTGATTAAAAATGAACGTGTGGAGGCAACATAGGGAAGGGCCTCGATTTGAGTAATCAAATCGGGATTGGTGGTAAATACGGTAACTCCGTTTAACCAACGGGTGGCGTTAAGCAGTTCAACACCAATTTCGGCTACACCTTGCAAATATTGAGGGTTTACAGGAATATCTTTTTCGTCGATGGCAATTCCCTGTTTTGTCCTTCTGTCGATAGCCCGTTGGGTCAGGAACTGCGATGGATCATTTATGCTATAGGGTGAGTTGTTTTTATCAGTAAACTGAACATAATACTTATCGGGGGCGATTTGAGCCCAACCACCCATGACGCCCGATATCATGGCAAACAAAAGTAAGTTTCTAATTTTCATATAGTTAATTTTATCTAATTGAAGAGACAATACAGGGAACCATGTGGTTGCTTCCAAAACATCCCAATTAAAGGCAAAGAAAAGCAAATTTTGTATTCCCTGGTTTTCTAATTGCTGCCTGGATTCACCGTGACGCCGAAAATAACCTGTAATCTTTTTTCTTTTCGCCCATTATCCTTACTTTTGGTTGATAAAATACCATTGATATTGATCCCAATGACCAAAGACCTATACACCATCCGCCAAATGACGGAGGAAGAAATCCCTCTCGCTGTTGAATGGGCCGCCCGCGAAGGTTGGAACCCGGGCTTATACGATGCACCCTGCTTTTATGCAACCGATCCCACCGGATTTTTAATCGGTGAGCTGGATGGAAGCATGATCGCCTGTAAATCGGCAGTAAAATATGGCGATGACTTTGGGTTTATGGGATTTTACATGGTGGCTCCCGAATACCGCGGAAAAGGCTATGGTTATGAAATCTGGAAAAGGGGTCATGATTCTCTGAAAGGACGCGTTGCAGGCATGGATGGGGTGGTGGAACAGCAGCCCAATTACCGCAAATCGGGCTACCGGTTGGCCTATCGCAACATACGCATGGAAGGCAAAGCCACCGGAATGAGCGTGGAAAATGTTCATTTAATACCAGCTTCAGAAGTGTCGTTCGATTCGTTAGTCAAATACGACAGACAGTATTTTCCTGCCGAACGAAGCAAATTCCTGGAATGTTGGATTCAGCAACCCGAAAGTCTTGCCCTCACTTATGTGGAGAAGGGGAGCATTCTGGGTTTTGGGATGATCAGAAAATGCAGGATTGGATATAAAATTGGACCATTGTTCTCTGAAAGTGAAAATATTGCCAACCTCATCTCAGGTGCTCTTTTTGGGTTCCCGCAAGAGGTTGAGCCTGTTTTTCTGGATATTCCCGAACCCAACGAAGCCGCACATAAACTCGTGGAGCGATATAAGATGAAAAAGGTGTTCGAAACAGCCCGCATGTATCATGGTAAACCACCAAAGGTCGATTTAGATCATGTATTTGGCGTGACTACGTTTGAGCTGGGGTAAGCAGAATGGCCTGTTTTATTGGGCTTACAGCCAAAATTAATTTGTTCACCAGTGTACAAAAAAGTGTACGATACCGAACGTTTGTATCCTCAACATTTATCTTTAAGTCATATAATAGTCAGGATTAGTTATTGTTATGGAGTATGGCATAGGTTTAGTTAACGAAAGTTAACAAAAACTGATTCAATGGACCGAATGATTGAAAAGAAAAAGTGGACTTCCAAAAAAATTGGAATGTTGGTAGCCATTTCATCCTTTGTGGTTTTGGTGGCTTATCTGTTGTTTTTTCGCGACAAATCTGCCAAGCTTTACGTCAACAAAAATGAACTTACCATAGCAACTGTACAGCAAAGCAAGTTTCAGGAGTTTATTCCCATCGATGGGGTGGTCTTCCCAAAGGAAACCTATTATATCGATGCCATCCAGGGCGGGGTGGTTGAGGCTATTTTTGCCGAAGACGGCGACATGGTGCAGAAAGGCGATACCTTGTTAAAGCTGTTGAACACTTCCATGGAGTTGAGTTATATGGAGCAGGAAACCAGGATGCTGGCCGAAATTAACAACCTGCAAAACACGCGTTTGTCCTTGGAACAGAACAAATATATTCGTCAAAAGGAAATTGTGCAGTTGGAGTATCAAATTGATGTGGCTCAACGTGAATTCAAACGTAAAGTGCATCTTCACGACCAGGGCGTGATTGCCGAGAAGGAATTTGAAGATGCCAGTCGTGAGGCCGAATTCACCAATAAACAACTGGTGATATCTCTCAAATTGCAACGCCTGGACTCTATTTCGCGGGAAGCTCAAAAGATCGACATTGAGACTTCGTTAAAGCGTATGAACGAGAACGTCAGTCTGTTGCGCAAAAACATGGAAAACGCCTATGTGAAAGCACCAGCCACCGGGAAACTCTCGAGTTTTAATCTTAAGATAGGCGAAACCAAGTCATCAGGTGTGCATCTGGGACAGATCGATATTCCGGATAATTACCGTTTGGAAGCTCAAATTGATGAACGCTATATTTCACGGGTGTTTATCGGACAGGAAGCCGGATTCGATTATGGCGGAAGCACTTACGATATGGTTGTGGAGAAAATATATACCGATGTTACCAATGGTTCGTTCCGGATTGATTTGTATTTTATTGACGACCTGGCCCCAAAGGGCATTAAACGTGGACAAACCCTTCAGGTGAAGTTAAAATTCAGCAACGAAACCGAAGCTGTGGTCATTAAAAGGGGAGGGTTCTTCCAGGAAACGGGTGGTAATTGGATATTTGTGGTAGATCCGTCTGGCGACTTCGCCGTGCGTCGGAATATAAAAATCAACCGCCAAAACACCAACTTTTATGAAGTTACCGAAGGCCTTGAACCGGGTGAGAAAGTAATTGTTTCGCGCTACGACGCTTATGGTAACAAAGAGAAACTTATTTTTAGATAACACAGCCATGAGAGAAATAGTGATTTTAATCCCCGACATCGATAAGGAGCAAAATGTTGAAATTGATGTTCGCATCAACGGGAAAAAGAAAACACTCCAGTACAGGGTTGAATTGCTGAGTTGGGAAGGCAACCCCGAAATTGACAGGATTACCGTGCTGAAACACAAACTAAAAGATTACGACAAGGACTGGGAGCTGGTAGAAATCGGTCCTCCCACCAAAACCGAAATCCCACTGATGTTCCGCCGCCACCAAATTCCTCAGGATTAATAAATTGAATCATGTGGTTGAATTATTTTAAAATAGCATGTCGTAACCTGATAAAGCACAAGTTTTATACTTCACTCAATGTGATCGGTCTGGCCATCGGAATCGCCAGTTTTATTTTGATTTGGCTTTATATTCTCGATGAGCTCAGCTACGACAGGCATTATCGAAAGGCTGAAAACATCTACCGACTTGTAAATGTATACGACTTTGAAGGTGTTGGCGAAAATTCGGCAAGCAGTCCGTTTCCTGTTGCCTGGACGCTTAAAAGCGACTATCCGGGGATGGTTGAAAATGTGACCAGGGTTTTCAACAGGCAGGTTCCACGCACTTTGATCGAACACAACGATAAGAGTTACAATGAGCGCCGGTTCTTTTTTGGCGATTCTACCTTTTTTAAGATTTTCGATGTTCCGTTTATCTATGGCGATCCATATACAGCGCTAAATGAGATCAATTCGGTGGTCATCTCACAGTCTGCCGCGTGTAAATATTTTGGCGATTCGGTGCCCATGGGCAAAACCATCCGGTTCGAGAAAATGCTCGACCTGAAAGTGACAGGGGTCATTCGGGATGTTCCCGGAAATTCTCATTTTCAGTTTGATATGATGGCTTCGCTATCAAGCCTGCGCAAGATGTATGGGGGTAGCCTGCCAAAAACCTGGGTCTGGAATCCCTGCTGGACCTATTTGCTTGTAAAACCGGGAATGGCAGATAAATTAGAAACCAATTTTCCTGCTTTCATTCAGAAATATTTTTACGACGCCGAAAAGGAACACGTCTCTTTGTATTTGCAACCGTTATTAGACATTCATCTGAAATCGACCCTCGATTACGAAATCGAACCCAACGGCAACATTTCATATCTCTATATTCTGGGCAGCATTGCTTTCTTTCTGTTGATCATTGCCATTATCAACTATTTTAATTTAGCCACCGCGACCTCTGCTAACCGGGCACGCGAAATCGGAATCAAAAAAGTATTCGGGGCCACCCGGGTTCAACTAATGGTTCAGTTTTTAACAGAATCGTTGTTAATGGCACTTTTTGCACTTTTCATCGCCTTGATGCTCATCGAATTTACCCTGCCCACGTTTAACGTGTTGGCAGGCAAGCAAATTGACCTGTATCGCTTTACCAATGCTTTTTATTTATTGGGAGTGATTGGGATAGCCACTCTGACCGGATTATTGGCCGGCTCTTATCCTGCCTTTTTTCTTTCGTCATTTAATCCCATCGAATCCTTTAAAGGAAAAATTAGAAAGGGAGCCAGGAGTGGAACTGCACGTAAAGCTTTGGTGGTTATTCAATTTGTAGTTTCCATTATCCTGGTTATAATCACTTTAAATATATTCAGACAGGTGAGTTTTATGAAAAATGCCGATACCGGATTTTCTAAACAGGATATTTTACTCGTCCCCATAAGCAACACCATGATTTCCAGGAATTTTGAAGGATTTAAAAATGAGCTGCTCCAAAACCCCCATGTAAAAAGCGTGACCGCCATGGACGACATTCTGGGTGTGGCACATAATACCCATGAATTCAGACCCGAAGGACTTCCTGATGACAATTGGCAATTTTACCCGGCCCTCGTGGTGAGGTACGATTTTTTGAAAACATTCGACATCAAATTGTTGGCAGGACGTGATTACAACGAATCCATGAAAACAGATCCCGAAAAGGGGATGCTGATCAACGAAGCCATGGTAAAACATCTGGGATGGAAATCGTATCAGGAGGCGCTTGGCAAGCGATTTAGTTCGCTACAGGGTGAAGAACGGGTGATTGGCGTGTTTACTAATTTCAATGCCACTTCATTACACCAACCTGTGGGGCCATTTGTGCTGAACATAAAGGAAACACCCGGAGTAATCAGGTTCTTCCTTAAGTATGCCGCCATTAAAGTAGACCCTGGCAGCAGGCAGGAGGTCGTTCATTTTGTGGAGGACCGTTGGGATAGCTGGGAAAAAGGCAGGCCTTTTGAGTATTCCTGGTTCGATCATGAATTGGCGAAACTTTACGCTGGTGAGGAAATTCTGGGATTGTTGGCCCTGGTATTAACCATGATTATCATTTTTATTGCAGCACTGGGTCTTTACGGATTGGTGGCCTTTATGGCCCTGCAGAGAACCCGTGAAATTGGCATCCGAAGGGTGATGGGAGCTACAGAATTTTCGTTGATCAAATTGCTGTCTGTTGAATTTATCTGGCTGGTAATCGTGGCCATCGCCATAGCATTTCCACTCACATGGCTGTTAATTGATTATTGGCGGTCCTATTTTGCCTATGCAATGCCATTGCAGTGGTCAAGCTTTTTAATTGGTGGCCTGGCCGCATTCCTGCTGGCCATGTTTATTACTACCGTCAGGGCCTTGGTCGCATCAAAGGCCAATCCTGTCGACACTATAAAATATGAGTAACCTTGTAACATTAGAAACTTTTATCCGTCTCAAACAATATAAATATTCAATATCATGATTAAATCAGTCGACTTAACCAGGATTTTTCTTACCGAGGAGGTAGAAACAACGGCGCTACGCCAGGTAACATTCGATATAAAACAAGGCGAGTTCGTAGCCATTATGGGACCCAGTGGTTGTGGTAAATCTACCTTGCTCAATATTATAGGACTTCTTGACAACCCCACCAAAGGGAAATATATTTTTCTCGATCACGATGTAACTAACTCCTCCGAACGCCAACGTGCCAAACTCAGGAAGCAAAATATTGGATTTGTTTTCCAGAATTTTAACCTGATTGATGAGCTCACCGTTTTCGAAAATGTGGAAATGCCCCTGATTTATCTTGGCATTCCGACCAAAGAGCGCAAACAGAGAGTGGAGGAAGTACTTGAACAAATGCAAATTTCACACAGGAAAAAACATTTCCCCGGACAATTGTCGGGAGGTCAGCAACAGCGTGTGGCAGTTGCCAGAGCAGTGGTTTCAAACCCAAAATTAATTCTTGCCGACGAGCCAACCGGAAACCTGGATTCGGCCAATGGCGAAGAAGTGATGAACCTGCTAAGCGATTTAAACCGAAAGGGAACTACCATTATCATGGTTACTCATTCCCAGCGTGATGCCGAATATAGTCACCGCATCATACGCCTTTTTGACGGACAGATTTTAGTGGAAAATTTCCAGAGTAATTAACCTGGGGGTAAATTGTAAGACCATGTTTAAAAATTATCTGCTTTCAGCCATACGCAATATGGCGAAGAATAAATTCTATTCAGCACTGAATATCATCGGTTTAACTATTGGGTTGGTCACTTTTATTTTGATTTTTTTATACGTCCGTGATGAGATTACGTATGACCAGCACCATAAAAATTATGAGCGTATTTACCGGATTGAGTCAAGTTTCAGGATAGGGACCAAATACGATAATTTTGCCATTGTGCCTTTCCCCATGGCACCTGCCTTGCAATTGGAATTTCCCGAAGTTGAGAATGTAGTTCGTTTTGCCGGCGAGGACAACCTTTTAGTGCGTATTGGCGATAAGGAATATTATGAAAACCGTTTTTATTATACCGATTCCACTGTTTTTGATGTTTTTAACCATTCGTTGTTGGCCGGTTCACTCGACAGATGCCTGGCTGAGCCCAATACCATTGTGCTTACGAACTCCTCTGCGAAAAAATATTTCGGCAACGAAAATCCCATTGGCCGGATAGTTTTAGTGGATAACGATATGCAGTTCAAGGTAACTGCCGTGGTAGCCGATGTTCTGGAAAATTCCCACCTGAAGTTTGATGCACTGATGTCGGTAGCCACATTGGCACATCGCCCTGGCGGAGAGGATTTTAACAGTATGGAACCTGACAGGTTCTGGAATATTGGCTTGTATGCCTATGTGCTTTTAAATCCAAACTCCAACATTGAATCCATTTTTGAAAAGTTTCCCCAGTTCTACGAAAAGTACATGAAATCACTCGGCGATCAGTTGAATGCCTCCTTTGATCTAAAAGCAACACGACTCGATAAGGTACACCTGACTTCCAAACTGGCGGCTGATCTTCCTACCGGAAACATTGCCTACATTAAAATATTTTCAATCGTTGCCTTGTTTATTTTATTGCTGGCTTCCATCAATTACATGAATATGGCCACGGCCCGTGCTACAAAACGTGCTAAAGAGGTTGGCTTGCGAAAGGTGATTGGTGCTGACAGATATCAGTTGATTATCCAGTTTATCAGCGAAGCACTCTTGCTCACTTTTATAGCTTATCTGCTATCTTTACTTATTACCTCCATGTTATTGGCTGATTTTAATACCCTTTCGGGGAAGGCGTTTACCTTTAACGGCATTGCTACTCCAGATTTTTTGTTACTAATTTTCGGAATAAGTGTTATTATTGGCATCATATCAGGAAGTTATCCGGCCTTTTATTTATCCTCTTTTTCGCCCCTCAAAGTACTAAAGGGTCATGCCGGTAAATCAGGGAAAGCCAGCCATTGGTTGCGCAGAGGCCTTGTATTGATTCAGTTTTTTATTGCCATCGTGATGATCATTGCCACCATTGTTGTTAGCGATCAGCTTGACTTTTTAAAGAATAAAGACCTGGGTTTCGATAAAAATAATACCGTAGTATTAGAGATGCAGGATACTTCTTTCAGGAAACAGGCTGTTGCATTTAAGGAGCATCTGTTGCAGAATCCTTCCATCGTTTCTGCCTGCAATTCCTCAGGAGTACCTTCCCGCAACCTTTGGATTCAGGTGATGTTGGTTGAACAGGAAAATGAGATGAAGGAGATGGCCGTGATTCTCACCCAATGCGATTATGATTATCCCAAAACAATGGAATTTAAATTTGTGGAAGGCCGCGATTTTGACAAAAATATGGGAACCGACGATACGGCTGCCGTCATCATCAACCAAACCGCGGCCAAACAATTTGGGTGGGGAGCGGATGCCATTGGAAAGAAAATCAATTATGGGATGGAACTCGACCGCTCGGGCGGAAGAATCATGAAAGTGATTGGTGTGGTGAAAGACTACAATTTTAACTCTCTTCACAACAAAATTGAACCCATCATCATGTTCATCTCACCTCGGCCCCGTTTCTTAATGACGGTAAGATATAAAGAAGGTGAGAAAAACCAGGCACTCGAATATATTGAACAAAGCTGGAAAGAGTTTGGTAACAAGCGTCCTTTCGATTATAAAATGTTGAGCGAAATGCAGGAAGAAAGTTATGGTGCCGAGCAAAGGATTAGCACCCTGTTTTTGATTATCGCTTCTATCACCCTGTTTATTGCCTTGCTTGGACTTTTAGGATTGTCAAGCTTTACTGCTGAAAGCCGAACACGTGAAATAGGCATCCGCAAGGTGAATGGTGCCTTAACAGGAGATATCATGTTGTTGTTATTCAGGGAATTCTTTTGGCTGATTCTGATTTCATTTGTGTTTGCCGTCCCCGTAGCCATTTGGCAGATTACCAATTGGATGGAATCGAGTTTTGTGTATTACACACAAATACACTGGTATTCGGTGGCTATTTCAGGGTTAGTGGCATTGATTATTGGCTTGGCTACCATCAGTTTCCATGTGGTGAGAGCGGCTTCAGCCAACCCGGTTGAATCGTTGAAATATGAATAAACATTTTTTGCATAGGTAAGAAAATCCGGTAAGTGCCAAGGCTTACCGGATTTTTGTTTTATGGTCAGCAGCTCCATTTACACCCAACCCCGATCATGGCATGCCCTGGCCACCCGGTCCACAGAAATCACATAGGCCGCATCACGTAGGTTGAGGTTGTTCATTTGGGCAAAGTTGCTTACAGCGATATAAGCGGTAGTCATTTTTACATCCAGTTTACTCAGCACCTCTTCCTTTTCCCAATAGTAGTTCATATTGCTTTGTACCTGCTCAAAATAGCTACAGGTTACACCACCGGCGTTGGCCAAAAAGTCGGGAATGGTAAAAATGTTTTTGGCATTGATTTTCAAAATGGCATCCGGTGTAGTGGGGCCATTGGCTCCTTCGGCAAGTATCTTGACAGAGGGTTTAATCAGAGCGACATTCTTTGACGTAATTTGGTTTTCCATCGCTGCGGGTATCAGGATGTCGACTTCCTGCTCCAGCCAGGCGTCAGAGTCGAGTACTTCATAACCCAGATCCTGGGCCTTTTCTTTGTTGATTCCTCCAAAAGAATCGGTTATATCCAGCAATTCTTCCAGTTGAACTCCATCTTTTTTTTGATAGGAAAAACTCTTGTTGTGTTTTTGATTCCACGATGAAACACAGGTAACCGTGCCACCCATCTGTTGAAACAATTCAATGGCATACCTGGATACATGACCGAATCCCTGAACGCTGACAGTTGCTTTTTCTGGAGAAAGTGACAATTCTTTCAAAGCCTCCCTCACGGTGATAATAACACCATATCCTGTGGACTCCAGTCGGCCCAACGATCCCCCCATGCCAACAGGTTTGCCGGTAAAGGCACCCGGATAGCGGCCACCGGCCAGTACCTCGTATTCGTCAAGCATCCACAACATGTGCTGGGCATTGGTCATTAAATCCGGGGCAGGAATGTCTGCTTCAGGACCAATATCCCTGAAAATCTGACGTACCCACCCACGGCAAAGCCTCTCCTGTTCACCCAGGCTCAGGTTGTGTGGATCGCAGATAACCCCACCTTTTCCTCCACCCAAAGGCAAATCGGCCACGGCGGTTTTCCAGGTGAGCCACATGGCCTGAGCACGCACCGAATCAATGGTTTCCATCGGGTGGAACCGAACTCCTCCTTTCACAGGACCGCGTGCATCGTTGTGCTGAACGCGAAATCCCCTGAAAATTTGTACCGTTCCATTATCCATACGCAATGGAATGCTAAAGTGGTGCTCACGCATGGGATTTCTGAGCAAATCGCAAGTAGCCTTGTCTAAATCCAGAATCGAAGCAGCATGGTCAAATTGCCGCTGTGCCGCAATAAATGGGTTAAACGAATGATCATCCATAATTTAAGATTCTTTGATGACAGTTTACAAAGGGTAGTCGTGGCGGAATTCAAGCGCACGTTAAGTCCGATAAAAGAAAAAATATTCTTCTTAAAGATTGATTACCACTTTCATCTCCTATCAACTTTCCCATATATAATAAAGATTGTAAAGATAGCGATTAAATGAAATTGAGTACTTTTTCTATCGGGATCTCATCGTGTGATTTTATCATCTGATAAAATGTGTTAAAATTGATTGGGGCAATTGACAGATTAAAAGCGAATTTCGTACTTTCGCCTCACATCTATTCGTGATAAATAGCTCCACGCATGAAAAATTTTAAGAAAGTCAATAACCTGCTGGGATGGTTAGTTTTTGCCATCGCTACAACAGTTTATTTTTTAACCCTTGAACCAACAGCCAGTTGGTGGGATTGTGGTGAATATATAGCCACTGCATTCAAATTACAAGTTGGTCATCCTCCCGGAGCGCCTCTTTTTCAGTTGCTTGGCCGGTTTTTTTCCATGTTTGCCATGGGCAATACCGAGCATGTAGCTTTAATGGTAAACGCGATGTCAGCCTTGTCGAGTAGCTTTACTATCTTGTTTTTGTTCTGGACCATCACCATGCTGGCCCGTAAACTGATGGTTCCGAATACAGAAGTTGAAATGACTAACGGGCAAGGGTTGGCAGTACTTGGTGCCGGATTGGTTGGTGCTTTGGCTTATACCTTCAGCGATTCATTTTGGTTTTCTGCCGTAGAAGGTGAAGTATATGCCATGTCCTCATTTTTTACCGCCGTGGTTTTCTGGGCCATCCTCCGTTGGGAAGAGGTGGCAGATCACCGTACAGGTTACCGTTGGCTGCTGTTGATTTCATTTATTATGGGACTGTCGATTGGCGTGCATTTGCTGAACCTGCTGGCTATCCCTGCCATTGTTTACGTCTATTATTATAAAAGATACAAAACTTCCACCAAGGGATTTTTATTGGCAGGAATTGTTTCGTTACTTATACTGTCCGTGATTATGTATGTGATTATTCCCGGAATAGTAGATTTGGCCGGTGGCTTTGAATTGTTTTTTGTCAATTCACTTGGAATGCCTTTTAATTCAGGAACCATCATATACTTTCTCATCATTATCGGAGCCATTGCTTATGGTTTGATCTATTCACGTGCTAAAGGTAAAACTGTGCTAAACACGGCGCTTCTGGCTTTAACCTTTATCCTGATCGGCTATTCTTCATTTTTTATGCTGGTGATCAGGGCCAATGCAAGGACACCCATCAACGAAAATGCACCAAAAGATGCCATCAGTTTACTTTCTTATCTCAACAGGGAGCAATATGGTACCTGGCCCATTTTTCAGGGTCAATATTACAATGCCCCGGTGGTGGAGCACGGCGATGGTAACCCTGTGTATGTAAAAGACAATGCCAAAGGAAAGTATGTGATTAAGGATGACCGCAAAGGGACTGTCCCTGTCTATGATTCACGTTTTACTACAGTTTTTCCACGTATGTGGAGTGACCAGAAACCGGAGCATATTCGATTGTATAAGCTTTTTGGAGATGTTAAAGGGATCCCAATCCGGGTAACAAATTCAAATGGCGAGAGTGAGGTCGTTTATAAACCCACTTTTGGTGAAAACCTGCGTTTTTTCTTTACCTACCAGGTAAGCCATATGTACCTGCGCTACTTTATGTGGAACTTTGCCGGACGGCAAAACGACATTGAGAGCCAGGGCGAAATCAATCATGGAAATTGGATCAGTGGAATTGGTTTTATTGATGCCATGCGTCTGGGCGACCAGAGCAATCTGCCCGATAGCATGCGAAATCCGGCGAGGGCCACTTTCTTTTTCCTGCCTTTCATCTTAGGGATTTTAGGGTTTGTTTTTCAACTGAACAGAAATAACAAAGATACCTGGGTGGTAGCGCTTTTGTTTATCATGACCGGTTTCGCTATTATCATCTATCTGAATCAGCAACCACTACAACCCCGAGAAAGGGATTATGCCTATGCAGGTTCGTTTTATGCGTTTTCCATTTGGATAGGTCTGGGTGTATTGGCCCTGTACAATGGTTTGCAAAAGGTGATGTCGAACAAAACCATGGCTGCCGGAATCGTTACCGTGGTTTCATTGGTGGCCGTCCCGGTATTGATGGCCAGCCAGGGATGGGAGGGTCATAACCGTTCAGGAAAATACGCGGCCCGTGATTTTGCACGAATGTACCTGGAGTCATGTGCTCCTGATGCCATTTTATTTACAAACGGTGACAATGACACTTTCCCCCTTTGGTATGTCCAGGAAGTGGAAGGTATCCGTACAGATGTACGCGTGGTTAACTACATGTTGTCATCCGGCGATTGGTATGTGGATCAGATGGGTAGAAAGGTATACGATTCGGACAAATTGCCCTTAACAATCGATCAGGATTTCTATAATAAAAAGGGAAATTATGTGCCTGTTTTTGAACGTCTTGATACTGCTGAGTTGCGCGATGCCATTCAGTTTATAAAAGACCAGAGTAAGGCTTCCAAAGTACCTCTCCAGAATGGTGATTGGATTGATTATCTGCCCGCGAAACACCTGACCTATCAAGTGGACATTGACGCGGTTATTCAATCGGGGACCGTAGATGCGCAGGACCGCGATAAAATAGTGGGCGTCATCCAATGGGATTTGACCCAGGGTGGTTTATTTAGAAATGACCTGATGCTACTCGACTTGATTGCCACCAACAACTGGTCGAGACCCATCTATTTTGCTAACCCCAATAGCATCAGTAAGGTACTCAATGTAGATCAGTTTTGTCACCTGGAAGGTGTGGTATATCGGTTTAAACCGGTACCAGCTGCCGAATATATGAAGCGTGTAGGTGGCGTGGATGCAGACAGAAGTTATGAAGTATTAATGCATAAAGATGCGCGTTGGGGACGACTCAATGAAAAGGATGTGGTGGTTGACCGTGAGAGTTCGCGTAACTCCGGCATGGCCAAACAAAATTATATTCGATTGGCTCAGGCACTGATCAATCAGGGGAAAAATGATTCTGCAGTGGCTGTTATGGATAAAGGGCTTGAGTTTTTCCCGAATGAGAAATTTCCTTATGACTATTATATGCTGCCCTGGGCAGAGTATTATTATCAAGCCGGTGCTACCGGGAAAGCCAATGAAGTAGTGAAAGCACTTACCAACAGATATACTCAGGATTTGTCTTACTTTAGCTCGCTTCCTGATCGGTTTTTAGCCTATTACGATGACGATGTACAGGAGTCGATGGCCGTGTTGCAGCGGTTGATGCAGATGACAAAACAGTATAAACAGCCTGAATTGTCAGCTGAGATAGAAAAGGTGTTTTACGATTATATGTCGACTTTGCAGCTTAAGTAGGTTATACTTTAAATAAAAAAACCCACCTTATTTTTAAAGAGGTGGGTTTTTTTAATGTGGTATGGTTAACCGCGTTTATCGGCCAATTCCCTTCCTGCACGCAAAGCTTTTAAGTTCAGTTGAATCATGTCGTTGCCTTTTTCGGCGAAGATAGATTCAATGGCTTTTTCAAGGTTATCAAACTTGATTTCCAGGTATGGGGAAGCGGCTCCCAGCACAACGATATTGGCTGCTTTAACCGTTCCCAGTTCTTTTGCCACTTTTTCAGCATCGATGGTCACATTCCGCGGCAGGTTCCAGATTTCAGCAAGTAACTCTTCTAACGACGGATAATTACTCATGTTGATAAAAGGGTTCATCGAGGTGATGAGCCAGCCCGTTTCTTTGTTCATCATGATTATATACCTGAGCGATTCCATGGGCTCCACCGAAATCACCAGGTCAGCCTTTCCTTCGGGAATCAGATCCGAAGCGATCGGTTTTGAAGACAACCGTAAATGTGATTGGACGTCACCGCCACGCTGGCTCATGCCGTGTACTTCAGCCTGCTTTAACTGAAGTCCCTCCATTAATGCTGCAGTCCCTATTACAGTAGCAATGGTGAGAATACCCTGTCCGCCAACTCCTGCCAATATGATATCTTTTTTCATTTTTTTTTTACTATTTAATGCGCATTAGTTATTGGATTCCATTTTTTGCATGGCTTTAAGTTTCATTCTCCTGCCCAAAGTCTGAATACATTCACGGCGGGCAATAATAACAGAAACTCCTTGGTAATTAAGCTCGTCTGTGATCACTTTTACATTTTCTTCATGGTTTCTCCGCAAAGGAGTAATTATCTTGATGTGATCAGGGTGAACACCCAATCCCAAACAGATAGTATCTATCTTTCCAAGGGCCGAAGATTGCTGACCTCCGGTCATTCCGGTAGTTGAATTGTCGAGAATCACCACCACAATGGGTGAGTTGTTGTTGACAGCGTCTAAAAGTCCTGTCATCCCCGAATGGGTGAAGGTGGAATCGCCAATGGAGGCAACAGAAGGAACCAATCCTGCATCAGCAGCACCTATGGCCATGGTGATGGAAGCGCCCATATCAACACAACTGTTGATGGACTCCAGCGGTTTGAGTGCGCTAAGCGTGTAACATCCGATATCGGAAAATACACGTCCAGAAGAAAAATTTCTAAGTGCTTCGTTTAATGCAAGAAAACTGTCGGTATGTGAACATCCGTCACACAACGAAGGTGGGCGGCCCTGAATTACGGTCGGGTTTTGATGACCTACGTTCACAGGAATTCCCATAGCATGAGCCACGATATTGGGATTGAGCTCACCAGCCATGGGAATACTTCCATCCAGACGACCCATGATCTTTTTACCATTGTTCAGGTAACCTTTAAGCAATTCTTCAAACAATGGATAACCGTCTTCCAACACCAGAATTTCATCTACCTGATCGTATAATTTGCGAACCAGGTCATGGGGAACCGGATATTGTCCCACTTTTAAAACGGGGTAGGGCACCTGATGGTCTTCAAAATTTTCGATGAGATAATTGTAAGCCAGACCACAGGCGATAATTCCTAATTTATGGTTATCTTTTTCAATCAATTGGTTATAACCCGAAGTGAGTGCGTCGGCTTCAAACCGGGCTTGTTTCCCCAGCAATTGGTTGTATTGTTTTCGGGCGATCGAGGGTAAAAGCACAAATTGTTTGAGGTTTGAAGGGAGGTGCAGGTCGTTTTGGTCGAGCACTTCCACTCGCTGTACCCCCGCACGTGAGTGGGCCAATCGTGTAGTAACCCTGATCAATACCGGGGTACCGAATTTTTCAGAAAGTGCAAACGCATACCGGGTCATGTCGTAGGCTTCTTGCTGGTTGGAAGGTTCCAACACGGGAATCATGGCAAATTTTCCATAAAACCTGGAATCCTGTTCGTTTTGCGATGAATGCATGCTTGGGTCGTCGGCCGATAGAACTACCAAACCACCGTTGGCACCTGTAATGGCAGCATTTACGAAAGCATCCGCTGCCACATTAAGTCCCACATGTTTCATGCAGACCAATGCCTTTTTCCCGGCATACGACATGCCGATGGCACTTTCCATGGCCGTTTTTTCATTGGCCGACCAATTGGATCTGATATTTCTTTCTTTGGCCTCTCTGGAAGCCTGTATGTATTCGGTTATTTCGGTCGATGGAGTTCCCGGGTAAGCATAAACACCTGATAATCCTGCGTCTATGGCTCCCTGGGCAATGGCCTCGTCTCCCAATAATAGTAGTTTTTGCATTGCATTCTCTTAAATGAACAATTGTAAATCGTTGGTGCAAAATTACCTAAAATAGCCGTTTATAAATGCCGCGCATTTAATCTATATTGATTTTAAATTGATCAAATTACAAGGTTTCAAACGATTGCTGAATGATGAGATGGATGTTTTAAAGCCTTAGAACAGGAGGTGTTTTGTGTTCCTTTTTTTAACCAGTTTACTTTCATTTTCTTTGCACTTTTGCCAAAGGATTCCATTGAAGGAAATTAAATATTATTCTGATGAATTTTTTGGCACATGCTCACCTGTCCGGATCAAATGATGAGATCCTGTTTGGGAATTTTATTGCAGATTCAGTGAAGGGTCGCCAAATGGAAAATTACCCGTCATCAGTAATCGATGGTATTCGCCTGCATCGGGCAATCGATCAGTTTACCGACAATCATCCTGTGGTTAGAAACAGCATCGAACTGATCAAACCGGCGATGGGAAGGTATTCGGGTGTAGGGGTCGATATTTTTTACGATCATTTTCTGGCTGCCAACTGGAATCGTTATGCCGATACCGGGTTAACCGATTTTTCGCTTCATGTATATAAAATACTGGCACGCAGATTTTTTCAATTGCCTTCGCGTACCAAACGTATTTTGCCCTTTATGATTGCACAAAACTGGTTGGTTTCGTATGCAAGTATTCCTGATCTGCACCGGGTTTTTCACGGAATGGATCGCAGGACGCATTACCTGGCAGGGATGAGCCGGGCTGTACCGGCACTCGTTAAAAATTATGCGCGAATCGGAAGTGATTTTGAATCGTTTTACCCAGATTTACAGCAATTCACAACCAAGAAACTGGAAGAAATTGGCCAGAAACCTATCTTATAAAAGTTTGTAAACGATCGGGGCCAACTGAAACCACCTTGATCGGTGTTTGGGTTTCTTTTTCAATAAAATTGACATAATGATGCAGGTTTTCAGGAAGTTCTTCGTAGGAAGCAGCGACTTCGAGTGAGGTGTTCCAACCCGTTATTTCCTTGTAAACCGGAATACACAACGTGTTTACCTGATCGTAAGGAACTACATTTGTACTCTTTCCGTCAATTTCATATTGCGAAGCCACTTTAATGGTTTCAAATGCATCCAGCACATCGGCTTTCATCATCACCAACTCGTTAACCCCATTAAGCATAATGGCATATTTCAGCGCGGGTATATCGAGCCATCCGCACCGGCGTGGCCGTCCGGTAGTTGAACCAAACTCATGCCCGGTTTCCCGCAACTGGTCACCCGACAAGTCAAAAAGCTCAGTTGGGAAAGGCCCGCTTCCTACCCGCGTACAATAGGCTTTGAAAATTCCAATGACTTTTCCTATTCTCGAAGGTGCGACTCCCAGTCCGCTGCAGACCCCTGCCGTAATGGTGTTGGAGGAGGTAACAAAGGGGTAGGAGCCAAAATCAATGTCCAACATGGTGCCCTGAGCTCCTTCGGCCAAAACCTTTTTTCCCAGATCCAATTGCTTGTTGATATAATATTCGCTGTTCACTTTTTCAATAGACCTCAACGTATCACATGCGCTCAACCAACGATTCTCATAAGCATCAAACGATAAGCCTTCAATCATGATATCCATATAATCAGGATGATATGATTTTGCCATAGCGAAATGCTGCTGCTTAAGTGCATTGTATTTTTCGAGAAAAAGGGGGCTTTCAATATCACCAACCCTTAATCCGTTGCGGCTGGTTTTGTCGGTATATGCCGGACCGATTCCTTTGAGGGTTGAGCCGATTTTCAGGGTTCCCCTGGAGGCTTCGTACACAGCATCCAGCAGTCGGTGCGAAGGAAGAATTAAATGGGCTTTTCGCGAGATCAGCAGGTTTTTCCTTACCTGAACACCTGAAGTTTCGAGTGATTCTACTTCTTTTTCAAAAACAAAGGGGTCGATGATAACCCCATTTCCAATCAGGTTGGTGGTTGACGGGTTGAAAATACCGGAGGGTATGGTATGTAATACAAACTTTTTTCCATCGAATTCGATGGTATGACCGGCATTGGGGCCTCCCTGAAAACGTGCGATGATGTCGTATTGTGGTGTTAGTACATCCACAACTTTACCTTTACCTTCATCTCCCCACTGGAGACCCAAAAGAACATCTACTTTCATAATTTGTGCATTAAAAAACCCTGTAAAAACAGGGTTCAAGTCCGGTGCACAAAGATACAAAATTTGTTAAGCGTGCTTTGGTTATATTATGAAATTAATGGTCTTCTACTTTATTCGCCTCTTTGGCGTCTGGTTTACATTTTCCATAAAAAGTAAGGCTATGGTATGCAACTTCAACGCCAAGTATCTCTTCTACTGACTTTTGTATTTCCTGTATGCGTGGATCGCAGAACTCAAGTACTTTTCCATCCTCAACACAAACAAAATGGTCGTGCTGTTTAAACTTGAACGACCGTTCAAATTGTGCGCAGTTATTTCCAAACTGATGTTTGGTGACAAGGTTGCAGTCGAGTAACAATTCGATGGTATTGTACAAGGTGGCGCGGCTAACTCTGTATTTATTATTTTTCATGCGTATGTAAAGGGTTTCTATATCGAAATGACCTTCGGTCGCATAAATTTCTTTTAAGATGGTGTACCTTTCAGGCGTCTTTCGATGCCCTTTCGATTCGAGGTAATCAGTAAATATTTTTTTTACCGATTCAAACGTGTCTTTTCTACTATTAAACTTCATTACCAGCTCAGATTTGGGTGTAAAAATACTACTTTTTATTTTTATATGGTTTAATTATAAATAGAAATTTATATACATGTGAAGATTATGTGATTTTTTCCAGTCGTATAATTTTAATGATTTCCTTAATCTTTTTAAGTCGTCGAATGAGTTTCTTTAATGTGTCTGTATTGTCGATGTACACAGTTAGATTTAATTCGATGAGCCCTTCGGTATTTTTTAAATTAAATGACCGGATATTAATTTTAAACTCTTGAGAAATAATGGTGGAGATTTGGTGAATGAACCCCATGTTATCGATGGCTTTGATATTGAGTCCGGCAAGAAATTTTATTCCTTCCTTCTGCTTCCACTTGGCTTTTACAATATTGGTTCCGTATTGCGACATCAATTGAATGGCCGTGGGGCAATCTACTTTATGTACCTGAATAGGTTCATTCGGAAATAAAAGCCCCATCACGTTGTCTCCGGGAATGGGGTTACAACATACCGAAGCAACGTAATCGCTTGAATTAAAATCGGCCTTGTATTTTATTGTTCGATTTGGAGGGCTATTTTCGTCAGGCTTCTCGGCGGTGGCTATTTGTGACGTGGTTTTTGTTTTGGAGAACGGAGTCAGGAAATTTCTCATCCAACTGATGCGACTTTCTTGCGGATGCAATAGTTCTTTTAATTCTTTTAATCCTATCATTTCCAGTGCAATGAAATAATAAAGATCAACAGCACCCTTAACCCGGTTTCCGTTTAATATCTGTGCCAGCGTGCTTTTATTGTTTTCAATGTTGAGTTGTTTGAGCAACTCATCCAGCTTTTTCATGCCTTGCTCCTTGTAGCTTCTTCGGTCGCTGCGGATGGCGGCTTTTATCCTGGATTTGGCCCTGGCGGTTACCACATTTTTGTACCAGTCCTCCCGTGGTTTTTGAATCTTGGATGTAATCACTTCAACCTGATCGCCCGACTTGAGTTTATGATCGATGGACACCAATTTGTGGTTTATGTTGGCACCGATACAATTGTTTCCCACATCGCTGTGAATGGAATAAGCGAAATCGAGTACCGTAGCATTTTGAGGCATGTTAATCATTTCACCCTTGGGGGTGAACACAAAAATTTCCTCTGCAAACAGGTTTTTTTTGAAATCGTTGATAAAGTCGAATGTATTGTCTTCGTTCTCCAGCAACAGCAATTGGGTTCTTTTAAGCCAGTTTTCCAGGCTGGAATCAATGAGCGTGGTTTCCTTGTATTTCCAATAAGCTGCGTATCCTTTGTTGGCAATTTCATCCATTCGGGTGCTGCGAATGTGGATATCGACCCATTTTCCCTCCGATCCCATCACGGTGCAATGGATGGCCTCATAACCATTGGCCTTGGGAGTACTAATCCAATCGCGAAGGCGTTTATTATTAGGTTTATATATTGTGGTGATGATTGAATAGGCCACCCAACATCGAACTTTCTCATCCAATGGTTTGCCACCCAAAATAACATCAATGGAATAGGTATTATAGATGTCTTCGAAAGAGACCTCCTGGGTTTTCATTTTTTGCCAGATGGAAGAGGCCGTTTTTTGATTCAGCTTTATCAGAAAATCATACCCCAGCTTTTGTAATTCTGTCTCTATGGGCGATTTAAAGGATTTAAAGTAGGCTTCATTTTCTTCTTTCTTTTCCTGAATTCTCTGGGTAATATCATGATAAATAGCTTGTTGAGAGTATTTAAAGGCAAGCTCTTCGAGCTCGCTTTTTATGGAATACAATCCGAGCCTGAATGCCAGAGGGGCATAAATAAATAAGGTTTCGGAAGCAATTTTTAATTGTTTTTCACGCGGCATGGCATCCAGTGTGCGCATGTTGTGTAACCTGTCGGCGAGTTTTATCAGGATCACCCTGACGTCATCGGTCAGGGTCAATAGGATTTTTTTTAAGGTTTCGGCTTGTGCGGTAGTATTCGACACCGAAATTTCCTCAATCTTGGTGAGTCCGTTAATAATTTTGGCTACTTCTTCACCAAACATTCCCGAAATATACTCCAGCGTGATGTCGGTATCTTCAACCGTGTCGTGAAGCAAAGCGGCAATAATGGATGTTCTTCCCAATCCGATTTCTCCGGCTGCAATGGTGGCCACACTGATGGGATGAAGGATATATGGCTCACCTGAGCGTCGACGCATGTCCTTGTGGGCATCGGCAGCCAGTCGAAAGGCTTTTCTCACCATCCACCTGTCGAGGGTATCCTTTCGTGTATACCATACTTCGATCAACCGCTTATAATAGCGAAGAATTTCCAGCCGATCTAAATCTGTTGATGATGTCGTCATTCCACTATTCCCTCAAACCCGCAAAGTTAGTGAATTATTGGGCTTCCAGGAACTTCAGCTTCCTAAAAAAATAATGTCTCTATATGGGTTTTTCCTACTGTACATATTCATTTTTTGGCATAGGGTTTGTTTTTATTCGTAGTTTTGAAAAACGGTAAACATCCACATGAAAAGATACTTCATCATCTTATTTATATTCCTGTTATTCAGTAACATCCTTTTGGCTACTCACCAGCGGGCTGCCCAGATAACCTATCGACATGTAACGGGTCTTACCTATGAATTTACCATCACCATGTACACAAGGACCTCCAGCCCGGCTGATGATGACCGAATTGTAATGCCCATTTACTGGGGCGATAACACAGGCGATGAGCTAAACCGGATCTATTTTCAACCCATACCGGATGTTGAAGATATCACGTTAAACATATATACAGGAGAGCATACCTTTCCCGGACCGTCAACCTACCTCGTTTCGGTGGAGGATCCAAACCGCAATTATGGTGTGGTAAATATTCCCAATTCGGTGAATGTTCCCATGTACGTCGAAACCTTGCTGGTTATCAATCCATTTCTTGGGAATAACACCTCTGTTGAACTCCTCAACCCACCAATTGACCAGGGGTGCGTCGGGAAGACTTATATTCATAATCCCGGCGCCTTCGACCGTGATGGAGATAGCCTTTCATATCATCTGGTAGTTTGTAAGGGTGCAGGTGGTTATGATATTCCCGGGTACGATTATCCGATGACATCTGATTATTTTCGCATCGATGAGGTTACTGGGGATATCGTTTGGGAAACACCTGTGTTGCAAGGGGAATACAATGTGGCTTTTGTGATTGAGGAGTGGCGTTTTGGGGTTAAAATTTCCTCAGTCAGGCGCGATATGCAAATCAATATAGTGGCCTGCGATCACGATCCTCCCGAAATTTTTACCATTGAGGATACCTGTGTGCTGGCGGGTGATTTTCTCCAGTTTGAAGCCACCGCCATTGATCCTGATGGTACCAATGTTGAAATGACTGCCTTTGGTGGTCCTTTTGAGCTGTCGCAAAACCCGGCCTATATACAGCCCGATCCCGCAATGGGAAATGATACCGTGACGACATTGTTCAACTGGCCAACACAATGTGTACATGTAAGAATGGAACCCTATGCGGTGACGTTTAAGGCCAAAGACGCTGGTTTTCCGGTTAATCTGGTGAACTTTAAAACCGTATTCATAAGTGTCATTGCACCCGCTCCAAAAAATCTGATGGCGGACCCTCTTGGTGCTGCCATCAACCTCAGTTGGGAGGTTTCGTCATGTGAAAATGCCATCGGTTATAAGCTGTATCGCCGGAGTGGAGAGTCGGGCTGGGAGCCAGGTTATTGTGAAACAGGAGTTCCCGGTTATACCGGATTTAAGCTGATAAAAGAAATGAATGGGTCTTCAACCACTACATTCAGGGACGATAACAACGGTGCTGGTCTGGTGGTTGGGGTGGATTACTGCTATCGTGTTACGGCCACTTTTTTTGATGGGGCAGAAAGTCTGGCTTCCAACGAGGCATGTGCCTATCTCAAACGTGATGTACCCATGATCACCCATGTAACCAACGATAGTACTGATTTAACTGTAGGTCAGGTGTTTATCGACTGGGCAAGGCCCATTGACCTGGATACAGTTCAATACCCCGGACCTTACCGGTATGTGCTTCAACGTAGTGAGGGAACAACCTGGAATAATCCTGTTCAGGTAGCAGTAAATTCAGGCCTTGACGACACCTCCTATTTGGACCGATCTGTTAATTTGAATACCTTTAGCAAGGCATACAGCTATCGTATTGACCTGGAGAGTGAATCCATTGGTTACATCGGGAGTTCGCAACCTGCATCTTCCATTTTTTTGAATGCTATCCCTGCCGATGAGGAAATTAAACTTGAATGGATGCCGAATATCCCCTGGACGAATTACCTGTACTTCGTCTATCGAAAAAATCCAGGATCTGTTGATTATCAACTGGTAGGATCCACTACTGAGCAAGTTTACCGGGATCTTGAGTTGGTGAATGGACAGGAATACTGTTATTACGTTGTTAGCAATGGGAACTATTCAATTCCCGGACTTCCTAATCCATTGATTAATTATAGCCAGCTACTTTGTGCCTCACCTGTGGACAATGTGCCTCCTTGTCAGCCTGAGCTGTGGGTAAATACTGATTGTGAGCAAATTTCCAATGAGTTAAAAATGGTTTTACCCTACGATTCCTGTAACCATGATGCCTTAAAGTATTACTTATTTTATCTTCCTCCCGGTTCAGATGTGGTGGAGTTGATTGATTCGGTGAATGTTGTCTATCGCGATACCACCTATTATTTGCATACAAACATCGACTATGTGGTGGGCTGTTATTATGTTACAGCCATCGATTCCGTTGGAAATGAAAGTGAACCAAGCTTAACATATTGTGTTGGTTATGATGCGTGTCCGGTATACGAAATTCCCAATGTGTTCACACCCAACAATGGCGATGATTTTAATAACCTGATGGTGCCAATGGGTTCAAATTCGGCTAACCCAAAAGCAAATGTTCACCGCATCGACATGACCATTTTTAACCGTTGGGGTAAGGTGATGTATACCACACAGAATCCGGAAATAAAATGGGATGGTAAAAATCAGAACAACAACCAGGATTGCCCGGAGGGTGTTTATTATTATGTATGTGATGTATTTATCATGACACAGCAGGGAGAACAGAAAATTACCATGCAGGGATCGGTTACGATTCTTCGGTAATTTGAACAAGATGATATTTGTGACTGGGATTAAGGGGAAAGTTTCTGGAAATGAAGGAATAAATTTGATCGACTTGCAGTCGGATAAATCCGGCTGCAATGGATGTACTTATAACAAGTTCATAGTAGATGAATAAAACTGAATAGAATCAATCT